>JGI25928J51866_1000317_pt1 | contig 12035 bp, 13 predicted proteins | sample LauGreFBDMM110DN_2_FD_51866 | JGI IMG/M metagenome (IMG submission 51866)
AAGTCGCCATCCTTGCTGATGACGACGCGCCCTTCAGAGTCAGCCAGACGGGTGATGTACAAGTCGCTGCTGCGGTTCTCGTCTGGCAGATTCAGCGTGTGAACGGCATCGTGCCCTGCACCCGTCAAGGCAACCGCGAGCTTTACTGGCAATTGCGCATCAACGATGAACTTCACGCTGCCAGAAGTTCAACACGGTTGGTTTGCGTGAGTCGCGCAGCGTAGGCAAGCGCGGCATAGATGTCGTCGGCTTCCAGATCCGGGTAGTCCACCAGAACGTCTGCCACCGTCATGCCACCTGCCAGCCACTCCAGCACCGATTGCACGGGATAACGCAAGCCACGAATGCATGGCTTGCCATGGCAAATGTCGGGGTTGCTTGTGATGCGGTCCATGGTCGGATATTACTCTGGTTGACAACTTTCTACACCATGCCGCCCCAGCCTCTTTACCGAGGCGACTCTAGACACTGTGCAACTTGCGGTCGATTGACAGTGCGCGAAACCCGGCATGGGCCATGGTGCAGCGCCGGCGGTGTGTGAATGGCAAATTTGTCTTCACGTACCAGTCGGTCGCCAAGGAGGGCATGCCCCCAATGCACACCGGCGCGTGGAAACTCAGAACAAATCTGCATTCCAGAAGGCACGCAATGCTGTCGGCTTGAGCCAACTGCGGGTGCACGATCTGCGCCACACCTATGGCCAGCGTTTACGAGACGCTGGCGTGAGCCAGGAAGACCGTACGCTGCTGCTTGGGCATGCGGACAGCGGAATGCCACGGCACTCTGCGGCGGCGACCGTGGCCAAGTTGCTTGAGGCATCCAATGCCGTGCTCAAAACCCGCGATCGCACGATGGTGCTGCGGGTGGCGAACGGGTGAGATAGGGAAAAAAGTCGCGCGAATGTCGCGCAAAAAAGGAAGGGTTGGCAGGTGCTAACCGGCTAACCCTTGAATTGATGGTCGGGGCGAAAGGATTCGAACCTTCGACCCTCTGGTCCCAAACCAGATGCGCTACCAGGCTGCGCTACACCCCGACGTGGCAGACATTGTAACGTCTTACCCTGCCGGTTAAGGGCCTGTTGACCTCTTGGCTGGCGCTTGCGCGCCATGGCTACGCTATATTTGCACCATGACCGCAGCATCGCCGCCATTGACCTGGCTCACCGCCGGGCAAGCCTTTCCGAAGCCGGGCCTGGCCTGGGGCGCTGGCAGCCCTGCACCGGGACTGCTTGCGGCTGGCGGGAGTCTGGATGCACAGACCCTCTGTGAAGCCTATCGCCAAGGTATTTTTCCCTGGTCGAGCGCGCGCCAACCCACGCTTTGGTGGAGCCCAGACCCGCGTATGGTGCTGCGGCCCAGTCAGTTCCAACTGCATGCATCCCTGAAAAAAACCCTCCGCCGGTTTAGCACCAGTCCCGACCGCGAGTTGCGCTTCAACACGGCTTTTGACACGGTTATNGAGGCTTGTGCCAGCAGCGCCCGCGAGGGTCAGGGCGGCACCTGGGTGTTACCGTCCATGATCGATGCCTACAGCGAGTTGCACCGAGACGGCCTGGCCCACAGTGTGGAGACCTGGGTTGGCGAGGAGCTGGTGGGCGGCTTGTACTGCGTGGCTCTGGGCAAAGCAGTGTTTGGCGAATCAATGTTCAGCCGTACCACGGACGCGTCGAAAATCGCCCTTGCGGGGCTGGTGAGTTTTTGCCTTAAGCACGGCATATCGCAAATCGACTGCCAACAAAACACCCGCCACCTGGCTTCCCTGGGCGCACAGGAAATGTCCCGGGCAGACTTCATGGAGGGCCTGGCGGCAGCACTGGCACAGGCGTCGCCCGCCTGGGTGTTTGAAAAATTGGATTGGCAACACCTCATACCCCAAGCCCCCGCCTGATATGACGCATCTCAAGGATTTACCGCTGCAGGCCCTGCAGTTCTATGCCACTGCGCCGTATGCCTGCAGCTATTTGCCTGAGCAACAAGCCAGGTCACAGGTGGCAACCCCAAGTCACCTGATCAACAACGCCACCTACTCGGATCTGGTGAGCAAGGGTTTCCGGCGCAGCGGTATGTTCACCTACCGACCCTACTGTGATGGCTGCCGCGCCTGTGTGCCGCTGCGAGTTTTGACAGCGCAGTTTGCACCCGACCGAAGCCAACGCCGGGCCTGGGCGAGACATCGCAGCCTGGAGGCTCGGGTGCTCAAGCTGTGCTTTGTCGAGGAACACTACCAGCTCTACCTGCGCTACCAAAGCGCCAGACACGCGGGGGGCGGCATGGACCAGGACAGCGTCGACCAATACACCCAGTTCCTGCTGCAAAGCCGGGTCAATTCGCGTTTGGTAGAGTTTCGCGGCGCAGCACCCCCAGGGCAGTCGGGCGAACTGAAAATGGTTGCAATTCTGGATGTTCTGGATGACGGCATTTCTGCTGTCTACACGTTCTACCACCCAGACCCTCGCGACAGTTTTGGCACCTACAGCGTGCTGTGGCAAATCGAGCAAGCCAGGTCCTTAAAACTGCCCTATGTTTATTTGGGCTACTGGATACAAGAGAGCCCGAAAATGAACTACAAACGCGGTTTCTCGCCTTGCGAGTTGCTGCACAACGGAGCTTGGGCGGCCGCGCCCAAGCCCTGAGCCGCCAGCGATTCACCTGCGCGCTGGGCGCCACTTATAGGGCGAGGGCACCATCTGCATCCAAGTCGAGCGCGAAAGCACCCGAGGATAATTTTTTCACATGGTAAAATAAAGGCCGCTTCTCCAGGAGTATTCGTGCGAAAAACAGAGCCCGGCGCCCAAGCAACACCAACCGTTCAGGTGATAGAACGCATGTTCGCATTGATGGATGTTTTAGCCTCTCGAGAAGAGGCCATGTCGCTGAAGGAGATCAGCGAAAAAACTGGGCTGCACCCCTCCACCACCCACCGGATTCTCAATGATCTGGCAACCGGACGGTTTGTTGACCGACCCCATCCCGGCAACTACCGGCTCGGGATGCGCCTGCTCGAACTTGGCAATTTGGTGAAAAGCCGGCTCAATGTCCGTGACGCTGCGCTGCTGCCCATGCGCGAGTTGCATAAACTGATTGCACAACCGGTCAACCTGAGCGTGCGCCAGGGCGACGAAATTATTTATGTTGAACGGGCCTATAGCGAGCGCTCCGGCATGCAGGTCGTGCGCGCCATTGGCGGGCGAGCACCCCTTCACCTGACCTCCGTGGGTAAGTTGTTTCTGGCCGCCGACGACCCAGTTCGGGTACGCGCCTACGCCGCGCGCACCGGGCTGGCTGGCCACACCAAAAATAGCCTGACCCAGTTGGCTATCCTGGAGCGTGATTTGTCCCGAGTGCGTCAATACGGGGTGGCACGTGACAATGAAGAACTCGAACTCGGCGTGCGCTGCATGGCCGCCGGTATTTACGACGACCAGGGCAGGTTGGCGGCGGGCCTTTCAATTTCTGCACCCGCGGAGCGTCTGGAAGAGGCTTGGCTGGGCAAACTCAAGGCTACGGCCAACGAGATATCTGCCAGCTTGGGACACCACGCCGGCCTGCCACGCACCTAGCCTCGAGGCCTAAAGGCTTGCTATCCGAAGTGGCAAATCAGCCGCACCAGACAAGGCCCGCGCAGGCGCTTGGTTGCCCGACTCCATCCAGCGCCGCACCCGCTCGGCATCGGCCAGGCGGGTCAACTTTCCAGCCGAGTCTAAAAACACCATGATCAGTTTGCGCCCAGCTACCCGGGCTTGCATCACCAGACATTGCCCGGCTTCAGAGATGTAGCCAGTCTTTTGCAGGCCAATCTCCCAAGCCGGGTTTTTGACCAGGCGATTGGTGTTTTTAAAGTCAAGTGTGCGCCGACCCACTGCCACTTGGTGCCCAGGCGAGGTGGAGAATTCGCGCAGGATCGGGTCCTCATAGGCAAACCCAACCAGTTTGGCCAAGTCGTTCGCGCTGGACTGATTTTTGCTCGACAGGCCGGTCGGTTCGACATAGCGGGTATCAACCATGCCGATCGATTTGGCCTTGGCGTTCATGGCCTCCACAAACACCGACATGCCACCCGGGTGCGCCCGCCCAAGCGCATGGGCTGCTCGGTTTTCGCTGGACATCAGGGCCAGGTGCAGGAGTTCTGCCCGGGTCAGTTCCGCACCAACCAAAAGCCGCGACCGGCTACCCTTTTCGGTATCCACGTCGGCCTGGGCGATGGTGATCTTTTCATCCATGTCCAAATGAGCCTCGCTGACCACCAGACCGGTCATGAGTTTGGTGAGTGAGGCAATCGGCAGCACCGCCATCTCATTTTTGCTGAACAAAACCTCGCGGGTATCTTGGTCGATCACCAGTGCCACACTGGATTTAAGGTCCAGTGGATCGCGGGATGCATGGAGGCCCGCGAGTTGTCCGAAAGACGGGGGCAGGGGCTTGGCCGCCGCCCTGACAACCGATTTTTTTCTGGCGCTCGCCTTAGGACGCTGAGCCTTGCTACCGGACTTGGCACTTTTACTCGACTTGGCGCTCCCAAGAGCCGCCTTGCTTGGTGCGGCAGTTGCCTGGGCAGCAAGGGCGCTAGGCCCGCCACCAAGCAGCACTGCCAGAAACAAGCCCAGGAAGGCAGCACAAACGCTAGGAATTTTCTTCACGAAGGTCTAACTCCAGCATTGGCAAAAGCGTTTTTACTGAAAAAAATTATCATCACACTAGTCTAGTCCAAAAACACAGCCCAAATCAGATACTTGCGTGATTTTCTTAAACCAAAACAGCAGACGCCAAGAGGCATTGCCCCGGCCCATTCCTAACGAGACATGCAAACACGGACCCATCGCTTGGGCTTTGGCCTGACTCCTGAGAGTCGGCCTAGCCCTGAGCGGCCACCCGTTCGGCTTTGCTGTGCAATTTGTTCAGGGCACTCAGGTAAGCCTTGGCGGAGGCGACCACGATGTCGGGGTCAGCGCCGACGCCATTGACAACCCGTCCGCTGTTTTGCAAACGCACGGTCACCTCGCCCTGACTTTCGGTAGAGCCGCTGATCGCGTTAACAGAGTAGAGCACCATCTCAGCGCCACTTTTTACCAGTGACTCTATCGCCTTGAGCGAAGCGTCCACCGGTCCGTTGCCGTCGGAGTCGCCTTTGACTTCCTTGCCCTGCACGGTAAAAACCACGCTTGCCTGCGGTCTCTCACCGGTTTCGCTGTGCTGAGACAAAGACACGAAACCATACTGCTCGTCTTCTTGCGGCCTGCCCTTGTCGCTGGTCAGCGCCAAAATGTCTTCGTCGAATATTTCGCTCTTACGGTCAGCCAGTTCCTTGAACTTGGCAAAGGCCGTGTTGATGTCAGCCTCGCTCTCGAGTTGAACACCGAGCTCGACCAGGCGCTGCTTGAAGGCATTGCGCCCGCTGAGTTTGCCCAGCACGATTTTATTGGCGCTCCAGCCCACATCCTCGGCCCGCATGATCTCGTAGGTGTCTCTGGCCTTGAGCACACCGTCCTGATGGATGCCAGAGGCATGGGCAAAGGCATTGGCACCGACCACGGCCTTGTTGGGTTGCACCACAAAACCCGTGGTCTGGCTGACCATGCGACTGGCGGCCAGAATATGCTTGGTGTCGATGTTGAGGTCAAGTCCGAAGTAATCGCGCCGGGTCTTGACCGCCATCACAACTTCTTCCAAGCTGCAATTGCCCGCCCGCTCACCGAGGCCGTTGATGGTGCACTCGACCTGCCGTGCGCCCCCAATCTTGACACCGGCCAGGGAATTGGCAACGGCCATGCCGAGGTCGTTGTGGCAGTGAACTGACCAGACCGCCTGATCTGAGTTGGGAATGCGCTCGCGCAGTTCTTTGATAAACAGGCCATAGAGTTCGGGCACCGCATAGCCAACAGTGTCTGGCACGTTGATGGTGGTGGCGCCCTCCTTGATCACCGCTTCAAGCACCCGGCACAGGTAATCTGGGTCGCTGCGGTAACCGTCTTCGGGACTGAACTCAACATCGGCCACCAGATTACGGGCAAATCGAACCGACAGTTTTGCCTGCTCGAACACCTGTCTGGCGACATGCGCAACTTTTTCTCCATGTGCAGCGCCGATGTGGCAATAAAGGTGTGGATACGCGACCTGTTGGCGCCCTTGAGGGCTTCGGCTGCGCGGGAGATATCCCGGTCATTGGCTCGGGAAAGGGAGCACACCGTGGAATCTTTGATCGTTTTAGCGATCAGCTGAACCGCCTCAAAATCACCGTTGGAACTGGCCGCAAAACCGGCCTCGATCACATCGACTTTGAGCCGCTCGAGTTGACGCGCTATGCGTAGCTTTTCGTCTTTGGTCATGGACGCTCCGGGCGACTGCTCACCATCGCGCAAGGTGGTGTCAAAAATAATCAATTTATCGCTCATGTCAGTCTCCTTGAAGGCTTTGCGTCAAATGTCGATGAGGGCCCACCAACAAAAAAGCCCGTAGNGTTTNCTTACGGGCTTGAGATGGTGGTGAACGCAGGCGCTACCGTCTCAGCCCGTCGGGCTTCAGTAGTAGTGCTAGCAGCATGGTGTTCATGCATAAATCCTAACATAGTTCAAGCGGCAAGCCCGGGGCCTTATTTGTGCAGGCCTCGCTCGTCAGGCTCTTCAGTCGAAGTGCTGATGACGCTGGTCTGCACACCTTTGACTTTGCGCCAACCGTAGACCAGGTAGCCGCTCACGCCATAAAGCACGAAAAGGCTAAAAATCACAATCGGCGGGTCAATGTTGATGATGGCAATCACAAGCGCAATCATCACGATCACCGCGAAGGGAACGCTTTTCTTCATGTGCACGTCCTTGAAGCTGTAAAAAGGCACATTGGTAACCATGGTCAGGCCCGAGCACAGGGCCAAGGCGAACATGGGCCAGGCGACTGCACTGCCTTTGATACCCTGATCGGTCATCAGCCAGATAAATCCGGCCACCAGGGCCGCTGCTGCCGGCGAGGGCAAGCCCTGGAAGTAGCGCTTGTCCACCACGCCGGTGTTCACGTTGAACCGGGCCAAGCGCAGCGCCGCACACGCGCAATACACAAAGGCGGCAATCCAACCCCAGCGGCCCAGACCCTGCAAGGCCCAAACATAAGAGATGATCGCCGGAGCAGCCCCGAAGGACACCATGTCCGAGAGCGAGTCCATTTGCTCGCCAAATGCACTTTGGGTGTTGGTCATTCGCGCTACGCGGCCATCCAGGCTATCGAGCACCATGGCGCAGAAGATGCCATAGGCGGCCAGGTCAAAGTGGCCATTGATGGCCATGATGACCGCATAAAAGCCCCCAAAAAGAGCCGCTAGGGTGACCAGATTGGGCAACATATAGATGCCCTTGCGCCGCTTTCGCACCAGCAGCGTGCCACCATCAGCAAGGTCTGGGTCGCTGCCGTCTTCTTGCATACAGTTGTTTTCCGTCCGGGGTTGCGCGGCAACCAACAAAGGCCAGCACAGTGGCCTGTGCCAGATGTAAATGCCGGGACATCAATAGCGCATCAGTTGCGGGTTTGGTCGACCAGCTTATTCTTCTTTATCCAAGGCATCATAGCCCGCAGAGTCTCACCGACTGTCTCTATCTGGTGCTCAGACATCAAGCGACGGCGACTCAGCAGGGTGGGTGCACCGGCCTTGTTTTCAAGAATAAAGCTCTTTGCATATTCTCCAGTTTGGATGTCCTTGAGGCACTGACGCATAGCCTCCTTGGTCGCGCTCGTGACGATCTTAGGACCCGTCACATACTCGCCGTACTCGGCATTGTTGGAGATGGAGTAATTCATGTTGGCGATGCCACCCTCATAAATCATGTCCACAATCAGTTTGAGTTCGTGCAAGCACTCGAAGTAAGCCATCTCGGGGGCGTAGCCGGCCTCCACCAGAGTCTCAAAACCGGCCTTGATCAACTCGACTGTGCCGCCGCACAGCACAGCCTGCTCACCAAACAGGTCGGTCTCGGTCTCCTCCCGGAAATTGGTCTCGATGATGCCGGCCTTACCGCCGCCGTTGGCCATGGCATAGCTCAAGGCCAGGTCTCGCGTGCGCCCGGAGCGGTCTTGGTGCACCGCTATGAGATGCGGCACACCCCCACCCTGCGCGTAAGTGCCACGCACCGTGTGTCCGGGTGCTTTGGGGGCCACCATCCAGACATCCAGATCGGCCCGGGGACTGACCAGACCGTAGTGCACGTTGAAGCCGTGGGCAAAAACAAGCGATGCCCCTGGCTTGATATTGGGCTCGACATCATGGGTGTAGACGGTGCCGATTTGCTCATCGGGCAGCAAAATCATGACCACATCAGCGGCCTTCACCGCATCGGCAACCTCGGCCACGTGCAGGCCAGCTTTTTCCACTTTGGGCCAGGAAGCGCCCCCCTTACGCAAGCCCACCACGACCTTCACGCCGCTGTCGTTGAGATTTTGGGCATGGGCGTGACCTTGGCTTCCATAGCCGATGATGGCCACGGTTTTTCCCTTGATCAGGCTCAGGTCGCAGTCTTTGTCGTAATAAACTTTCATTTTCTTCTCCGTTGTAAAAATTAAACTCTCAGGATTCGTTCGCCACGGCCAATGCCGCTCGAGCCGGTTCGTACCGTTTCCAAAATCGCACTGCGCTCAATAGCCTCTAAAAATGCGTCATTCTTGGTTTGGTCGCCGGTTAGCTCGATCGTGTAGCTTTTTTCCGTGACATCAATGATTCTGCCGCGAAAAATGTCAGTCATTCGCTTCATCTCTTCGCGCTCCTTGCCAACCGCACGCACCTTAACCATCATCAGTTCCCGTTCGATGTAGCCACCTTCGGTCAGATCAACCACCTTGACAACCTCGATCAAACGGTTCAGATGCTTGGTGATTTGTTCGATGACATCGTCCGAGCCGGCGGTCTGAATCGTCATGCGGGACAGGCTGGCGTCCTCGGTCGGGGCGACCGTCAGCGACTCTATGTTGTAGCCACGAGCAGAAAATAGACCCACCACGCGGGACAGGGCGCCAGGTTCGTTTTCGAGCAAAACTGCAATGATGTGTTTCATGGTCTGCGATTCCTCTTTTCGCCGCCCTCCCCCTGCAGCGATAACCGCAGGACTCGGCAAGCAATAGATTCGTCAAAAATAGTTTACAAATCTTCCGAGCCAAGCAACATTTCGGTAATGCCCATGCCCGCCTTGACCATGGGGTACACGTTCTCTGTGGGGTCGGTTCGAAAATCCATGAAAACGGTGCGGTCTTTCAGCTTACGCGCCTCGCGCAGGGCAGGCTCCACGTCTTGCGGCTTTTCGATCAGCATGCCGACATGGCCATAGGCCTCTGCGAGCTTCACAAAATTCGGCAACGCATCCATATAACTGTGGCTATAGCGGCCTTCATAGTCAATTTCCTGCCATTGCCGCACCATGCCCAGGTAGCGGTTGTTCAAGGACACGATCTTGATTGGCGTGTTGTACTGCAAGCAGGTGGAGAGTTCCTGAATGCACATCTGCACCGAGCCCTCCCCAGTGATGCAAAACACCTCGGCTTGCGGTTTGGCCAACTTGATGCCCATGGCATAGGGAATCCCCACGCCCATGGTGCCTAGGCCGCCCGAGTTGATCCAGCGCCGGGGCTGATCGAAGCGGTAGTACTGTGCGGCCCACATTTGGTGCTGGCCGACGTCCGAGGTGATGTAGGCCTCAACATCTTTGGTCATGTCCCAGAGCGTTTGCACCACATGCTGTGGTTTGACAACATCGCCGCTGCCGGGGTCATACTTCAGGCAATCGCGCTGGCGCCAGCCCTCGATGGTGGTCCACCAAGCCGCTAGCGCATCGCTCTCGGCCCTGATGCTGCTTTCTTTGATCATGGCAATCATTTCGGCGAGCACATCTTTGACATCGCCGACGATCGGTATATCGACCTTCACCCGCTTGGAAATGCTGGAGGGGTCGATGTCGATGTGAATAATTTTTCGCTCGTTTTGAGCGAAATGCTTGGGGTTGCCGATCACCCGATCGTCAAAACGCGCGCCCACAGCAAGCAAAACATCGCAGTGTTGCATGGCATTGTTAGCTTCTACGGTGCCGTGCATGCCCAACATGCCCAAAAACTTACGGTCGCTCGCCGGGTAGGCACCCAAGCCCATCAGGGTGTTGGTGCAGGGNTAGCCGAGCATGTCAACCAGGGTTCGCAATTCGGCCGANGCATTGCTCAACAAAACACCGCCGCCGGTGTAGATGTATGGGCGCTTGGCTGTCAGCAGCAGTTGCAGCGCCTTGCGAATCTGCCCGCCATGGCCCTTGCGGACCGGGTTGTAGGAACGCATTTCAATGGTCTCAGGCTGGCCGGCATACGGTGTCTTTTTAAACGACACATCCTTCGGGATATCCACCACAACCGGACCGGGGCGGCCGCTGCGCGCGATATGAAAAGCTTTTTTCATAATGCTTGCCATGTCGCGCACGTCTTTGACCAAAAAGTTGTGCTTGACTATCGGGCGTGTGATGCCCACTGTGTCGCACTCCTGAAAAGCATCTAGGCCGATGGCNTGGGTGGGCACCTGACCGGTCAAAATCACCATCGGAATGCTGTCCATGTAGGCGGTGGCGATGCCGGTGACCGCATTGGTCACGCCTGGACCGGATGTCACGAGGGCAACGCCAACATCTCCGGTCGCCCTGGCATAGCCGTCAGCNGCATGNACNGCGGCCTGTTCATGGCGAACCAGCACATGNTGAATNGTGTCTTGCTTGTAAAAAGCGTCATAAATGTGCAGCACTGCNCCGCCCGGGTAGCCCCAGACGAATTTGACGCCTTCCGCCTGCAGGGCCTTGACCAAAATCTCTGCGCCCCGTAACTCGGGCACGACAGTGCCAGTTGATACTGGTTGGTTGGCAGCACTCGCCAACGCAGCCGAAGCGATTTCAGCTTTTGAAATTTCCATGATGAACCTTTGTGAATTTCTCTAACGAAAAACCTTGGGTGCTCCTTTGATGACCCTTGTGAGGCCTCCTCGGAACTTGAGGCCAAAACCATAGACGCANCGAATAATGCGTCGGGCTTTGACCCTTTTGCCGTTTGATTTGCAGGGCGCATTATCACACTGCAAAATTCCGCNCAGCAGGCCGACTTCAAATTTACGGCCCCGATGTCATAATTATTCAGGCCCATGCTCTGGATTTAGGCCTCCGAGCGAGTTCAGCCCGGGCACTACTGCACACGCACCGCAACTCCTTTTGGCTACAGAACAAGAACTCACCGAATTCCTCAAGAGCGTTGAGAAACGGGCCTTCAAACGCTCTGTCTACCATGTTCGCAATGAGGAATCGGCCCTCGATATCGTGCAAGAAAGCATGATGAAGTTGGCCGAGCACTACGGCCATAAACCCGCTGCCGAGTTGCCTATGCTGTTTCAGCGCATACTGTCCAACTGCACACTGGACTGGTTCCGAAGGCAAAAATCCAGAAGCCGAATTTTTTCAAACTTCAGCGATTTCCAACCCGCTACTGATGACGATGATGACTTTGACCTGCTTGCGATCCTGCCGGCGACCCAAGAATTGCAATTTGTCGAGAGCACGCAGAGTGCCGCTGAGCGCAGCCAAACCCTNTTGGCNATCGAAATTGAGATCGCAGCCCTGCCCGGGCGTCAACGAGAAGCCTTTCTGTTGCGTTACTGGGAAGAACTTGACACCGCTGAAACCGCGGCGGCAATGGGTTGNTCGGAGGGCAGTGTCAAAACACATTGCTACCGGGCGATTCAGGCTTTAGCAAACGCGCTGCGGGCAAAAGGCACCACACCATGACAAATTCAAGCGACGACCAAAACCTGCTGGCAGCTGACCGCTTTGCCTTCAGGATCGCCAGCAGTCTGTCCGCTGGTTCGAATGACTTGCCGTACGAAGTCACGGAACGTTTGCGCGCGGCTAGGGTGCAGGCCGTGGCCCGGCGCAAAGGTGCGGCAGCCCAGCCGCAACTGGCCAGCCAAAGTGGGGGGGCATTGGGCTTGGTGATACTGGGCTGGCGGGGCAATCCGCTGTGGGGGCAAATCATCGGCGCAGTGGCCTTAGC
>JGI25928J51866_1000322_pt1 | contig 11978 bp, 13 predicted proteins | sample LauGreFBDMM110DN_2_FD_51866 | JGI IMG/M metagenome (IMG submission 51866)
TATAAAAGTCTTAAAGAAGGTCAAAGAGTAACTTTTGACGTTACAGACGGACCAAAAGGCAAGCAAGCTTCAAATATAAATAAAGCCTAGTTTCAAATTAAATAAATAAGCCCGCGAAAGCGGGCTTTTTTTTACATATAACTTATGATGGCGTCAGCAAAGCTATCTGTGGATAGCGCATCTACATTATTTAATTGCGATGAAAAATCTTGAGTGACTTTTTGAGCTAGTAATGTTTTTCTAAATGCTGATAAGAGGATGCCAGCAGCTTCCGACCATCCCATATGTCTTAACATCATTTCAGCCGANAGAATAAGAGAGCTAGGGTTGGCGATTTTTTTACCCGCAATGCTTGGNGCGGANCCATGAGTCGCTTCAAAAATAACAGTCGAATCTGATAAATTAGCACCNGGTGCAATACCAATACCTCCAACTTGAGCAGCTAATGCATCTGAAATATAGTCTCCGTTAAGATTAAGCGTGGCTACAACATCATATTCGCTGGGGTGCAGTAAAATTTCCTGTAAAAAGGCATCTGCAATACAATCTTTGATAATGAGGCCGTTATCACATTTAAAACTAGTTTTTCCTTCAATAGCTTTAGCACCAAACTCATCTCGGGCTAGCTCATATCCCCATTCTTTAAACCCACCTTCAGTAAATTTCATGATATTGCCTTTGTGGACCAGTGTCACCGATCTTTTTTTATGCTCAATAGCATATTCAATCGCTTTTCTTATCAGCCTTTGGCTGCCTTCTTTGGAAACAGGTTTAATACCTATAGCAGTTGATTCGGGGAAGCGAATTTTATTTTTAATACCCAACTCTGAAATCATTTGAATAATTTTCTTGGATTCCTCGGAGTATGCTTGCCATTCAATCCCTGCGTAAATATCCTCTGTATTTTCTCTAAAAATAACCATATTAGTTTTTTCAGGATTTTTTAGAGGGCTTGGCACACCATCAAAGTACTCAATAGGTCTTAAGCAGACGTATAGATCTAATTCTTGTCTCATTGCTACATTAAGAGATCTAATACCTCCGCTCACGGGCGTCGTGAGTGGACCTTTAATGGATATAACATACTCTTTCATAGCATCAAGAGTTTCTTGAGGTAGCCACGTATCTTTGTCGTATGTTTTTGTAGCTTTTTCTCCCGCATAAATTTCCATCCAAGCAATTTCCTTTNCTCCACCATAAGCTTTTAAGACNGCATGATTGACGACTTTAAGCATTGCCGGTGTAATGTCTTCACCAATGCCATCGCCTTGAATAAATGGGATAATGGGACGGTCTGGAACATTCAAAGTTAAGTTTGAATTGACTGTAATTTTAGATGCATTTTTTGGAAAATTAATTTTACTAAGCATTCATACTCACTTTTATTTTAATGAAAATATTATTTAATAAGCCTTATGGNGTGGTTTGTCAGTTTAGTAAGCATGANAACCATAAAACCTTAAAAGATTTTATTCCAATACCTAATGTTTATCCTGCAGGTAGGCTNGACACTGATAGTGAAGGTTTAATTATTCTAACTGATGATGGGATATTTCAACATCAAATTAGTGATCCAAAATACAAAATGCAAAAAACTTATTGGGCTCAGGTTGAGGGCACTCCAAAAGAGAGTGATTTAGNGGAATTAAGACAAGGCGTTGATTTAGGAGAATTTAAAACATTACCCGCAGAGGTAAAAATGATAGATGAACCTAAAATATTATGGGAAAGAATACCGCCAATTAGAGAGAGAAAAATGATTGCCACAACCTGGCTTGAAATTAAAATATCAGAAGGTAAAAATCGCCAAGTAAGAAGAATGACTGGAAAAATTGGATACCCCACCCTAAGATTAATTCGTTTTGCGATTGGACCTTATAATTTAGATGAATTAGATCTTGGTGCCTATAAAAGTCTCCATGATTAAAAAATTATTTTTGATTCGTAGCTTAAGGATTGGGATTAAAGGAGTACTACCCCGTTAATAAGCAACCGATTATGATAAAATTTAGCTACATTTATTCGAAGCATATCTATGTCAGGTAATACTCTAGGCACTTTATTTACACTTACTTCTTTTGGTGAATCACATGGTGCAGCTATAGGGGGTATTGTGGACGGCTGTCCGCCAGGATTGGATTTGTCGGAAGAAGATTTGCAAATAGACTTGGATAGAAGAAAACCTGGCACCTCAAAGCATGTGACTCAACGCAAGGAAGAAGATAAGGTTGAGATTTTATCTGGTGTATTTGAAGGTAAAACAACAGGCGCACCTATCGGGTTTATTATTCGCAATACAGATCAACGAAGTCAAGACTATTCAAAAATTAAAGATGTATTCCGCCCCGGACATGCAGACTATACATACGCCCACAAATATGGAATAAGAGACTATAGGGGTGGCGGAAGATCAAGCGCTAGGGAGACCGCTGTTAGAGTTGCCGCAGGCGCTATTGCGAAAAAATGGCTACTTAAGAAATATGGAACTACAATCCGAGCATACTTGAGTCAAATGGGCGCCATTCAAATAGCATTTAAAAACTGGGAAGATGTAAATAAAAATCCATTTTTTTGCCCTAATCAAGATCAGGTAATTGAGCTAGAAGAATATTTAGATGGCATTCGTGCCGACAGAGATTCGGTAGGTGCAAAAATTACTGTGGTTGCTGAGAATGTGCCTGTGGGATTTGGTGAGCCTATTTTTGGAAGATTAGACGCTGAAATTGCTCATGCAATGATGGGTATTAATGCTGTAAAAGGCGTTGATATTGGCAAAGGCTTCGGCTCTATCATTCAAAAAGGTAGTGAGCATGGCGACGAACTGACCCCACAAGGTTTTTTGACAAATAATGCAGGCGGTATTTTAGGGGGCATTTCGACAGGTCAGCCTATTATTGCTCATGTGGCATTTAAGCCAACCTCAAGCATTCCTCAAGATCGAAAATCAATCAACACAAAAGGCGAAGCCGTTCTGATGCAAACAACAGGCCGTCATGACCCTTGTGTTGCTATAAGAGCGACGCCTATTGTTGAAGCTATGTTAGCTTTGGTTATTATGGATCAAGCATTAAGACATCGAGCACAAAACGCGGATGTAATTGTGCACACACCTAAAATTTAGTGAGTTCTAGCCATAATCTTCATTGGCGTTTATCGCGTTTTTATTTCTTTTATTATTTCTTCGTAGGTTCTTTTGTCCCTTATTGGGGAATTTATCTACAATCAGAAAATTTTTCACCTTCTAGCATTGGCATTCTTCTCTCTTTATTCCAAATCAGTCGCATCGTTGCCCCTAATTTTTGGGGGTGGTTAGCCGACCATACAGGTCATCGAGTTAAATGGATAAAGCTGACATCATTTCTAGGTCTCATAGGGTTTATAGGTGTTTTTTGGGCAAAGGGTTTTTTTTGGATCTTTTTAGTAATGTCAGCATTAAGTTTATTTACGAGTTCAACATTACCTCTTGCGGAATCTTTAACTCTCGCACATTTAGCAACTACGGATGGGCATTACAGCAGAATAAGATTATGGGGATCAATCGGATTTATTGTGGCGTCATTATTCTTAGGCTATTTAATAGATCTTCAAGGAATTAATATTTTATTGTGGGTTTTACTCATAACTCAAGCCATTATATTTTTCTTATCAAATACAATCCCTGAAGCTAAGGAGATTCACCACAAAAAAAACGATTTATCTATTTGGAAGATTATCAAAACACCATCTGTAGTAGCGCTTTTAATCGGATGCACTTTAATGGTTTCAGCTCACGGAGTGCTTTATAATTTTTATTCAATCTACCTAAAAGAGCATGGATATAGCAGTGCTACGATAGGATGGCTTTGGGCGGTTGGTGTTATCTGTGAAATTTTTATTTTTATGTTGATGCCAAAAATTTTACGTCGGTACTCACTTAAAACAATTTTATTAATAAGTTTATTTTTAGGTGTGATTCGATTTATTCTCATAGGAGCTTCTCCTGATCACTTCTATTTATTACTCATAGCACAAATGTTTCATGCTGCAACCTTTGGAAGTTTTCACGCAGCCTCAATTGAGGTTATTGCTTACTTTTTTAAAGGGCGAAATCAGTCAAGGGGACAAGCAATTTATAATAGTGTAGCTTATGGAATTGGAGGAACTATTGGGGGTTTAGGCGGCGGTTATTTAATACAATATCTTGGCGGTCAGCTTGGGTTTATGATCGCTGCTATATCACCACTCATTGGATTTATAGTGATTTGGTATGGGTTAAAATTAGAAATTAAAGGCAATAAAATATTTGGCTAAGACTAGCCCTCAATCAATGCGTAAGCTGAATGATTATGAATAGATTCGAAGTTTTCAGACTCCACTACAAAGTGATTGATTCTTTTTTCTAGTTTTAATTGAGCCGCAACGTCTCTTACCATATCCTCTACAAATTTAGGATTGTCGTAAGCTTTCTCAGTCACATATTTTTCATCAGGTCTTTTTAGTAGACCATAAAGCTCAGATGATGCCTGTTTTTCAATAAGCTCAATTAATTCTTCTACCCAAATAAATTTATTAATTTCAGCCGTAACTGTCACGTGAGATCTTTGATTGTGCGCCCCATAATCTGAAATTTTCTTTGAGCATGGACAAAGGCTCGTAACCGGAACTACAACTTTGATTGTATTTTTGAATTTTCCATCAACAATTTTTCCAATAAAACTTACTTCATAATCTAAAAGACTTTTAACACCGGAAACAGGTGCAGTTTTATTAATGAAATATGGAAATGTCATTTCAACATCACAAGATTTTGATTCAAGTCGCTTAATCATTTCTCTTAAGATATTTTCAAAAGACTCAACAGAGATTTCTCGCTCATTCATGTTTAAGATTTCGACAAATCTAGACATATGAGTACCTTTAAAATTATGCGGCAAATATACATACATATTGAATGTTGCAATTGTATGTTGAGCGCCGCCCGTTTTATCTTTTACAAGTACGGGATGCTTTATAGATTTAATGCCAACTTTATCAATATCCAAACTCCTTAAATCAGTGGAGCTTTGAACATCTTCAATCGGGCAGATGTGGTCGCTTGTTGTCATAATAAAGAATTAAATTTTAATACTTGAGTGTAGCACTAGGTTAATTTTTTCTCAATTGATTTAATGATAGATGCTGCATCTAACCCATATTTTTTTCGTAACTGTTCCTGGCTGCCTTGTTCGACAAACTCATCAGGTATGCCAATGCGGAGCGATTGACATTTTAAATCATACTCACTGATGATTTCTAAAACAGCTGATCCAGCGCCACCTGATATTGCGTTTTCTTCCAAGGTTACAAGAAGTTTATGTGAGGAGCCCAAATCTCTAATCAATTTGATATCAAGAGGTTTGATGAATCTCATATTAATCACAGTGGCATTGATCTTTTCCCCAGCCTTTAGAGCTTCATCTAAAGTATTTCCAAAAGCGAGTAGGGCAATCTTATTACCTTTTCTAATAAGCTCGGCCTTGCCGATTGGAATAGCAACCATCATAGATTTAATTGATGATCCTGGTCCTGAACCTCTTGGGTAGCGAACTGCTGAAATTCCTTTAAATTTAAATCCGGTATAGAGCATTTGGCGACATTCATTTCGTTACTTGGTGCCATAATGACAATATTTGGAATGCATCTTAAAAATGACAAATCAAACTTCCTGAATGTGTAGGCCCATCCTGCCCAACAATTCCAGCTCTATCGATAGCAAGTAGCATTGGAATGTTTTGCAATGCGACATCATGTATTAATTGATCATAAGCCCTTTGAAGGAAAGTCGAGTAAATAGCAATTACAGGTTTGTAATTTTCACGAGCAAGTCCAGCAGCAAAAGTGATCGCATGCTGTTCGGCGATACCTACATCAAAAAAACGGTCCGGAAATTTTTCAGCAAATTTATTTAGACCGGAACCGTCTGACATAGCAGGAGTGATTGCACATAGCTTTTTATCAGTCCCAGCCATGTCAACAATCCAGTCCCCAAACACATCGGTATAAGTAGCCTTTTTTGTTTTTAATGGCTGAGCGCCGTCATTCATGTTGAATTGACCTACACCATGAAATTTATTGGGATCAATCTCTGCAGGCTCATAACCAAAGCCTTTTTGTGTTGCCACATGAAGAAACTGTGGCCCTCGAAGTTCCTTAAGATTACTTAGTGTATCAATCAGCGCATTGAGATCGTGCCCATCAATAGGGCCAATATAATTAAAACCAAACTCCTCAAATAAAGTTCCTGGAATTACCATGCCTTTCATATGTTCTTCAGCGCGCTTTGCAAATTCAAGCATGGGAGGTATGACTGATAAAACAGCTTTACTTGAACGCTTGATGCTTCCATATAGATTGCCTGACATAAGCTTTGCAAGGTAATTATTAAGCGCACCTACGTTTTTAGAAATTGACATATCATTGTCATTTAAAATGACCAAGATATTATTGCTTGAGTCACCAGCATTATTAAGGCCTTCAAAAGCCATCCCCGCAGTCATGGCGCCATCGCCAATAATTGCAATCGCCTTATGTTCTAAATTTTTCTTTTTGAGAGCTTCGGCCATGCCTAGAGCAGCCGAAATTGAAGTACTTGAGTGACCAGTTCCAAAAATATCATAATCACTCTCTGATACTTTTGGGAAACCTGAAATTCCACCTAAAGCTCTTAAAGAGCCCATTTTCTTTTTTCTACCAGTCAGAATTTTATGTGGGTAAGTTTGATGCCCAACATCCCATATAAATTTATCTTGAGGGCAATCGAAAACATAATGGAGTGCTACAGTAAGTTCAATAACACCAAGATTTGATGAAAGATGGCCACCTGTTTTTGAAACGCTTTCGATAATAAAATTTCTTATCTCGTCACATAATATAACAAGCTCGCTACGACTGAGTTTTTTTAAATCTTTTGGTGAATTGATTTTATCAAGGAGGTTCATGTCAGTGTGATCGTGCCATTATTAATTCAGCCATGCTAGCCAAATAATATGCTTTATCCCCGAAAGGTTTAATTACAGTTAAAGCTTCTTCATAATATGTAGCGGCTAACTCTTTTGATTTAGTAATACCTAGTAAAGATAAAAAAGTAGCTTTATTATATTTTTCATCCTTGCCAGGTGTTTTACCTAGAACTTCTTGGCTTGCCTCTTTATCAAGAATATCATCTTTAATTTGGAACATAAGACCAATTGATTTTGAATAAGTATCTATTATATCTAGCGTTTTTTTATCATAATTATTAGAAGCCAGCACTGCCATCAAACATGCACTATTAATAAGAGCCCCAGTTTTAAATTGATGCATCACTTTAAGCTTATCTAGTGAGATTTTTTTGTTGGTATTATCAATATCTAACGCCTGGCCTTTTGCCATACCTTCAATACCAATAGCATTAGCAAGTATGTGAATGATCTGTAATTGATTTTTAGGGTTAATCTGAAGAGATGGCGAAGATAGAAGAGAAAAAGCGATTGACTGTAATGAGTCTCCAACAAGAAGCGCAGTGCTTTCGCTAAATTTTTTATGACAAGACAATTTTCCCCTTCTCAAATCGTCGTTATCCATGCAAGGCATATCATCATGTACTAAAGAGTATGCATGTATAAACTCTACGGCACATATAATATTTTCAATTGCAATTGGCGGCGCCTCAACAATTTCTGCGATCGCAAGAACAAGCAATGAGCGCATTCTTTTCCCGCCATTTAGAACGCTATATTTTATAGCCTCATTTAAATGAGTTTCATCGCTAGCTTTAGGTAAGTTTTTTTCAAGCACAGATTCAACAAATGCTTGTTTTTGAAAAAGCCAGTCATGAAAGTCATTCATTGGTAGGTTTGAATTTTTCGAGGGTGTTCTCTGTAGAAAGCACCAAAACTTTTTGCTCGATTTCTTTTAGTGAGTCTTGGCATAATTTAAGAAGAAGCATTCCTTTTTCGTAAGATTTGATCGAATCTTCTAATGCCATATCACCTTGTTCCATTTTTGAAACAATAGACTCAAGCTCTTTAAGATTTACTTCGAGTGAATTTTTATCCATAAAATTTATCTTTATTTGAATGATTGGTTGAAGAAAATTGATAAATCATCTATCTCTTTTTCACATACTTCATGCCCCATAGGGTACTTTTCAAAGTTCGCAAAATTAAACTTTGCCATTAGTTTTTTAAAGGAAGAATCGGCAATTTCTATATCTATAACATTATCATATAGGCCGTGAGCCATAAAGATTGGTATCTTAATTAAATCATTTTTTATGGACCTTATAAGCATGTCTTTCAAAGGAAGATAACCAGACAAAGCTGCAATGCCTCCTAATTTTTTATGGTATTTTAATCCTAAGTAAAAACTCATTACAGCCCCTTGAGAAAAGCCTCCAATAATAATTTTTTCGGAAGGGATACCAAGGGAAATTTGCTCTTCAATCAACTTTTGAATGATTAAACTTGATCTTTGCATACCCAATTCATCTTCATCTTTGTCTAAAGACAGATCATACAAATCATACCAAGCTCTCATTTCCATGCCTTGGTTGATTGTTACTGGCTGGTAGGGAGCATGGGGCAAGATAAATCGAATTTTATTGAATTGCGATCTTCCGAAGATACTTTTGAAATCAAATCCATCAGCTCCAAGACCATGAAGAAATATGACTGAGCCTATGGGCGGTTCAATGGTGTCAATAATAATGGGTGTCATAAATAAAAAAAGCAGAATTAAATTCTGCTTTTTAATACCTAAATTATTTTATTTCGTTTCAGCTAATTTTTTAAGTGCTGGAAGTGCTACATCATACATTTCATTCACAGCTTTCAATGCTGTCTCGTCATCTTGACCAGCTGGAATCGGTGGATTGAGTTTGTAAACTCTATAAAAACGTCCTACCCATGTTACAGAAGATTCATTAGGGCTAGGGCCCTTTGCTACAACAATAAATGAATTATAGTCTGCCACAGGGACTGCTCCTTCTAAAATTTCATATTTTAACTTCATAGCTTCTTCATCGATACCTTTAAGCCTTTCAACTACCTTACCCCCAGATTTTAGTGTAAGCGTTCTTAGGGTATCCTCGCCCTTTTTTTCTAATTTGCTATCAGTTACAAGAGGCTGCCATTTTTGAAAACTACCAAAATCTTTAATGATTGCCCAAACTTTATCAGGCGATGCATTGATTTTGATTGTTTTTTCAACTTTTTGAGGTGATGGGCCGTGAGCAAATACATTCATTGATACAAACAAAAGGAAGATACTAATAATAATTTTTTTCATGTGAATAGAGCCTTTGGTATTTAATAAGCTTGATAATTATAAATTGTTTTTATATATAACATTAGTCAATTTTGATAAATTGACCAAAAGATCGGCTTTGCTTGCCTGTTTTGATTTCATAGAGATATTCTTGTTTTGCCAAGTCAATGATCGAAATAGAGTCGCTTCTCCAATTAGAAGTGATTAAAATATTATCTCTTTCATCAATATCAATACCCTCTGGATTACCACCCACTTTGATTTTTTTGATTTCTTTTTTCATCTTAAGATCAACAACACTTATATTGTCATCTTGAGTATTTGTAACAAAGGCAAATTGGTTTTTTACATCGGATACCACTCCATAAGGATGATCTCCAACCTTAATAGTTTCCGAAGCAAATGATTGGATATTCACTACAGATAATGAGTCATCTAAAACATTAACAACAAAAAGTAAGTTTTTGCTTACAAATAAGCCATAAGGATGATTGCCTACCTTAATTTTCTTAACGAGAGCCAAATCAGATTGACCATATATTTCGACAGTATTCTCATCACGATTAGAAATAAAAAGATACTTTCCCTCAGTATCACAAATCATGCCAGATGGAGATTTGCCAACTACTATTTTTTTAATGACTGTTAAAGATTTTGTTTCTATTATAAAAACTTCACTATTAAACCAATCGCTCACATAGATGAAGTCTTCATTTGTGGACTTGGTAATTCCAACTGGCGTTCCACCAGTCTGTATTGTTTTAATAATTCGATTATGTTGAAGATCTAAAACATTTACGGAGGCATCATGAGTATTTGTAATAAAGGCATAGGATTGCTTTAGAGAAATAGCAACTCCTACAGGGCCTTTGCCTACAGGAATTTCTTGAATAATTTTTTTCTCTTTTATATTAACAATACTTACTGTATCAGAGCCTTGGTTAGTAATATAAGCAATAGGCGAAGTTGAGCAAGCACAAAGTAATAAACATAGAGCAAGTGAAATAAGATTTTTAAAATTCATAATTTAAGTTTTTTCGTAATAGATTCTAGCTTTAATTCTGGCTTTTATTTAAACTAAATCTATGGAAAAATTAAAGAAAAGCTTAAGGTGGTTTCATGATTGATAAAGATGGTTATCGGCCAAATGTTGGTATTGTCATTTGTAATGTCGAGAATCAAGTTTTCTGGGCGAAGCGCACACAAGAGAATGCATGGCAATTTCCTCAGGGCGGCATTCAAAAAGGCGAGGCGCCAGAAGAGGCTATGTATAGAGAGCTTATGGAAGAGGTTGGTTTAAAACCACACCATGTAGAAATACTTGGCCGAACAAAAGACTGGTTAAAGTATGAAGTGCCCTCACAATGGCTTCGAAGAGATTTTAGAGGGGTTTATAAAGGCCAAAAACAAATATGGTATCTCTTGAGAATGAAGGGGGAAGATACTGATATCTTTTTGAGGAACACTAAAAAGCCGGAGTTTGATGCATGGCGCTGGCATGATTACTGGATGCCTCTTAATGAGGTGATTGAATTTAAAAGNGATGTTTATCGGCTTGCNTTAAACGAACTTCGTTTGTTTATAGATAATTAGTCTATTTTTTTAATTCAGCAATAATTGTTTCGCCATTAAAAACTGTGTCGCCCAAAGTAACTTTTATCTTTGAATTGATAGGTAAATATAAGTCAACACGCGANCCAAATCTTATAAAGCCNTACCTTTCACCGACCTCTAACGCATCACCTTTATTTACATAGCATAAAATTCTTCTCGCAATTAAGCCAGCAATTTGAACGCAAGTAATATCAAAACCTTCTTTAGTTTTTAAGTGAAGTGCACATCTTTCGTTCTCCAAAGAAGCTTTTGACATAGCTGCATTTAGAAATTTTCCAGGAAAATACCATTTATTCATAATAATTGATTTAATCGGACTTTTGTTTGAGTGGACATTAAAGACATTCATAAAGACACTCACTTTAATTGCTCGCCTATTAAGATAATCGTCTTTACATTTTTCAATCACAATCACCTTGCCATCAGCTGCTGATACCACCATATTTTTCTTGGAGGGCGTGCTTCTTTTTGGATCTCTAAAAAATTGTAGAATAAATAAAGAGATTATCCAAAGAGGAATTGACCACAAAGCACATATTTTAAATACGATANCTGATACGGCAATAGATGCTATTAGAAATGGCCAACCTTCTTTTGCAATGATAGGGTAAGCTTTTTTTACCATAGAGCTAGTTTTTGCTTTGATCAACAAGCTTATTCTTGGCGATCCAAGGCATCATTGATCTNAGTTGTGAGCCAACTTTTTCAATAGGNTGTTCAGCATTGAGTCTTCGTCTTGCGGTCATTTCTGGATAGTTTGTTTTTCCTTCAAGGATAAAACGTTTCGCATACTCTCCATTTTGAATATTTTTTAAAGCTTCTTTCATGGCTAACTTGGCCTCATTACCAATAACTTTAGGGCCGGTTACGTACTCTCCGAATTCAGCATTATTTGAGATAGAGTAGTTCATATTAGCAATACCGCCTTCATACATTAAATCTACAATAAGTTTAAGCTCATGTAAGCACTCAAAATAAGCCATTTCTGGGGCGTAACCTGCTTCAGTTAATGTTTCAAAACCTGCTTTGACAAGTTCAACTGCGCCACCGCATAAAACAGCCTGTTCACCAAATAAGTCAGTTTCAGTTTCTTCACGGAA
>JGI25928J51866_1000324_pt1 | contig 11940 bp, 8 predicted proteins | sample LauGreFBDMM110DN_2_FD_51866 | JGI IMG/M metagenome (IMG submission 51866)
TACATTGATATTGTCATTACCATCTTTCAGGCTTTTTTTCAAACGGGAACTTTAAGAGTGTTATTTACTCACGCAAATAATCCCATCCCAAACTGGCGACTTCCTGAAGCCGCTTATATTCATATTCCCTTTTGTGCCCAACATTGTGGCTATTGTGATTTCGCAATCGCAATTGGTAAAGATGCAATTAGGGATAATTATCTCGATGCCCTCGAAAAAGAAATTTCCAAGCTCGGGAGCCCGCATCCAGTGCAGTCATGGTTTATTGGCGGAGGCACCCCAACCGAGCTTAACGCAATTCAGTTGGAAAGATTATGCAAAATGTTAAAGCAATGGCTGCCTTTGACTGGNGAGTCAGAGTTTTCGATCGAGGCAAATCCCGATTCCACAACGGAAGATAAACTTGCAGTCCTTGCAAATTATGGCTTAACGAGGCTTAGCTTAGGTGTGCAATCATTTCAGGAACCCGTGCTGCAATTGTTGGATCGCAAACATAAAAATCCCCAAGTCGAGCGAGTCATCGAAGATGCTCGGAAGCTTAAAATCCCATCCATCAGCATGGATCTGATTTTTGGTTCAGCAGGGCAGTCGCTTGAATCTTGGAAATATGATCTCACCCGCGGCTTAGCTATGCAGCCCGATCATTTTTCCACCTATGGTCTTACTTATGAAAAAGGAACGCCCCTTTGGAAAAGAATGAACCGTGGAGAAATCATTCCCTTGGAAGATACAGAGGAGCTTGCACATTACGAAGCTGCCATCGATATGCTGGAAGCCCAAGGCATGGATCATTATGAGATTTCGAGTTTTGCAAAGAAGGGCAAGCGATGCTGGCACAATCAGGTTTATTGGGAAAATAGCGCTTATTATGGGTTTGGTATGGGTGCTGCAAGATATGTGGCGGGCAAACGCGAAGTGAACACACGCGATCTAGATTCGTATATTCAAAAAGCGTTATCCGGGCAGGAAACAATATTTCAATCAGAGCAACTCGAACCTAGAGAAGAAGCTGTTGAAACGCTGGGGTTGAATTTGCGAAGAATGCAAGGTGCTAATCGCGAACGATTTTTCATGCGCACCGGGTTTCATCTTGATGACATCACTGGCCCAAAGAAAGACTATCTGGTTCAGCAGGGATTATTGAAAGACGATGGGGAAAGTTTAAGCCTTACCCGAAGAGGCCGTCATCTTGCAGATTGGGTCGTAACGAGGTTGTTTTGAGAACTGCCCCCCGATGCATCGCCACGGCTGCTTGCAAGACGCGATCGCAATCGTAATTTGTGATACTTCAAGCCCGGGATGAAAAAGCAGAGTGCGCTCACGGTACCAAAAATAAGCTGGCAGTATTCAGGCCATAAAGACATGGGGATGGTGGTGAGATAAAGAGCAATTGCAGGAGGATAGAATTCTCCACTCAGAATGCCTGCCTTGGTGAAAAAAACAGTGCCCGCAATAATAGCTAGTATGGGCGAAAGTGTAAGCACTGGCATGCCTAAAAATATTTCCGTAAAGAACACTCCGATGGTAGAAATGACCGCAGCAGCCCAGATATGGCCTACTTGCCTTTCTACAAAAAGAACGGGCCCGCCTTGCTTTCGCAACTCCCAGAATATTGCACCCCATAAGACCAACCCACCGCCCCATAGCAAGATGTACCACCACGGGCTATTGATACCAACCCGAGCCATGTACCAAGTTGCAACGCATTGCGAAAAAATCATGGCGCTATGCATCATCCAAAGCAAACCCCAGTTTTCAAGAACGATGGCGTGATGAGTATCGCGTAACATAATACTAAAGAAGTTGGAGAAAGATCCGAGGCTGCCCGAACGAACGGAAGTAATCTCGCCTCGAACCCAAGCCTCGAGGTCGGTTGCAAGATCTTGGGCACTGCTATAACGAAGGTCGGATTGTTTCTGCAGGCATTTAAGGCAGATCATTTCAAGATCGGGATCCACCTTCGGGTTCAAAAGCCTTGGCCTTACAGGATCTTGTTCAAGCACCAGTAGAAGGGTATCTACGGGAGAAGCAGCCCTAAAGGGAGGTCTGCCTGTAAGTGTTTCGTAAAGGATGATTCCGAGGCTGTACACATCACTCGCAGGGCCAACAACCCCTCGACTGCTACTGACTTGTTCAGGGGCCATGTAGGCAGGGGTGCCAAGAATTGCGCCGGGTTGTGTCAGTGGGTTGTCATCAGGAAGGTCGATTCTTTTTGCGAGGCCGAAGTCGGTAACGAGAGGATTATTCCCTTGATCGATGATGACATTGGAAGGTTTTAAATCTCGATGCAACACTCCGCGCTCATGGGCATGATGAACCGCGCGGGTGATCTTTGCAATAAGCGAGGCTGCATCTCTTGGCTTGATGGGGCCCTGCGCCAGAATTGTTGCAAGGGTCTGCCCTTCAACAAAGCGCATGCTGAAATAGGGTTGTTCTTCGAAAATGCCTGCTTCATGAACAGGAACAATATTTGGGTGTTCAAGCAGTGCGATGGCTTTTGCCTCTGCTTGAAATCGTGCCATCTCTTCGGGCCTTGCGTGCCCTCCTCGAAGTACCATTTTTAGGGCAACCATCCGCCCCAGATTTTTCTGCCAAGCTTTATACACCACCCCCATGCCTCCCCTTCCCAATTCTTCAAGGAGTTCAAACTCGCCGAAGTATTTTGGGAACGAGGTTGCTGGTATGGGTGATTCTTTCAAAGGTTTTTGGGGTTGGTCTAAGTCTGAGCGCCCAAAGGCATCAGCAAATTGGCTTGCGGCCCATAGCGCTCTTAATTCTTGCGCAAGTTCAGGGTGCTTTACACATACCTGCTCAAGGTTGTTGATACCCTTTCGGGATTGATTCAACAAATCTTCCAGAAGCGATGCAAGGAGTTCATCATCAGTATCTTTATTTGATTGCGAAAGACCCTTGATTTTATTCATGTTAAAGGCCTCCGGGCAACAACCCGCTACGAAGCTTTCTCACCGCACGCAGGTAGCGCATCGATGCTGCTGCCTCGGTTACGCCGAGTAAAGCAGAAACTTCTTGATTGGTCATCTGTTCGGCATGTCGCATGAGGACAACTTCGCGGTCATCGGGATCCAAGAGGTTGATGGCTGCATCAAGCCTGCCTTTTAGTTCTGCATGAATAGCAGCGGAAGCGGGAGTAACTTCGTTGGCGAGAAGTTGGCCCGCAAGTTCGATAGAAGAATGATCGTTCATACCTGAGATAACAAGAGGTTTTTCGCGATCCAAGCTTCTTCTTTTGGCAAGCCTGTGCTTGCGATGTGCATCGATGATATGATCGAGTGCGATATGCCTAAGCCAAAGATGAAAAGGCATGGCTTCTGGGTTTCGCAGATAATCACTGAGCCTGCGGTGGGCCTCAAGCATGACATCTTGGACAATATCGCTAGCATCAACCCGGGCAGAAAGAGCGGGGTCAATTCGATTGTTAATCATCCGCCTGAGGGGTTCCCGGTGATGCGAAATTAATCGGTCCACCGCCTCGGGNCTGCCAGNCTTGGCATCGTTGAGCAATTGATCTTGAAGCGGATTATTTTCACTCATCATCTTTTCCCCAAATAGAATACATAGTCATTTTAGCAAAGTTGTTCAAAAATAACATTACTATTGTCATGGAATGTNGTGCGATGATCAAATAGAGAATGGGTTTAGAACATGTCTTCTGAGAAATCATCATCAATTTCTTCATCTGGGATGGGCGCTTGTTCTTCGTTGGGGTAGGGCTTCCAAACTCTTGTAAGGTAGTAAAGAGCGAAGCATCATAAAGGAAATGCACCATAATGGGCGCTATCAGGTTGCCCGTCCATACAAAGAGAAATCCAAGATAAGCCCCAACCAAGGTTGCTAGCACAAAATAACTTTTGCTCATGGAATGCATCATGCCAAACGAAAGGCCTGCAGCCATGACTGCTGCCCAAGGCGGGCTATCTTGTGCCAGCCAAGTTTGCAGCACCCCTCGGAAAACCATTTCTTCCCCCACTCCTGCAAGCAAGCTTATCCCAATAAGATCGGGAATCGTACACCTGCGCATCATTGGCCTGATGGTATCTTTGCTGATGGTTTTTAACTTGCCTAGAAATGGAATTGATCCATGTATCATAATTAGAAAGATAGGCAGCAAGGGCAAAGTAGCTACCATTCCGATCCATGAATCGTGCCAGTTGATAACAAAATTACTTAAAGGATGTACGCCCAGCAACCAGCCAAGTGGGTATGCACCCAGCACCAACCCGCCTTCAACCAAGATGGAGACAGTAATAACCTCGGCTCTGGTTTTAGGAAGTTGATCCATCTTTAGTGGGCGGCTCGGCAGAAATAATATTCATACCCGACATAGGGTATTCAAATGATTGTTATAGCAAGTTCACATGATTTAGATCAGGCAATGATATCATTTACCACTCTGCCATGCACATCGGTCAGGCGGAAATCCCGGCCTGCATAACGATAAGTAAGCTTCTCGTGATCGAACCCTAAAAGCTGCAACATGGTGGCATGTAGGTCGTGAACATGAACCTTGTTATCTTGAGCAGCAAAGCCGAATTCATCGGTATTTCCGACGACGGTGCCCCCCTTTACGCCTCCCCCTGCAAGCCACATCGAGAAACCATGGTGGTTATGGTCTCTGCCATTGATTTTGCCAGCATTGGCTCCGGGGGTGGGAAGCTCCACGGTGGGGGTTCTGCCAAATTCTCCGCCCCAAATAACTAAAGTATCATCAAGCATGCCCCGTTGTTTTAAGTCGGAGAGTAGNGCCCAGATTGCACGGTCGCATTCCTTGGCAAGGCGNCGATGNTTGATTTCGATATCGTCATGGCTATCCCANGGNTGGCCCGCACCATGCCATACTTGTACAAATCGNACACCTCTTTCAAGAAGCCTACGAGCGATNAATATTTGTCGGGCTTGAACACCAGGGCCATACATTTCCAGCACATGCTTCGATTCTTTGCTGACATCAAAGGCATCTGCNGCATCCATCTGCATGCGGTATGCGAGTTCGAATGATTGAATTCGTGATTCTAGGATTGGATCGGTCAGGCGATCTTTGNCATGAAGTGAATTCAGNTTTTGTAAAAGATCCAATTGTTGTCTTTGTTTCTCTAGCGAAAGATTCTTGTTGCGAATGTTCTCGATGAGCTTGTTTACTTCGGTTTGGTTGGTGTCGATGTAGGTGCCTTGGTAGATACCGGGAAGGAAGCCTGCCTGCCAGTTCTGAGATTCTTGAATGGGGTAACCGCCCGGGCACATCGCAATAAAGCCTGGCAGATTCTGGTTCTCGGTTCCTAGCCCGTAGGTAAGCCAACTGCCCATACTTGGCCTAATAAGCCTTGCTTCGCCACAATTCATTAGTAAAAGCGATGGTTCATGATTGGGAACATTGGCATGCATGGATCTGATGATGCACATATCATCAACATGCTGAGCGGTCTTTGCAAAGAGTTCGCTAACTTCAATACCAGACTGCCCATACTTTTGAAACTTGAATGGCGAAGGGAATGCTGCGCCTGTTTTTCTCTCAGTTTTTGGGTTGTCGGTAGGGAGAAGCTTCCCTGCATATTTTTCTAGTGAGGGCTTTGGGTCGAAAGTGTCTACATGCGAAGGGCCTCCATTCATGAACAAATGGATCACCCGCTTGGCCTTTGCTGCGAAGTGGGGTTTTCGCACTGCGAGAGGGTTGGCTTCAGAGGCATCCGCAGATTGCAACATACTTCCCAGAGCAAGGGCGCCCATGCCCATCGCGGATCGTTCCAACATCATTCTTCGGTTTAACATTTGTGACGCCTTTTGTTAATCAATGAATTGGAATGCGTTACTTGCAAGAAGCACTTGGCCTAGTTGTTTAAAACCATCGGGGCCTGATGCCTCTAGAAATCCCAGTGATGATGTTACTTCTTCTTTTGTGGGGGATCGTTGCAATGCAACCCGGTACATTGCTTGAACCTTTTCAAAGTGGTCATCGGTGTTTGTAAATCGGAGTGTGAATTTTGCGGCTTGCTCTTGCACAAAGGGCGAGTTTAAAAGGTAGAGCGCCTGCTGCGGAACACTNGTGATAAAGCGCTGCGGGCTATGAGTATCGGGCAGTGCGAAATCGAATGTNCGTAGCACGCCTGGAAGATTCTGCCTATCGATAAAGGCATAAAGTGCCCGTTTGCTGCTGAAGGGCGAGGTAAACATTTCGACCGATTTTCCACCTACAGCGGGTTCAAGGGTGCCTGCCATTGCAAGAATGCTATCGTGCATGGTTTCGAAATCCAGCCTTCTGCGATTCATACGAATTAAGAGAGCGTTCTCTGGATCATCGTTTTGCAGTTCCGAACGAGGTGAGCTTGTTTGCTTAAAGGTAGAGGAAAGTAGCATTTGCTTGATCAGGTTTTTGGTGGACCAGTGATCTTCTATTAAGTTGGATGCAAGAAAATCAAGGAGTTCTGGGTGCGAGGGTCGATCGCTGCGAATCCCAAAGTCGCTGGGCGTTTTTACTAAAGGGTTGCCAAACACATGTGCCCAAACTCGATTGACCCAAACCCTTGAAGTAAGGGTGTTTTTATCTGAAACAATGGCTTGTGCAGCTTCAAGCCTGCCACTGCCTTGCTTGAATGGCGTGCGGTTTGCGCCACTCACCACTTCAAGGAATTGTCTGGGTACTTTGGGCCCTCTGTTGCCTTGATTGCCCCGGATGAAAACCACGGGTTCCTCGGGTGAGGGTTTGTCGAACAACACCATTCCTTTGGGGGGCGAGCCCGGGTGTTTGGATTTAAGTTGTTTGATGCGGTTGTCGTAAGGCTTGATGGATTCAGAGAATTTCCGAGGTTCTTTGATTTTGATTTCCGCATTGTCTGATTCAAACTTTTCTTTTTCTTTGATGAGCTTTGCCAGCTCTAATTGGAATTCTTGTGCTTCAGGCCCACTGCCTTCAATCCCTAAATCGGGCAGGTCTTCAGGTTCCTGCGAACTTGCAAAAACGCCATACAAGGAATAGTAGTCTTTGGTGGGTATGGGATCATACTTGTGATCATGGCACCGTGCGCAAGTAACAGTTAGGCCCATGGTGGTTCTGCATAATACATCGATACGATCATCGATAATGTCGTTTTGGTTATTGATGAATCTTCTGCCAACGGTAAAGAATCCCAGTGCAGCAAGATCGGATTTGGCGGCACCCGATTTTGGGTTGTCTGCTGCGATTTGATAGGTAAGAAATTTATCGTAGGGAAGGTCGTTGTTGAAAGATTGAATCACCCAATCGCGAAAAGTGTATGCGTAAGGGTAGGTGCGATCAACGCCCACGCCAATATAGCCACGGTTATCTGCGTAGCGTGCAAGATCAAGCCAATGCCTAGCCCAGCGTTCGCCAAAGTGTGAAGAGTCTAAAAGCCTGTTGACCAATTTTGGATAAGCTTGCGGGTCGGAATCATTTAAGAACGATTCAACTTCCTGAGGAGTAGGTGGTAGCCCGATGAGGACAAAATAAAGTCTGCGGATGAGGGTTCGTTTATCTGCCTGGGGTGAAAGAGAAACTTTGTTCTGTTCGAGTTTGGCTTGGATGAACAAATCGATTTCGTTGTTGGCGAGTGAGGGCTGGGCTATTTTAGGTGGTGCAGGTTTTTTGATCGGCTTAAAGGCCCAATGATCTTGGTTAGCACTGGCAATAGCGTTTGGGTTCTTTTTCAAGTCAGCAGGCCAGGGTGCACCTTTGATTATCCATTCAGAAATATCATTGATCACTTGATCGGGAAGCTTGCCCTTGGGGGGCATTTTAAGGTCACCCTGATAATGCAATAATTTTAGAAGTTTGCTATCTGAGGGTTTAGTGGGGTTGAAAATAGGCCCAGAGTCGGGGCCTTTGAAAAAGTTATCTTTAGAATCGAGGCGAAAACCGCCTTGCTGCTTTGATGCGTTGTGGCATTTTTCGCAATGCTCAATAAATACTGGGCGAATCTTGGCTTCAAAAAAATCCACGCTCGCAGTATCTGCATTTAATAAGAGCAAGGTCAGTTGGCAGGCAAGTAAGCTGTTCATGATGTTACATTCATATCGTCAAATCAGGTTGCGAAAGACAACTTATTTATAGAAACGATCAAGCTTCCTTGGCAAGGAACTACACTTATGATCATTTTAGAGCCTAAGTGCCACTTTGTACTGTGAAATCGTTGATTCCTCATAGTATGAGAATAGTTTTCTAGAGGTTTAATCAAAGTAACAGTTTAACACGAAAGCTGTTTGAGCCCAATAAAACTTCCCCGCTAAGTTTTCATATCACATTCTTGCTTATTGAATCAATTTAGGCCACAATACCCCTTTGATCTTTTCACCTTTAAACTAAGGGGCATGTAATGAAAGTTGGAATGAATCTGCTGGTGTGGACTGCTTTTGTGACTGAAGAGCATTTTCCTATCTTGGAAAAAATCAAGAAGACCGGTTACGATGGCGTTGAAATCCCCCTTTTTGATGGCGATGCTGAACACTACAAAAAAATCAAAAAAGAACTCGATAACCTTGGGCTCGGTTGCACCGCAGTAACCGTGGTAAACGCAGATACCAATCCCATTAGCCCTGATGCGAGTATTCGTAAGGCTGGTTTGGAACGAATCAAATGGGCGTTGGATATGACCAGCGTAATGGGTGGCGATTTATTAGCGGGGCCATACCACTCTGCATTGGGAGTTTTTTCAGGCCAGCCCCCAACCGCAGATGAAAGAAAAAGGGCGATTGAAGTTTTAACCCAAGCTGCAGATCATGCACAAAAAGTTAAAGTTAAAATCGCAATTGAGTATCTCAATCGCTTCGAATGCTATTTTCTAACCAACGCCTGGATGCAAAGAACCTGGTTCGGGAAATCAACCACCCTTACTTTGGCACCATGTACGATACCTTCCATGCCAACATTGAAGAGAAAAATATCTCTCAGGCAATTGCTTCCATGGAAGACACTTATATTCATGTGCACATTAGTGAAAATGATCGAGGCACTCCCGGAAGTGGTCATGTGCATTGGGATGAAACTTTTAAAGCATTGAGGAAAGCCAAGTACGATGGATGGCTTACCATTGAAGCTTTTGGGCGGGCGTTACCCGATTTAGCAGCCGCTACCAAGATTTGGCGCGATATGTTCCCTTCGCCAGAAGATGTTTATGGCAATGGGTTTAAGTTCATTAAAGAGAAGTGGGAAGCGTTTAAGTAATTAAAATTATGAGTGGTTTGGGAGAATCAGCCTTTTCCCAAACTACCATTTCTATTAGATTTGATTTTATAAGGACTAATTTGGGTCGTTCCAAGGAGGGGATTGTGGCTATAATTCGCCATGCTTTAATAGCATTATTTCTCGGTTTGGTTTCTACGAACACAGTTTCTGCTCAAGCATGGGCGGAAAAAATGTTTAAAGAAGGCCTTGTGCATGATTTCGGTGTTGTGCCAAAAGGTGCGCAGCTTTTTCATCGTTTTACCATCACCAATATTTATTCAGTGAAAATGGAAATCGTCAACATCCGTAGCGGGTGTGGTTGCACTAGTGCGACTTCGTCTGTGAAAGTGTTAGAACCACGGGAATCTGCAACCATTGATGTCACTATGGATGCCCGAAGGTTTTCTGGTTCGAAGACGGTAATTGTTTATGTCACGGTTGGGCCAGAGTATGTTTCTACCGCTGAAATCAGAGTTACAGGCAACAGCCGTAGTGATGTCGTTTTTAATCCGGGCCAGGTATCATTCGGGGTTGTTTCCCAAGGGCAGAAAGCAGAACAAACCATCGAGGTGGAATATGCAGGCACCCAAAATTGGCAAATAACAGAAGTGATCTCTAAGGATACGCCTTTGGAAGCCACTTTTAAGGAAAGTTACCGCAAGCCCGGGCAGATTGGGTATCAGGTGAGTGTTACTTTAAAGCCCGATGCGCCATCTGGAAACCTGAAAGAGTTTATTTATTTAAAAACCAACGATACGGGTACGCCCTTGCTTTCGGTTTTGGTGGAAGCCACGATTCAATCTTCGATCAGTGTATCGCCTGCATTGCTTTCGCTCGGCACGATTAAGCCAGAGGAAAGTTTGACCCGCAGGGTGGTGGTTCGTGCGAGTAAGCCATTTAAAGTTTTAGGGGTTGATGGTTTGGGCGAGGGGATCGAGTTGGGAACGCAGCCCGCGAGCGAGCCTTCCATGGTTCAAACGGTAACCTTTAAGTGCTCAATTAAGCAAGAAGGCCAATTCAAGAAGCAGCTTAAGATCAAGACCGACCTTCAAGAAACACCTGTATTGGTGACGATAGAAGGAACAACAGCGCCTTAACCGCTGTTTTAAGCAGCGGAAGTCGTGCGTGTAGCTGATTTTCTAGTTTCTAAAACTGCATCGCGGATGCGAATGAAGGGTTCAGCAAGGTCTATATCCAAGCCTTCAAAGAAGTGGGTAAAAAGCTCAGCTTCTTCAATAGTACCTGCAAGGTGCAAGCCAATACCTCTGGGGCCCGGGATAACATGAGTGCCGTGGGGGACAGGGTCTTCTGCTTTTGCCAGACAAACCACCGGAATATCCAGCTTTTTGCGTAATCCAAGAACTTCGGGAAGGTCTGTAATCACTAAATCTACTAGTTGCGAGCTTTTTTCAACCAAGGTTTTGGCAATAACTTCTGAATAAATGAAAGGTTTTAGCCCTTCACCATAAAGAATATGCTGAACTTTATTGGGTTGAACCGCACTACTGATGCGGAATTCAATAGGTCTGGCCCAGCGATTAGTTACAAGATAAGCGCCAAAAAAACCATTGGCATCCTGATTAATCGTAAGGAAACCATAATGAATGGAATGTTGGGGGTCGAGCAGGTCCTTCGTCACAGTCACCTCTAGCCTCTCATCAAATGTTGCAAATCATTACAGGTGAATAGTTTCCCCGCATACTAATGAAGTTCGGATGAACTTGGTTAGAACTTGAATAGTATGAAAAGAGCCGTGAAAAATAAATAATTGTGAGCTTTATTGCTCTTGGAAACCTTCTATTCATTAAAGTTGCTTGATTCTTGGACTGGAATTTACCGATTAATCCGCCTAAATTGACTACATAGGAATTTGAAGCTTTTCCTTTAGTAGGGATTAAGCTCTTAGAATAAGTAGGTAGGTATCTTTTTTACTAACCGGAATACAAAATAATGGCAAATGAAAACGAGACTGTTGNNGATGAAACCCCAGAAAGCGGCCGATCCGCTGTTGAAATTATCAAGGAAAATAGCAGGTCGCTGCGCGGTACGCTNAGCCTCGAGCTAGCCGGTGCNGATGATCATTTCTCCGATGATTCCAAACAATTGCTAAAGTTTCATGGTTCCTATCAGCAGGAAGATAGGGATGCCCGTAAAAATCGTAGATCCGATGGCCTAGGCAAGCATTACATGTTCATGGTGCGGGGCAGAATCCCTGGCGGAAAAATGACCGCTAAGCAATACCTTGCTCTTGATCAATTAGCAGAATCGCACGCCAACGGCACCATCCGCCTTACCAGTAGGCAGAGCATTCAGTTTCATGGGATTCTTAAAAACAATCTTAAAGGCGTGATCGCAGGCATTAATGAATGCATGCTTTCCACTTTATCAGCATGTGGCGATGTGAACCGTAATGTGATGGCTTGCCCCGTACCCATGAAGAACGATAAGGTGCATCAATCGCTTCAGGATGATGCTTATGCAATTGCGATGCATTTGGCGCCTCAATCCACTGCCTACCATGAAATCTGGCTCAATGGTAAATCCATGAGTGAAGCAGTAGCGGAAGATTTTGAACCCATTTATGGAAAGTTATATTTACCTAGGAAGTTTAAGACCGGGCTTACTGCGCCTCATGATAATTGCATTGATGTGTTCAGTCAGGATCTTGGTTTTGTTGCAGATATCAAAAATGGTGAAGTGGTTGGGTATGATGTTTTGGTTGGTGGTGGTATGGGAAAGACCCATGGTAA
>JGI25928J51866_1000327_pt1 | contig 11871 bp, 11 predicted proteins | sample LauGreFBDMM110DN_2_FD_51866 | JGI IMG/M metagenome (IMG submission 51866)
ACAAATAAATTTTGTTGTAGCAATGTGTTCCATGTTTATGTGAGAATTGCACATGTACTAAGAGCATCAGAATCGGTTAGTTAGTTGTATCGTGGCCTGAACGAGACTTTTAGGGGCCTGTATAATAATTATTCTCGAGAATGCGCCCTCGTGTAAAGCTTTAGATATCGGATATTGTGATGGTGTTACTTATAATTACAGTTGTTCACGAATTCGGTTTTTGACGGTACACACAGTGTTATTGGNTTAATTATCACTTTCAATATCCCAGGGTCATGACTATTGAGCTGGGTTACATGCTTCCAACATTATCAATACCGGTTCGACCGTCTGCTATTATGCTGAAGTGTGCACCAGAGCGCGCCGGAGTGGTCGGCGCTACAGGATAAGTTCGACCACCAATATTGTTTGTTTATGAACAAGTTTGATCCATGGTATATACAGTACCACACGGTTAGGGCCGTGCGAAACTGGCGCACTTGGCCGATTATTCGCCACTTTCGAGCAATGGGGTTTCGGCGCGTTGTTCCCTTTGGCCAAGGGCGTCACGGTCCTATCTCTGTAATTCGCTACTATTGGGCAAACTTTTTGGAGCATTGCCGAGAAGACTTTCGCGGGCGAGCCCTGGAAATTGGAGAGACAGATACGATCCGCTATTACGGCGGTAGCAGACTCACACATGCTGAGGCTCTGGACCTATCTGCGCACACATCCGAGGTGCAGGTGGTCGCTGATCTGACACGCGCTGATCATGTGGCGGGGGATCAATACGATTGCTTTCTGGTACAGTTCACAACAAATGTTCTCTATGACATAGAGTCTGCTCTACACCACGCCGTGCGCCTACTCAAACCGGGTGGGGTGTTGTTGACAAACTTCTGGACGACAGATTTTTACTTTCACAGTGGTTTGGATATGGGCACTGGTGGCCCCATCTATATGCACCACTGGTTTACACCAATACAGGTAGCAAATATTCTTCACCGTCTTGCCTTGACGAGTTCGGACTTCCATCTGCAAACGTACGGCAATCTGCTAACAAAAATTGCTTTCCTACTCAACGTTCCAGCTCGAGAATTTACGGTCCAAGAACTTGATGGTGTAGATCTGTTTCAGCCCTTGCTGATTTGTGTCCGAGTGGTTAAACCCATCAACTGGAAGGCGCAAAAGCCTGACTGCCAGGAACCGCTTTGGCTACCGCCTGGAAAGCCACAGAAGCTACATCCAAAAACTGGTCACTTTGGAGACGCATATCTACCGAAATAACTAATGAATATATGAGGTTGATTGAGCCTGAATAGCGCTGGATATATACTGATCGATATAAGCGTACAGTAACTCTCGGATCAAGCAGGCAGTAGCTCGAATAATTAAGCTGTCTTGCGAGACTTCGGGTCAATGGTCTCTCTGCGTATCGGCTTTTGGTGTCATCTGGAAGCTTGATCAATATTTTTTGGAATAGTAGGCTGTGCCTGTAATTGGCCGGCGTGGTGAGGGAAACGGATAGATGTATGGTGGGGTATGTAGTGTTGTATTCGATCGGAGACCCAAGCTGGCCCGCAAATTCAATTCGTGAAATTGTAAAGGCAGATGATTGAGACAAACTAAGCCGATGAAGCGGGCTGTAAATTGCAAGTTTTGCGGTTGGCACCCGCTAACATAGTGCAAACTTAGAGTAGAAACTGGAATAAACACGATAGATACGCTCTCATGCAAAATTCGCGCTTTCCAAAAGTCAGATCATAAACATCCTGACGATAGCATTGGCGAGCTAGCTTTTTGAGACTGTGTTGCGCCAGCGCGGTAGAGGCAGATATTGCTTTTTATGTGGGAATCCAAATACGGTGGCGCCGACATTAGTGTGCTGAGGCTACAAATGTAATTAGACGAGGAGTATCTAGTGCCCAAGAATATTGTCGAATACAACCTTAAAGGCTGAGGTGCGATTGGCGCTGGTAGAGATCGTCCAACCTGCGTATGCGGTGAGTGGGCACCGGACATGACGTCTGGTTAACCTTTTGCGCTGTAGCCTCCACATGAATAATATGTAGACGGGTAACTGCGTATTTGCTGCGCAAGTGCGGTAGCTGGCCGATCATCAACCTCCGGGCGTGGCGGGAGGTCATTACAGTGCCCAAAACATCAAGAAGGCACCAATAACCAAAAGTGTATTTTCCGGATTTACCAACATTTAGCCCTCAAGTTTTACTGGAAACTGTTTTGACGGCTGCCGATCCCGCTTGCATTGCCATTGGTGCAACCACCCCTGGCTACTCCAACTTAGTCCTTGGATTTTATGAGCGAGAGCCTACTGGATGGCAACACCGTTCCTGAATTGACAATTCTGGGTACCTGGAACCGCGAAGGCACGTGGATAAAGTAGTAAACCTGTCTGCCTACTGCGCGGCTAATCTGCGTATTTTAGATGCTCCTAAAATCCCCCCAGGCGCCACCTAAGGCGTGTTTTGGCCACGGGCTTGAATTTATTTCGCAGCCATTGGCGGACCGAGACTGGCAGCATCAGATTAAATTAGTGCATGCTCGACCATATAAACTGGTGCAAAATGCACACTTTGAGCACTATCACAGAGTTGTTCTCGGCGAAAACATACTCCCAAAGTTTTCTGGAGCGCGCCAACTCACAGGTGCCGGATAGAAGTATTACATCAACCATTGGCCTCCTGACGCACTGAGGGGATTGCGACCCCGTCAACATTCCAAGCAACTAAGCAGTTCTTTCTACTATTAACTGTTACTAAGAATTTAGAATTAATATAGTACTGCGTTTATCAGTTGATCCAATCCGTAACTGTGCCAGAAAGTTGCGCATATACCTCTGCTAGTTGCGTTGCAAACCAATAGTTTGGGCAAGATAATTTAGACTCCGAGTTGCACAAACAATTGGATCGGGTAAGGCTTTGTCATGCTCGACTATTAACCATTGCACCCCCGACTTTTTAGCTGCGTGCACAATCGCCGACAGTGACAGGTCACCGTCCCCGAGCCATGTGGAAGGAGTAGGTGGATCTGACCCCGGTTCTCCGTTCTCAAGATGAACCAAGGGCAGCCGTCCATCTAAGCGCTTCAACCAAGCCAATGGATTTCCGCCGCTGGCAGCCGTGCAAAACACGTCTAACTCGAACTGTACCAGCGATGGACTTAGTGTGTTGACTAAAACTTCAAAACCACAAGTTTCTCCCATAGGTACAAAATCATATTCGTTGTGATAGACCAGCTGCAAACCGCAGGCGATGCAATGTTGTCCAATGTTGTTTAGTTCATCGGCTGCGTCAAGCCACTCGTTTACTGTTTGATAGGCTGGTACCCCGGCACAGACTATGTAGGCACAACCAAGTGCCAACGCTTCCGCTATGACCGCTGCAAGGTCATTGCGCAGACGCGTGTAGCCAAAATGCATGGCAGGAACGCACAGACCCAAATCGTCAGCAAATAAGCGTACTTGTTTGGCACTTAAACCATGCAGAGTAAACGGCTCGATCGCGGTACAGCCAGACTGTGCCAACGTGCGTAGTGTACCGATGTAATCGTGTTCAGTCTGTGCCCGTACCGTCCACAACTGCAAAGCAAGTGAGGGGCGCACTGCGATCAAAACACGGTTGCTAAAATTTGGGTCCTACCTGACTCGATTGCGTTTTGGGCGCACTCAATAATTTCGACTACGTGCCGCGCTTGTTCGCCTGTTGCGCGGGGGCTTCGGTGTTCCTCTATAGAATCTACCAATTCCATGATGTCAACATAGAGATGACCTTCCTCAATCGTAAGGTGGTCGCCCTGCAGGTACTTTTGCGCGGACAAGTCTTCTTGATAAACGCGGTCGCCCACGTCTTTACCTTTTGCCCCAGCCCCCCACCAAATACATTGAATTTGAGGGGATAGCCAGTTGCCCCATCAACATCACTAATTTCTAGCGAACCATGGGTGCCATATAATCCGATTGATCCCCACATGTTGCGTCTTGAGCCGGCTGTGTCGGCGCCCACGCCTGTCACGATGGCTCCCGAAGCAAATTCCATCAAAAGTACAACGTTATCATCTACTTCAATCTGGAATGTTTCGTCGCGCCATGTTCGCGCAGTCGTTATTTTGTTGCCTAGCGCAGTTACTTTTGTGACGCATCCCAAAATACTGGTCGCAAGCTGCAGGGAGTAAATTGTCACGTCCGGTAGCGGGCCGGCGCCCATCTTGTAGTACCACCCTGGATTGATATTGTTGAGCGCATCGGTGCCGTTGCGAACGGTCTCGAATTCGTGCCCAAAGCCCCACGCGTATGTGTACCCAAATCCAATCTTGCCGATCAAACCGCTTTGTACAATTTCACGCATGCGCAGTGTAGTGGGGAATAGATCAAAGCCAGGGGCAGCTACAAGATTTATGCCTGCTTTGTCCCGTGCAGCCAGTAGCTTGTTAGATTGGTCCAGAGTCGCTGTCATGCTCTTCTGCACATAGACGTGTTTGCCCGCATTAATAGCAGTCAACGCGTTTTCAAAGTGAAATTGGATCGGCGTCATCACCAACACCATGTCCAAGTCTGTGTTTGCCAGCATTTCTTCCATCGTGCAGAACCAGGCTTTTACACCAAACTTCTCAGCAGTCTGTCGCGCGCGATCAGCCACCACATCCACAACGGCCACCACTTGTACGCGTGATTTGGCATCAGAGCAGGCGAGATGCGGTAAGACACCGCGTTGCGAGATGCTTCCACAGCCGACTAGTGCCGCCTTTAATGGTTGTTTCATGATGGCTCCCTTTTTAGTTGTCAGTTCGGTCTAAAGATTTTGAATTTACAGAACGTTTTACAATTGTTTAGATTTCTAATCCGATTGAAACGGCGCTACTGTCGCCTGCGGACCGAACAGCCGCATCAATCACTTCAACCACATGGGATGCATGGTCAATACTTAGTATTGGTTGTGTTCCTTGTATGCAGCAATCTATCAGATGCTCTACGCCCAAAATATGATCTGGCCCGGATGGGCGCATGTGTTGAACTGGTATATCGTGCCATTTACCGTCGTTCATCAGCTGAACGGGTGCTGCACCATTGATCAAGTTGACAGCAATTGTGCCCTTCAGACCAAATATCTCCAGTTGTGGTGCTTGGCTAGACTGAACACTGTTGTTCGCTTCAACTGTGGTGATCACCCGATTGCCATGATCGAGCACCATCAACCATGTGTCTTCTTCTTCCATTGGCACGTGTTTGCCCGCAAAGGGGCCTTCGCGGATGACGAAACCGTCATTTTGCGCTTTGGTGTTCATCGCTTTGACGGATTGCACCCGCCCGAGCAGGCCGGTGAGCGCATGTAATGGGTAAACCCCCATATCGCGATGCGGACCACCGCCGCGGGCAAAAAAGTGCGCCGGGTCTGAAGCAAAATCATCCCAGGGCGGTACTCCTCCATGCCCTAGCCCGCGCGCACTGTGAACTTCGCCGATCTTGCCCTCCTCAATTAGTTGTTTTGCGAGAATAATCTGCGGCCAGATCATGATGCAGGGTGCAGCCACTATCAGTAGCCCACGTGTTTGGGCTTCATGTTTTAGCAACTGACCTTGCTGCGCGCTTGCAGCAACGGTTTTCTCGGAATATAAATGTTTGCCGGCCCGCAAAATTGCGAGATTTGTGTCGTAATGTAACTGCATAGGCAAGAGATTGACAACGGCATCGGCATCTGTCTGATGCAGCATGCTGATGTAATCAGTGTAAATATGCGGGATGGCATACCTTTCCGCAGTCCTTTGCACGCGCTCGCGGGTACGCCCGCACACCGCCACAATTTCAGCGCGCTCGGAAAGACGATGAAACTCTGGCAGGTAGTCGCGCTGCGCAACATCACCACAGCCAAGAAAAGCAAGTTTGAGCTTCGCCAATTAAGTACCCTCCAACGTTAGTTGCAATTTTACAAATCAAATGGAAAGTGGCTATTCTTCTGCTCGCGTTGGATCATGAAGTGTGTCCTTGGGTGCCACTGCCTGTTCAGGCTGAATGGGCGAGAAAGTGCTGGCGATGGTTTGTGTTATGCCAGTTCTTCCTGCCTCCTCAGCNTTGAGCATTATCTCAAGTACATGGTAGCCATGCTCAGGAGTTACAACATCGGGTGTGCCGGATACGATGGATTGCACCAAATGGCGCAGCCCGTCAGTCCAGGGCCAATAAGAATCTAAACCTTGGTACAGCTCCCAGCAACCTTGCTTGCCCGAGCTCGTACGATACAGTTCATAGCCTTTGGGGGCCCAGTCATCACCGAGCATTTGGATGGTGCCTGCGCTGCCATAAATCTCAACGCCGGCCACACGATAGGCCTGGATAGTGAAACCTGTGGTGATCACGCCAAATACGCCATTGCCAAAATCCAGGTTGATATGTGCGTTGTCCACCACATCCACCGTGGTCATCTCATTGTCCACGATCCGTTCCGGAATTGTAGTGCCAGCCAGCGCGGTCACGCGTTTAGCCGGTCCCAGTAGCGCCGTCATGGTCGCGACATTGTAGACGCCAAGATCGAACAGTGCTCCGCCACCGCGTTGATAGAACCACTTGCCCCAAGTTGGGCCAGACCATCCGTAAAACGCGCGCGCCAGATAGGGTTTACCTATGTCGCCTGAGTCAATGTGCTGTTTCATTGCTTTGAAAGTGGCGCTAAGCACTACATGCGGCGCCGGATGCAGAATGCCCCTGCTCTTTTTTGAGATCTCAAGCAGCTCTTTGCCCTCGGCTAGTGTCGTGGCCATAGGCTTCTCAACCAGCACATGTTTGCCAGCCAGCAGTGCGGCCTTGGTCACTTCAAAATGCAGTTGCATCGAGGTGAGAACCAAAACAAGGTCGACCCGGTTGGACTCAACTACAGCATGGTAGTCCCGCACAAATTCAGCTTCTGGCCACAACCGCTGCGCTGTGGCAGCACCCTCCTGTGTAACATCGCAGGTCATAGTCACATCAATGGCTAACCCTGCCAGTTGAATACGCCGGATCTGATTGGTGTACGGACCACGCATTACGCTTCCGCACCCGACAATGCCAATGCGCACTTTCTTGTTCGCTGTCATGCTTTTATTTGCTCCTTGGACTGAATTATTTTGTATGGCAGGGTTTGACACCCGGAGTGTCTGAACCGCCTAAATTCTTGCACTTAACCATCAACCTATACATCAGGCGAATTACCCCTTTAGTCCGCTCAGCTTAATCCCCTCAAGAAAATATCGTTGGGTAAAAAAGAAGATAATTATCAATGGCACGGTCGTAATCGTTGAAGCCGCCATCAGGAGTGCCCACTCAGTAGTGCGCTGAGCACGGAAAGCATACAGGCCCAGCGACAGCGGGAACTGCCGGTTGTCGGACACGTATATCAGCGGGCCAAAGAAGTCGTGCCATGTNGCGAGGAATGTGAAGACCGCCATCACCATTAGCGCCGGCTTTACCAGCGGCAGCATGATCTGCCAGAAGATACGAAACTCACCCGCTCCGTCCACGCGCGCAGCATCGGAAAGTTCGCTGGGTAAACCCATGAAAAACTGCCGGATCATGAAGATATAGAACGCGTTGCCGCCAAAGGCCGGAATGATCAGCGGCCAGTAGGTGCCAAGCAACCTGACGTTTAGCAGATTTGAAGTGAATGTGTCCAGTTCCTTGAACAGAATGAAGGTTGGGATGAAGGTTACGACCCACGGAATCATCAGCGTGGCCATGGTNATATTGAAGAGCGTTGTCCGAAATGGAAAGCGCAGACGCGCAAAAGCATAGCCCACCATTGAACACGACATGACTGTTCCAATGGTCACGCTGATCGAGTAATACGTGCTATTCCACAGAAAACGCAGGAATGGAAAGCCGGGATAGTTGATAGCATTGGGGTAGTTCTNCCAGTTCCACGCCCGAGGCAGCCACTCAATTGGCTGGGTAAACATCGTTTCCTTAGTCTTAAACGAGGAAACAAGCATCCAGAAAAAAGGCACCAGAAACAGTACGGCCAGCGCCACCAACAGCAAGTGCGGAAGTACTGTTTTGGTCGCCTTTTGCAGCCATACGGAGCGTCTACCCGCCTGTGGCGGCAAGGCGAATGCGGCGGCTCGTGAGATGTTAGCCATTTATTTCGCCTCCGCTTCGTAAAACACCCAGCTGTGCGCCGAGCGAAAAATCAGAATGGTCGCGACAAGTATGACAAGGAACAGCGCCACCGCCATGGCTGAGGCGTAGCCCATGTTGAAGTAGCGAAATGCGGTGCGATACAGGTGCACCATGTACATCAGCAGCGATTCCTGCGGTTTTCCCGTTGTGCCTCCAATGACAAACGCCGCTCCAAGCACTTGGAAGGAGCCGATGATTCCCATAATCAGGTTGTACAGAATCACCGGTGTGAGTAGTGGGATGGTGATGTGCCAAAACTTGTTCCAGTTGTTCGCGCCGTCAATGGCGGCGGCTTCAAGCAACTGCCGCGGAATGTCTTTGAGACCGGCCAAGAATATGAGAGATCCTGCGCCGACCCCCCAGAGGCTAAGAATAATCAGACCGATTTTGGCGTACGCCGGGTCGCTGAACCACGCCGGCCCCTTGATCCCAAAGAACAGCAGAATGCTGTTGACCAGCCCGCCTTCAGGCTGGAACATGATGATGAAGATGATAGCTCCAGCCACAGGTGGCGCGAGTGACGGCAGATAGAACAGCGTGCGGTATAAGCCAATGCCCTTCACATTTAGGTTGAGTACAAGCGCGATCGTAAGCGACGACAACAAGCCAATCGGCACGGAGAGAAAGGTGTAATACAGCGTGTTGTACACCGATGCCCGCAAGGCACCGTCGTTGGTGAACAATTGTGTGTAATTGGCCAGACCAACCCAAATTGGCGCCTGCGTGATGGAGTACCGTGTGAACGAATAGTAAAACGATGCCAGCACAGGATATGCGGTGAACACAATTAAGCTGATTAGCCAGGGAAGCACGAAAAACAAGCCAGCAATCGCCTCGCGGCGCTGCATGTAGCTCCATCCAGGCTTCACCTACAAGTTTCCGGGAAGAAGTTTTATCGTTTTACTTAGGACAAGGCTGAAAGCAACTGTCCGCGTGGGTCTTTGCCCCGAACCATCAACCCTACTGTACGGACTTCTGAGCCACTATTAAAAGATCCGCCCATCAGGGAGACAGCCGGATCTTTGTATTCGAATACGATGCCACGGCGAGGTTTTTCAGAGCGATTTGGCGCGGAACTGTGCAGTGTCAACGCATGCCAGATGACCATTCCGCCAGCCCGCATGGGCACGGGAACAGCGCGAGCGTCGTACTCGCTCACATCCCCCTGCACATGATTGGCAAAGGTGTCGCCTTTGAAGTGATTGAGTAGGCCAAGCTTGTGGCTGCCAGGCACAACGTTCACGCAGCCATTTTCGAGCGTTGAGTCGTCGATGTAGACCTGACAGGCAAGCAGCCCCGCCCGGTTATGCACGAAGAACGCGAAATCCTGATGCCACGGCGCGGCAAAGCCTTGCCGTGGCGGCTTCATCATGAACATCGAGTAGTACAGCATGATGTTCGGGCCGAGCAACGCGGCAACCACGTCGAGGATGCGCTGGTCGCGCGCTAGCGACATCCACTCGGTGCCAAGCTCATGCGGCTCGGACACCTGCTGTAGCAGTCGACCACCGCCATCGTCACCAAAAGCTTTCAACACGAAGCGATCGGTGCTGGCAGTCAGGCCGGCGGCATATGCCTGCAGACGGTCGGCGCTGGATCGAAGCACCTGCACCTCCTCGTCTGTAAGCACATTGTCCACGGCGAGGTAGCCGTCTCGCTCAAAGCGCGTACTAAAATCGGGTGCCTCAGCTTGATTCATCATGTCTCCCATATTTTTTTGACGTGGCCCTGGCGAATAGACCTCGGTCACCCGGTTATCAGCAACTTATCCAGCTCAGCCTGCACGGCCTTTTGCGCCTCGCTCAGCGCATCCCTGGGTGACGCCTTCTTGGTGTAGACCTGCTCCATCATGCGTGTGATCTGATCGTTGGCAAAGGCCTGAACAGGCGAGTTCCACATGGGCGTGGCCACCGCCAACTGTCCGATATAGAACTTCATGACATCCTTGGCAAAGTCAGTCGAACGATTCTCGGCAACAACTTGCGGCACGAAAGAACTGGTGTCAACCTTCTTGTTGCCTGGCATATCCGGCACGGCATCGAACCAGATTTTCATGCCATCTACCACCAAGAAGTCCATGTACTTGAACCCTTCGGCCGCGCGCTTCGACCCTTTGGGCAATACCAGCCAGTTGGGCCAATAGCCGCTCTTGGTGCCTGAACCGCTGGGCCCGACGGGATACTGCGCCACATCCCAGGTATTGGCCTCTGCTGTAACCTCCTGGCCACCGTACATGTCGCCGGCCACCCAGAAACCATCGCTGGCCATCGCCATCCTCCCTTGTGTAAATGCGCCGGGGATGCCATCGCCCGGATAGAAACCCCAAGCACCCGAATTGGACACCGCTGTCAGGTCGCCCTTGTACTCCTCGTTGAACCAGTCCAGCAGAAAGCTCATCATCTCCACATTTTGTTCAGAATCGAGCGTGTGCTTCTGCGCAGCAGGATCGTAGAACCCGCCACCATTCAGTGCGGACCAAATATGCATCTGCACCATATCAGGCGACGAGGGAAGATAGCCGACGGAAGTGAGTTTGTCGCCTTCCCAAACCGTGAACTCCTTGGAGAGTTTGCGCAACTCGTCCCATGTCTTCGGGAAGTCGGCGCGGGTCATTTTGATGCCTTTGCTTTCAAAGATCTTCGGCACGAAGTACATCGAGTATGCCGAGGCTGATACAGGCAAGCCATATGTCTTGCCGTTAAACTGGCAGCTCGACAGCACGCCTTCCGGCCAATTTGTCGCCTGTGAGTTCGTCGAAGCTTTCATTAATTCATCAAGAGGCTCAAGCGCACCGCGCACTCCAAGCGAGGCGGGAGAGTCCCAAATAATCGACACATCTGGCGGGTTACCCGCTGCGACGCGCGCGAGGAAGATCTCCATGAAGTTCTGTTCTCCCGCTCCGCACTGCGCGCCGCCGACTTTGATGCCGGGATTTTTACTCATGAACGCGGCAGAAATATCGCCAAAACTCTGGCAATAGCGCGCCGAGCCGCCAGGTGTCCAAAACGTAATGGCATCTACATCGTTCTCACCGATGGTGCGCTTGGTCGGCTCCGCGACAGGCTCAGCTGGCGCGGCCGTAGCTGCCGGCGCCACAACTTCGGGGGCTGCCGGCGCCACAACTTCGGGGGCTGCCGGCGCTGCACATGCCGCCAGAACCATAGCACTGCCACCGAGGGCAGTTGCCTTTACGAAGTCTCGCCTACTTACGGTTTTCTTTGCCATGATTTGTTGTCTCCATAAATATAATTACACAACGCCGTTTATTTCATGCTGTTGCGAAGCATGTTAACAAAAACATCCGGATAAGTGTTGCACTTCGTATTTGAGGCGGCCACTTGATAATTGCTTGGTTACTAAGACACTAGTCTAACAGGCGGTACCGAGTCTTGTCAATACCAATTCGCGCTACAATTACTCCAACCATAGTCTTGGCAGTTTCAAGATTGCTGTTCGTATGGTAGTGGCCATATGTCGTGGGCGCATTATTTGCAGGCATTCTGAAGGTACTGTCCTTACCGCGCTGCCTCACGGCGTTCCTGCTATTCAGTTTTCTGCTGGGCGAGCCAATAAAAGTCGCGGGCTATGGGGCGCTGATGGGGCGGCGTGCCAAAGGCAATAATGTAGGCGCGGCGCGGACCGCTTGACAAATTTGGCCCAGCGGAATGCATGGTGCGGGAATGGTGAATTGTGGCACCGCCCACCGCAAGAGGGCAAGCTACTCCGTT
>JGI25928J51866_1000329_pt1 | contig 11844 bp, 8 predicted proteins | sample LauGreFBDMM110DN_2_FD_51866 | JGI IMG/M metagenome (IMG submission 51866)
CGGGCAACAAAGCAGCCAGTACCTCACCGCTGAGCAGACCGCCAAGGCACGGGTGGAGTCAGCCAAGGCCGTCATGGCCGCGCAACTACTGCGCTTAAAGAACACCGAAGTGCGCGCCAGCGACAGCGGCATCATCTCGGCGCGCCTCGCCACAGTGGGCGCGGTGGTGGGTGCCGGCAGCGAGTTGTTCAAACTCATCCGCCAAGGTCGGCTGGAGTGGCGCGCCGAGGTTGGTGCGAATGAACTCTACCGTCTGCCGGTGGGCGCCGCAGTCAATGTGGCGGCAGCAAGCGGCAGCCTGGTGACTGGGCGGGTGCGCACAGTGGCACCCACGGTCGATCCGCAAACCCGCTCCGGCCTGGTTTATGTCGACCTGCCTAGCGGGCCGAGTAGGCAGGCAGGCCTCAAGGCCGGTATGTTTGCAAGCGGCGAGTTCGAGCTTGGCAGTTCGCCGGCGCTGACCGTGCCCCAACAGGCGGTGGTGGTGCGCGACGGCTTTAGCTATGTGTTTCGCCTCAACGCCGACCAGCGGGTGAGCCAGCTTAAAGTGCAGACTGGGCGGCGAGTCGGCGAACGAGTGGAGTTGCTCGATGGCGTTGGTGCCGAGAGCTCGCTGGTTGCCAGCGGCGCGGGCTTTTTAAATGATGGCGACTTGGTCAAGGTGGCGCCAGCTGCTGCGCTCAAATAATACCCAGCAGCCATGAACTTCTCCTCGCTGTCGATCAAGAATCCGGTGCCGGCCATCATGCTGTTTGTGCTGCTGACGCTGGCTGGCCTGCTGGCCTACCGGGCCAGTGTGGTGCAGGATTTCCCCGATATCGAGCTGCCGATCGTCACCATCAGCGCCTCGCTGGCCGGGGCGGCGCCAGCCCAGTTGGAAACCGAGGTGGCGCGCAAGCTCGAGAACGCCGTGGCCACGCTGCAAGGCGTTAAAAACATTTACGCCAAGGTACTCGACGGCGAGGTCCAGGTGACCGTGGAGTTTGTGCTTGAAAAAGCCATCGCCGAGGCGGTCAATGATGTGCGGGATGCAGTGGCCAGGGTGCGCGCCGACCTGCCCGGCGAGATGCGCGACCCCTCCGTCACCAAAGCCTCGACCGCCGGGCGTGTGGTGCTGACCTTTACCGCCACGGCCGCCAACACCGCGCTTGACGCGCAAGACCTGAGCTGGTTCATCGACAACACGGTGAGCAAACGGCTGCTGGCTGTGCCCGGAGTGGGCGCAGTCAAACGCATGGGCGGGGTGAACCGCGAAATCCGGGTCGAGCTTGACAGCGCGCGCATGGCCGCACTGCAGGTCTCGGCGATCGATGTTTCGCGCCGCCTGCGTCTGGTGCAGCAAGAGACCCCCGGCGGGCGCGGTGATGTCAGCGGTGCCGAGCAATCGGTGCGCACCATTGCCACCGTCAAAACAGCCGATGAGCTGGCGCTGCTTGAGATCGCCCTGGCCGATGGCCGGCGCATCCGCCTGGGCGACGTGGCACAGGTTCGCGACACTGTGGCCGAGCCGCGTGCCTTGGCCATGCTCAACGGCGTCGAGGTGGTTGGTTTCGAAATATTCCGCACCAAGGGAGCCAGCGACATTACGGTGGCAAGTGGTGTACGGCTGGCAGTGGCCGAGCTGCAGGCACGCTTTCCGCAAATCAGCCTGACGCAGGCCATTGACAATGCCGAACCGGTGGCGCAGAACTTTCAAGGCTCGATGGAGTTGCTGTACGAGGGCGCACTGCTCGCCGTGCTGGTGGTGTGGTGGTTTTTGCGCGACTGGCGCGCCACCCTGGTGGCCGCGGCCGCCCTGCCCCTGTCGGTGATCCCGACATTTTTGGGTCTGCAATACTTTGGCTACACGCTCAACACCGTGACCCTGCTGTCGCTGGCCCTGGTGGTGGGGGTGCTGGTGGACGACGCGATTGTCGAGATTGAGAACATCGCACGCCACCTGCGCATGGGCAAGACCCCCTACCAGGCCTCGATGGAGGCGGCCGACGAGATTGGTATGGCCGTCATTGCCACCACTTTTGCGCTGGTGGCGGTGTTTTTGCCCACCGCCTTCATGGGCGGCGTGCCGGGCCTGTTCTTCAAACAATTTGGCTGGACCGCGGTGCTGGCCATCCTGGCCTCGCTGATGGTGGCCAGGCTGCTCACACCCATGATGGCGGCTTACCTGCTCAAACCCCATGTTCAGCCAAACTCGGCGGATGGCACGGCGGCCCCGCTCGGCGAGCCGCCCGACGGCTGGCTGATGGCGCGCTACATGGACACCATGCGCTGGTGCCTCAAACACCGCGGCCTGACCATGCTTGGCTCAGGCCTGTTTTTCGTCGGCTCCATCGCCCTGGTTCCGCTGCTGCCAACCGGCTTTGTGCCAGCCGCAGACCGCGGCCAGACCCAGATCAAGCTCGAGCTCCCCCCAGGCAGCACCCTGGCCGAAACCCGGGCGGTCGCCGAGCAGGCCCGGCTGGCGGCGCTTGCACTGACCGAGGTCAAAAGCGTATTCAGCTCGATAGGCGGGGGCTCCAGCGGCGACGCCTTTGCTCCCGGCGCAGCCCCAGAAGCCAGGAGCGCCGTGCTGACCCTGAGCACCAGCCACCGCGACGAGCGCAGCATCACCATGGCCGGCATCGAAGCCCAGCTGCGCCGCCAATTGAGCGACATTGCCGGTGCCCGCTTTACCGTTGGCCCGCCCGACACCGGCGTCAAAATGCAACTGGTGCTGCAAAGCGAGGACTCGGTGGCGCTGCTCGCCACCGCTCAGGGGGTTGAACGAGAACTGCGCGGCATCAGGGGGGTGGGAAATGTGCAGTCCAGCGCCTCGCTGGTGCGCCCCGAGATCATCGTGCGGCCCGACCCGGCGCGCGCCGCCGACCTCGGCGTGACAGCCGCTGCCATCGGCGAGACAGTGCGGGTCGCCACTGCCGGCGATTACGACACCAGCCTGTCCAAACTCAACCTGTCGGAGCGCCAGGTGCCGATCCGGGTCAAGCTGCCCGACGCAGTTCGCGCCGACCTGGCTGCGCTGGCGCGCCTGAGCGTTCCGGGCAAGCAGGGCCCAGTGCCCCTGGGCCATGTGGCAAGCATCAGCATGGACAGCGGACCAGCCCAGATCGACCGGCTCAACCGCAGTCGCAACGTCACTTTTGACGTCGAACTTGGCAGCCGCCAGCTCGGCGAGGTCAATACCGAGGCCCGTGCCCTGCCCAGCCTCAAAAACCTGCCGCCGGGCGTGAAGATCGCAGAGCTTGGCGACGCTCAGGAGATGCAGGCGCTGTTTGCCAGCTTCGGTATCGCCATGCTGATTGGCGTGCTGTGCATCTACGGCGTGCTGGTGCTGCTGTTCAAGGACTTCATGCAGCCGGTCACCATTTTGGCGGCGTTGCCGCTGAGCATGGGCGGCGCCTTTGTGGCGCTGCTGCTGACCGGGCGCGCCCTCTCTATGCCCTCGATGATCGGGCTGATCATGCTGATGGGCATCGTCACCAAGAATTCGATTTTGCTGGTGGACTACGCGATTTTGGCGCGCCAGGCCGGCCTGGACCGCTTTGAGGCGCTGGTGGACGCCTGCCACAAGCGCAGCCGGCCCATCGTCATGACCACCATCGCCATGGGGGCTGGCATGATGCCGCTGGCGCTGGGCTGGGGTGCCGACCCGAGCTTTCGCTCACCCATGGCGATTGCCGTCATTGGCGGGCTGATCACCTCTACGCTCCTGAGCCTGCTGGTGGTGCCTGCCGTGTTCACCTACATCGACGACCTGGAGCACCTGCTGCTGCGCTTCATGCGTTGGCTGCGGCGTGCGCCCAGCACCGCGAAGCCAGCCCCCGCAAGAGCTTGATCGCCCTTGCTGTTGCGCCTCCCTCAGCTTGACCGGGGATCCAGACAGCCCTGGAAGGCAGTTACCGCGGCAAGGACGAAACCGGCTTGGTGAAGCCCCGCCTGGTGGGCGCCTATTGGCGGATTTTCCGCACCAGAGCGGTAGTGGAATAACCGTCAACAAAGGGCAGGGCCAGGGCGCGTGCACCATAGGCCTCCACAACCCGGGTTTCGGCGAGTTTTTGCATGTCGTAGTCACCGCCCTTGACCAGTATGTCCGGGCGCACCAAGGTGATGAGTTGCAATGGCGTGTCTTCGTCAAACCAGCTCACCAGCGTGGTCGAAGCCAGTCCGGCCAGAACCACGGCGCGATCATCCTCGGGGTTGAGCGGACGCTCCGGGCCCTTGCCCAGGCGGCGGGCCGAGGCGTCGGTGTTGATTGCCACCAACAGGCTCGCACCCAGCGCGCGGGCCTGTGCCAGATACTGCACATGGCCTCGATGCAGCACGTCAAACACGCCGTTGGTAAACACCAAGGGCCGGGGCAACCGGGTCAGGCATTCGACCAGGTCGCGCGGGTCGCAAATTTTGTCGTAAAGCGGAGAAAAGGGGTTCAAACCGGGCATTTGTTGCATGCTAACAAAAACCAATCAGCGCTAGGATTCGACTCTTCGTGTGCCAAAATAATCTCCCCATGGCAACATCCAGATGAGACGGGTTAGTCTTAGCTTTGAACATATTCGCGTCGGCGAGCCTTTGGCTTTCGCTGTCTGGGACGCCAATGGCCTGATGGTTGCGGGTCGCGGCCATGTGTTGGCCAGCCAGCGTGAATACGATGTCATGCTCAGCAAGCGCAACGACCTGTTTGTTGACGCCTTGGAGTACCACCGGTTCAAAGAGGCCTTTGAGCGCCGGCTNAACCAAATGGTCAACAGCAACCAGTCGCTGGACAAAATCAACAGCGCCAAGCTCACTGACATGGGCGCTTTGCTGCTCAAAGATGCGCGCGGNAGNACCGGCCTCAACCAGACGGGCGGCGCCGGCCGGGCACTTGCCACGNGCNCCCAGTTCAGCCAGGCCGCGGCCACCGCGCCAGTGCTCGAAACCCATGTCGACTGGCTGGATTTGATAGACGAGGCCAACAACACCCTGCAAGCTGACACAGCCGAGGTATTTGGTCGCCAGCTCGAGCGCTTGTATGCGCGTGTGGTCCAGCAAAGCAACTCGGGGGCCGACAGCGCTCTGCTGATGCTGGTGTTTCTTTCCTCCAAATCGCCCGAGCAGTACAGCGCCACCCATGCCCTGTTGGTCGCTTTCATCTGCCACATCGCGGCACGCGATGTCTTGAAGTGGTCAGATGCGCAACAGGCAACCCTGGTCAGGGCGGCGCTTACCATGAACATCAGCATGCTCAAGTTACAAGACCGGCTGGCCCAGACAGAGGGCAGGCCGAGCATCGCGCAAAGGAAAGAGATTGCGCAACACGCCGCGCTATCGGTTGAAAAACTGCGCGCGCTCGGCGTTTCTGATGCTGATTGGCTCGAAACCGTTCGCGACCACCACACCGCGGGTGCCAAACCCTTTTCCGCATGTACGCCAGCCCAAGCCATGGCCCGGCTGGTCCAGCGAGTCGATGCTTGCACCGCCGGCCTGGCGCCTCGCCGTTCCCGTAAAGCGCGACACACCAGTGCCGCACTCAAGTCGATCTACTTCAATGAGGCAAGCCAAGCCGACGATGCTGGCGTGGCCATCATCAAGTCCATCGGCGCGTATCCACCCGGGTCTTTTGTCCGTTTGGCCAACCATGAAATCGGTGTCGTGATCCGCCGCGGCTCCAATATCAGCATGCCGCGGGTAGCCGTTTTTCTGAGCTCCCATGGCCAGGCCACCAGCGTACTCAAGACCCGTGAAAGCAGCCTGAGCGAGTACCGCATCGTGGAGGGCTTGGCAGCAACCGACCAAAAGACCGGCGTCAAGCTCGATCAACTCCTCAAACTCAGCAGAATTGCCAACGCCACTCTGGGCGAGTAGTTTGCGACCACCCGCACTGCTTTTTCTCAGCCAGGTCCAAGCCCATGCATTTAGTCCCATGCCAAATTAGCTCCCTGTTGCTGGGGGAGCCCACCACTTTCGACCTGTTCAGCCAAGACGGCACACTGCTTGCCAAAAAGGGGCATCGGTTTGAAAGCGGCCGAGAGTTGGCTCGCCTGACCAAGGACGGTGCTGATGTTTTCATCAGGTTCGAGGATTCCAAGGCCGGCCAAGAAGCTGAAATGAGAAAAATGATGCTGGCCTTGGTCAGTGAACCGGCTAACTCGGGCGACAAATCACAGGCAAGCGGGTCTCCTGCCGGGGCCAAGAGCAGGGCTGTCAAAGAAACTAAAAGCGCCGACCAGATTCGCGCTGAACTGGACAGCGAGCCCGATTGGCCCTACCTTCAAGAGCAGGCCCATGCGATTCTCAGTAAAAGGACAAATGATTTATTTTTGCGGCAAATCGACCGGCTTGTCGACAAGCTGAGCCACTACAGCCAGGCCAATCCGGATGGAACGCTGCTGGTTTTGATCCACCTGACATCCAAGGATCTGGAACGCTACAGCGCCAACCACGCGGTGTTGGTCAGTGTGTTGTGCAATATTGCAGCCAAGGAGGTTTTGCTTTGGCCAGATGACCTGCGAAAAAAACTTTGCTGCGCTGCCATGACGATGAATGTTGGCATGACAACCCTGCAGGATCAGCTTGCGCTTCAGCCCAATCCCCTGACCGAACTGCAACGAGAGTCGATTGACCTGCATGCCCACCAAGGCGCCGAATTGCTTGAGAAATATGGCCTGCAGGACAAGGAGTGGATTGAGACTGTCAGGGGCCACCACATGCAACCGGCCGGACCGCTGGCCCAACGCAGCTTGGTCGAGCGCTTCAGCCGCCTGATTCAGCGGGCCGACCAGTTCGCAGCGGCGATCTCCCCGCGCGCCACGCGCAAGCCGATCACGCCAAGCCTTGCCATGAAGGCCCTTTACTTTGATGAACAAAAGCAGGTCGACGAAGCCGGCGCTGCCATCATCAAGGCAGTTGGCATTTACTCACCCGGCTCTTATGTGCGGCTGGGATCGAACGAAACCGCTGTTGTGGTCCGCCGCGGGGCCAACACCGCCAGCCCCTTGGTTGCGGTGGTTCTTAACCGCTACAACCAACCCCACAACGAGCTGACCCTGCGCGACACCTCCAAGCCTGAGTTCCGGGTGCTCAACAGCTTAGCGCCACAAGACGTCGGTGCCAGGCTCAATATTCAGCGGCTGATGGCGCTGACCAAGACCCGAGCGACAGCCTGAGGGCCAGGCCCCGCCCGCAGGTCAAGCCGGTGCAAGGCCAGCGCTGCACCTGCTAATGTGCTAAATTACCGTTCGGTCACAAAGTTACTTACCCGTTTCATGTTGCGTTTCACGTCCTTTCCCGCGCCCAGAGCGCCCGCTTTGCGGGCTGAGCCCTGCTCACCCTGTGCCCAGCCGTGAAACTCGCCATCGTCGGTTCTGGCATTTCTGGCTTGGCTGTGGCCCACAGCCTGAAGGGTCAAGCAGACATCACACTGTTTGAAGCGGCGGACTACTTTGGCGGCCATACCAACACGGTCGAGCTGACCCTAGACGGCCCGAATGGGCCTTTGACGCACGGCGTGGATACCGGCTTTTTGGTGTTCAACGAGCGCACCTACCCTGCATTGATACGCCTTTTTTCAGAGCTCGCCGTGCCGACTGCGCGCTCAGATATGTCGTTTTCGGTGCAGGTGCCCCAAGCCGGTTTCGGCACGCCCCTGGAATGGAGCGGCGCTTCGCTCAGCAGCGTTTTTTCGCAGCGCCGCAACCTGTTTCGCCCGCGTTTTTTGCGGATGTTGCTCGATGTCTTGCGCTTCAACCGCCTGGCCACCGGCCTGGCCAGAAACGGTCAAGAAACCGAGATGATGCAGCCCTTGGGCGATTTTTTGCTTCAGCATCGTTTCTCCTCAGAGTTTCGGGACTGGTATTTTTTGCCGATGCTGGGCTGTATCTGGAGTTGCCCGACCGACCAGATGCTGCGATTCCCGGTGGCCACGATGGTGCGGTTTTGCCATAACCACGGACTGATTCAGATAAGCCAGCGGCCGCAGTGGTGGACAGTGCCGGGCGGCGCGCGCCAGTATGTCGACAAAATCACCGCTGGGATCGCCGACAAACGCCTGCGCTNCCCGGTACTGCAGATCCGCCGCGATGCGCTGGGCGTGGTCATCAACACCGACGGCCAGACTGAACGCTTTGACAAAGTGGTGCTGGCCTGTCACAGCGACCAGGCGCTGGCTCTGCTGGGGGATGCCAGNGGGTCCGAGCAACGCACCTTGGGTGCCATCCGCTACCAGGCCAACCGNGCCCTGCTGCACACCGATGTCTCGGTGCTGCCGCGCCAGCGGCGCGCCTGGGCGGCCTGGAACTACGAGCGCGCAGACGCCGGCACTGATGCCAACCAAGTCTGCCTGCACTACCTGCTCAATCTGCTGCAGCCACTGCCGTTTGCACAAACCGTGCTGGTCTCACTCAACCCCTTGCGCGAAATCGACCCGAGCCATGTGCATGCCAGCTTTGACTACGCCCATCCGGTTTTCGACCTGGCGGCCATCCGAGCGCAACGCCAGGTTGCGGCCTTGCAGGGGCGGCGGCACAGCTATTTTTGTGGCGCCTGGACTGGTTACGGCTTTCACGAAGACGGGCTCAAGTCTGGCCTGGCGGTGGCCGCACAAATCAAAGCCCTGCCAGGTCAGGACTGGGGGACGCTGCAATGATCCCAAGCGCTTACCCCAAGGCGCTGATCGGCTTTGGCCAGGTGCGTCACACGCGGCTCAAGCCGGTGCGCAACGCTTTTGTCTACCCGACCTATTTTTTGATGCTGCCCATGCGCAGCCTGCGTCGCCACGGCGCGGGCGCGCTGCCTGTGAATCGCTGGGGCGCATTGAGCTTTTACGATGCTGACCACGGCGACGCCCGCTCGGGCGCGCAGGGAGGCGCCCTGGCCTGGCTTGACGAGTTGCTGCAGCAACACGGCATCGCCGGCGCCGATGGCGAGGTCTGGCTGCAGTGCTATCCCAGGGTGCTGGGGCACACCTTCAAACCCGTGAGCTTTTGGTATTGCCACGGCGTAGACGGCGGCCTGCGCGCGATTGTGGTGGAGGTGAACAACACCTTTGGCGAGCGCCACTGCTACCTTCTTGATGCTCCGCGCTATGGCGTGGAGCAGGGGGCGGCCAAGGTGTTTCATGTGTCGCCTTTTTGTCCCGTCGAGGGCGGCTACCGGTTTCGCTTCATGGTTGATTCGACGCGCCAGCGCACCGTGGGCCGCATCGATTTTGACGACGCCAGCGGGCCTCTGATCCAGACCAGCGTGAGCGGCAACCTGGTTCCGCTGGACGCCCACAGCATGCGCCGCGCGCTTTGGCGCTACCCGGCCATGACGCTGGGTGTGGTGCTGCGCATCCATTGGCAGGCGATCAGGCTGTTTGTCAAGCGCACACCTTTTTTCACCAAACCACCTCCCCCCGCCGTGCTGACCACACGCTGAGACCACGCCCTTCATGAACACCAGCACCGCCAACCCGTTTTCCATCCCACAAGGCACGCCCGCAGCGGGGCGGGCCGTGCTCAAGGTGTTGCAGCGCCTGCAACACGGCAGCTTGACGCTGCAACTCCCCGACGGCTCCATGCAGCGTTTTGGCGGGGAAGCACTGCCCCATGCCGCACTGCACTTGCACAATTGGAAGCCCTGCTCTGCAGCACTCAAATCAGGTGACATCGGTTTTGCCGAAAGCTTCATTGCGGGCGACTGGAGCACGCCCAACTTGACCGAATTGCTGCGGGTTTTGGTGAAAAACCGCGCCCAGGTCGACGCCGTGATTTTCGGCTCCTGGGCCGGCCGCTTGCTCTACCGGCTCAAACATCTGCTTAACCGCAACACCCGTACCAACAGCCAAAAAAATATCCACGCCCACTACGACCTGGGCAACAGCTTCTACCGGCTCTGGCTCGATGAGACCATGAACTACTCCTCAGCAATCTTCGCCGGAGATCTGAACCAACCCCTGGCTCAGGCGCAAAAGGCCAAGGTAGGCCGGGCGCTGGCAGCCTGCCAACTCAAGGCCGGGGAACGCTTACTCGAGGTTGGCTGCGGCTGGGGCGCCTTGGCTGAAATGTGCACCACGGAACTGGGGGCCACGCTGGTCGGCGTGACCTTGAGCACCGAGCAACTCGGCTTTGCTCGCGAACGCGTTGAGCGCCTGGGCATGTCCGAGCGCGCTGACCTGCGGCTGCAAGACTACCGGGATATTCAGGACGAGCCCTTTGACGCCATTTGTTCCATCGAGATGATTGAGGCTGTGGGGCGCGAATATTGGCCCACCTACTTTGCCACGCTGGCGCGCCTGCTCAAGCCGGGAGGACGGGCCTGCGTGCAAAGCATCGTGATCGACGACCGCCTTTTTGAGCGCTATGTGCGCAGCACCGACTTCATCCAGCAGTATATTTTTCCCGGTGGCTGCCTGCCCTGCCCAAGCGAATTTCGGACCCACGCCCGGGCAGCGGGCTTTGAGGTGGTGGACGAATACGCCTTTGGACTGGATTACGCTGAAACCCTGAGGCGCTGGCGCGAGGCTTTTTTAGCGGCACGGGCACAGGTGTTGCAGGGCGGGTTTGACGAGCGTTTCGTGCGTATTTGGGAGTTTTACCTGGCCTACTGCGAGGCCGCCTTCACCGAGGGCGATATTGACGTGGTGCAATACACCCTGCAAAAGGCACACCCCTGAGCCTGCCTGAAGCTCCCGCTCGAGCCAGCCCGCACACCATGCCAAGCCGCCGTCAACTGCTGAGCCGCATCTGCTTTGGCCTGCTCGCCGGCCGAGTCACTGGCCTGGCCTTGGCGCAGGCTCAACCGGCTGCGCCGCCGGCGGAGGTTCTGTCCAGCATGCCCGATGCCCGCTGGATTGGGGGCGCGCGGCTTCGCTATTTTGGTTGGAGCGTCTATGACGCCAGTCTGTGGGCTGGGCCCGGCTTCTACGCAAACGGCTACGCCAGCCAGCGCTTTGCACTCAGCCTCTTGTACCTGCGGGCGTTTAGCGGCAAAGAGATTGCGCTGCGCTCCATGCAAGAAATCCGGCGGGTGGCCAAACTGCCAGCCGAAACCGACCTGATTTGGCTCGACGCCCTGCAAGACGTCCTGCCTGAGGTAGCGGCTGGCGAACGCCTCACCGGCCTGCATGGGCCGGGCAGCCTGGCGCTGTGGCACCAGGGCCGGGCGCTTGCGACGGTTAGCGACGCGCAACTCGCCGCCCGGTTTTTTGGCATCTGGCTAGACCCGGCAACCAGCGAGCCCCGCTTGCGCCAGGCCCTGCTGGCTGGCGCCATACCATGAGCGCAGCCCAGCACAGCAGTGCTGGCTTTGACTGGCAGCAGGGTTGGCGCTACGGCCTGATGGGCCTGCCACTGGCCTTCGTCGCATTACCCCTGTATGTGCTGCTGCCCAACCACTATGCCCGCAGCTTTGGCGTGCCGCTGGCCGCGCTGGGTGCTTTGCTGTTGGGAACACGCCTGTTTGACGCCCTGATCGACCCCTTGCTCGGGCGCTTGAGCGACCGGCTCTTTGCCCGCTCACCCCGCGCCGTGCTGGGCGCTGCCGGCCTGGCCGCGCTGCTTTTGGCGCTGGGTTTTGTGCTGCTGTTTTTCCCGCCGCTTCGCTCCAGCGACGAGCTTTTGCTGTGGGCCGGCGCAAGCCTGCTGCTCACCTACGCGGCCTTCAGTGCTTTGAGCGTGATGCACCAATCCTGGGGCGCCATGCTCGGTGGCGACGAGGTGCAACGCAGCCGCATCGTTGCCTGGCGCGAGGGTCTGGGACTGGCCGGCGTGATTCTGGCCTCGATCACGCCAAGCGTCCTGGGGTTGCCAGCCACGACCGCGATTTTTGTGCTGGCGCTGGTGCTGGCTTGGCTGGCCTGGTCCAGCGCCCGCCCGCCCCAGACTGCAC
>JGI25928J51866_1000330_pt1 | contig 11835 bp, 8 predicted proteins | sample LauGreFBDMM110DN_2_FD_51866 | JGI IMG/M metagenome (IMG submission 51866)
AATATTCAAGTAAATAGCGTGCTACCTGGGTGGATTAAAACTGAATTAACTGAGCAAACTAGATCACTTCCAGATTTTGTAAATAAAGTACTTGATAGGACACCAGCTGGTAGATGGGGAGAGCCAATAGATTTTGCTGGTATTGCCAAGTTTTTAGGTAGTTCAGATAGTGATTTTATTACCGGTGTTGCAATCCCAGTTGATGGTGGTTTTACCAGCACCTTATTTTTAGTAGATCCACCATCTAATTAATCTTCACCTTACTAATCGCATGTTCTAATCTTGCTGCCTCTAATATTTCAATGCCGGCAATCTTTAAATCACTTCCCATTGGCACAATTGCTCGCTTAAATCCAAGCCGAGCCGCCTCTTGCACCCGCTGCGCAGCGCCAGTTATCTTTCTGATCTCACCAGCTAATCCCACCTCACCAATCGCAACTAGATCTGCAGGTAGTGCTAATCCTTTAGCCGCAGATGCAACTGAGAGTGCAACTGCAAGATCAGCAGATGGTTCAGTAATTTTCATACCACCAACAGTTGCAACATATACATCTCTGCCGATATTTTAATTCCAGCACGAAGCTCTAATACCGCAAGTGTCATAGCAGTTCTTGAATTATCTAATCCACTAGTTACTCGACGAGAGTTTCCCCAATCACGGCCATCAGAGTTACCTACGCCAACTAAAGATTGAATCTCAGCAAGTAAAGCGCGGCGCCCCTCCAGTGCCACAGTTACACAGGTGCCAGGAACTGGATCGGTGTGGCGTGTGGTGAATAAACCAGTGGGATCTGGAAGCCCGATAATTCCAGAGTCATTTAAATCAAAACAACCAACCTCATCAGAGGCGCCAAATCTATTTTTAATAGTGCGAATCAATCTAAGTCGTGAATGACGCTCACCTTCAAAGTTAAGAACTACATCAACTAAATGTTCAAGTAGCCTAGGACCTGCAATTGAGCCATCCTTTGTTACATGTCCAACTAAAACTAAAGTTATAGCCCGCTCCTTTGCAATTCTAATTAGAGCTGCAGCAATTTCTCTAACCTGAGTAATGCCACCAGGTGAACCATCTACTGTTGTACTGGAGATTGTTTGAATTGAATCAATAACTAGCAAATCTGGTTTAACTGAATCAATATGAGCAATTACCGCACCCAGATCTGATTCAGCAGCAAGCCATAGATTTTTATCAATTGCGTTAAGCCGTTCTGCGCGAAGTCTTACCTGTGATGCTGATTCCTCACCACTTATATAAAGAGCAAGAATGCCTTGCTTAGCAGTCTCTGCCGCAACTGTTAGCAGCAGTGTTGATTTACCAACTCCTGGTTCACCAGCTAATAAAATTGCAGCTCCTGGTACTAGGCCTCCTCCTAAAACACGGTCTAATTCACCAACTCCACTAGTTCTTGCTTTTGCACTTGCTAAATCAACATCACCAATTGGTTTAGCAGCAGATGTAACAGCGCCAGCAACTAATGAGAGTTTTTTAGGAGCTGCAATCTCTTCAACACTTCCCCATGCTTGGCACTCACCACATCTGCCAACCCATTTATTTGCACTCCAACCACATTCAACGCAGCGGAAGGGATCTTTTGCAGGTGCTTTAGCCATGGCGATAATCTAACGGTTGCTACTGACTATCGCCCTCTTGCGCAGCCTTTGTTGCGGGGTGGATTACAAATAGTGGCAACTCACGTCGTTTTTGTTCCCTACGGGTTGCTGCTATCGCAGCCATTCGGCTATCACATAATTTAGCAAGCTCTTCATACCCACTCTTACCCATCATGGTAAGTAATTCCACCTTACTTGATTTGTAAACCGGAAGTTTTCCAGTGTGTGCCTCTGAGTTACTTGTGCAGTACCAATCAAAATCTGCGCCGCCTTCTCCCCAAGCTGATCTTTCATACTCACCAATTACTACAACCGTTATAGAGCTATCACCAACCTCGCGAGTCTCCCATGATCTGCGCAGTGGTAACTGCCAGCAAATATCAGGTTTTGTTTCAACAACATGAACGCCCTCTTTTTCTGCTAAATGGTGGAGGACGCAACCTGGACTTCCAGTAAAGCCAGGTGCTTTGTAATCAGTTCTATTTAAAAATATACAAGAATCTTTTATTTTTTTAGTTTTACGATCTTTATCTAATCCAATCTCACTGATTTGTAATTTCCCACCAGATTTCTTAGGTCGAGCTTGATCATAAAATTGCCAAGTTGCTTTACTTAGTTTTTTAGCAGCCTTTAATGTTCGTGCCTCATCATCTTTACTGGTGTAGTAAGCACCATCAGAGCAACACCCAGCATCTGGTTTATCGGCATCAATTCCACAGCAACCATTGCCATAGATACATTGCCAATATGAGGTCAACCAGGTCATATCGCACTTGAAGATTTCCTCAGGACTTGCTGGGTTTATAAATTCAACCCAATCCCGCACAAAATTAGGAGATACCTCATTCTTCGATAACTTAATTTTTGGTCTTTTTGTCGTTGCCATAGCACGGCAGTTTAAGGGTTAAGTGTGGTTAATGACTAATTGGGTAGGCTTAAAGTATGAAATCAGAAGTGGCAAATAAGTGCATCGGCTTTATTGGTGCTGGTGTTATGGGCTCTGCGCTAATTAAGAGCCTGTTAGTTACTCAAGTTAAGGCAGAGCAGATATGTGTTAGCGAGAAGATCAGTGAGCGGGCAGATGAAATAGCTGCAATATATAAAGTTAATTTGCGGTCTATCGCTGAAATTGGCCAGAGTTGTGATGTGATCTTTTTGGCGGTTAAACCACAGGATTTAGGTAGCACGCTTGAGGAGTTAAGTAAAAATTTAAAGCCAGAGGCCTTACTAATTTCAATTGCCGCCGGGAAAACAATTAAGTTTATTGAAGATAAACTGGCTGAAAAAAATCCAGTAGTACGCGTGATTCCAAATACGCCAACTCAGATTGGTAAAGGAGTATCTGCAATTTCACCTGGCACTAGTGCATCTAGCGATGATTTAGCTCTAACTAAAAATTTATTAGCTTCAACTGGATTAGTTATTGAAATACCCGAATCACAACAAGATGCGGTAGCTGCACTAAGTGGATCAGGCCCTGCTTATTTCTTTAATTTCATTGAGGCAATAGTTAAAGGTGCCACTGAACTTGGCCTACCACAAGAACTTGCAACTCAATTAGCAATTGGCACCATAGTAGGTTCGGCAGCAATGTTGCAGGAAAGTGGCTTAGATGCTGCAACTCTTAGAAAAAATGTGACAAGTCCAAATGGTACAACCGCTGCAGCTCTTAAAGTATTTTCTGACAGTAATTTAGAAAAAATTGTGACAGACGCGATGTCGGCGGCGAGAAAGCGTTCACAGGAGTTGGCTTGAAAAGAGTTTTTCTTGTAGTCATATTTATTTTTTCCTTATTACCAAGCTCTGCAAATGCTGTAGTAATGAAGAATCTAAAGCCAATTGTGGAGCTTGCCTATTTAAACTCAGATCAGGTAAGTGATCTAGCCTTAACTCCAGTAAGTATTGTTTTAGTTGGCACAACTGAATCTGCTAGCTCAGCATGGATAAATGGACCACTTGGTGGGTTAAGTGATGGATTTATTGCAGCATATACCGCGCAAGGTGCACCACTTTGGAACCTACGTCTTGGTGGGGCAGNAAATGAAATAGCATCCTCAGTTGCCATAGATATAGATGGCAGCATCTGGGTGGTAGGTGCAAGTACATCTTTGGTAACACCAACCGCATCTAGCACGCCAACAAAAGTCTTAAATCCGGACAATGTGACACTAGATCCAGCCCAACCAATTAACACACCACTTAATCGAATTAAAATATGGCAGATAAGTAGTACTGGCACCTTACTAAATACATTTGAATTCATAGCCGAAAGTGTTGTTAACCCTAAACAATTACTGATCACAGCCGAGGGTGTAGCAATTATTGGAGATTATTACGAAAAGAAAGAGGTTAAAGGATTTTATTTAAGTGCAAGTAAAACGGGTACATTCTTGCCAATGATTAAGTATGGAGTTAAATCAACACAGATTAATTCAGCAATTCTTAATAAAGATGGCAGTATTACCGCAGTCGGAGCAAGTGGTGATTTATTACTTAAAACTAAGCCAATTAGTAAAGTAGATGCTGTATCAATCAAGATTTCAGCAACAGGAGCATTACAACAAGTAGCAAGAGCAACATTAAAAAGTACTACCAGAAGCTGGAATTCAATTGATGCCGGATTATTGCAAGGCGGAAAAGTTTCATACTCAAATAAAACTGAGGCTGCGATTACAAAGTTTTCATCTCTTGGTAAGCCAACTTGGAACATGAGGTACTTAGCTAAATCAGTAGCGCTAGTTGCAACCGGCAAAAATTCTTGGGCAAGTTTTACCTCATCCGGCGTAATTAAAGGGGTACCAGCTTGGAAGCCAAAGAGTGCCACCCCAGTTGTTTTAGAATTAGGTAAGAAGGGTGAAGTGATCACTTCCTACTCACTCACCTCACCAGCGGTTGCAATTGCCGCAAATAATGAAATTGGAACGGTATTAATCACCGATTCAGGTGTAAGTTTTGGCTTAGTGTTGATTAACTAGTAATCTCTGCTCATTAGTTAATATTTCAAAGGAGCACAATGGGTTCAGTAATTAAAAAACGACGTAAACGAATGGCGAAGAAGAAGCATAAAAAACTTCTTAAAAAGACCAGAATTCAGCGCCGTAACGCCAAGTAGTACCTACTTGTTTTAAGGTTTTAAAAGCGTTAATTTTCCAGATATACCAGCAACGGCGTATCTAACTTTATTTATAGTGATCCAATTACTTTGTCCCTCATTTTGGATACTTCCACTTGAAATTAAAGAAATCTTCTTATCGGCCTTATCAACTGAGCATAATCGAAGTTGGCAACTAAAGAGAATTGATTTCTCATCTATCGATACCGGTGAATTAGGTTTTCCATAATTTGCACTACTCACATCAGTGAACACTGTATCGGTAAGATTTTTATATCGCAGCTGATTTGGATTTGGAAATGAGATACCACTTGCGGTGAACCAACTAAAGTTTATGCCACGCTTACTATTAAATATTCCAACATCATAACCAGCAACCGCTACACCCTCAGCTGGTACATCTAATGTTTTATATACCCAATCCTCAACAAGTGCACTACCCCTACTGGCATAACGAATATCACCTCTAGTTACATTTCGATCAAGATCAAAGCCTCTAACTGAGTCATAAATTAAGTGAATCTTTTTTCCAACTGTGGTTGCTTTTAAATGAAAACCAACATCTCCAGTAGTGCGCTCCTCTGAGTCTTTATCTCCATCTACAATTTCATATCGCCATTCATTTTTATCTTTAACCGCTCCTAGTAAAATTCCCTGTGATTCATCACGGTAGAAAACCTGCACGCCATCAGTAGTTACTGCGCATGCATTAGATACAGATACATCTGAGCCACCTCGTACACGCGGGAACTCTTTGTAATCTTGAATAGCACCGCCATCACCATCAACAACCTCATAGAGCCAGTACTTACCGTTATAAACAGCGTATCGAAGATCTTTATCTACAAGATCTGCATAAAAAAGATGTAAATAATTTGTTTTACCAACAACTGAGGTGCACATAGATACATAACCTGAGACATTATTATTTGTCCGACCAATGCTCAATTGGTTTCCGTCAACTGTAGTAGTGCTCCACTTACTACCGCTATAAGTAGCAAGCTTTAAATCACCATTTTTACTATCACTGTAAGCAATTACCGGTTTGCCAGCATAAACTCCGCTAGCAAGGTATTTACTATCAGCATTTTTATCAATTATTGAACTTTTCCACACCGCCTGCGGGATAACCGTATTAGATATTGCAGTATTAGATGTGCCTAAGGTATTTGTTGCAGAAACTGAAAAGGTGTACTTACTTCCATTTACTAACCCAGTAAATATTGCTGGGCTTTCAGTAACGATAACAGATTCCGCTGTTTGGATATTTTTTACCTCATACTTTGAAATTTGGGCAGACCTAAAATTAGTAGGAGGATCAAATTCAACAATCGCGCTCTTATCACTTATTAATGCCTTAACATTTTGAGGTGGCAGTGGAGAGCCGAAGGCAACGCCGATAGGTGGCTTCTGTCGCATATCTTCGATCATTGCTAGCAGAAGTGATCCAGGCAAATGAAAGACTTCACCAGAATCTAAGTTTGGTGTCATAACCGCGTTATCACCTGATTGCGAAAATGTTTTTTCATCTAAATGACTTATTGAAGAACCTACCTCATAAATTGCTGGTGAATATAAAAGTGGCTTAACTCCCTTATTTGCCTTAACTGTATTTTCACCAGACCAAAATAATGTTGAGGTAAGTGCCTTACCAGTCTCCAATGCTGGAGATGGCATATCTGCTAACCGCCTACCATCAGGTAGTTGTACATAAGCATCAAATATGGTGGGTTGATCAATTCTGCCAAAGCCAGAAAAACTATCGTAATAATTTCCAGAGATAAAACCTAAGCCATGGCCCATTTCATGCAAGATTACTGATTCTAAATCATATGATTTTGGCGGGCACTTACCATCTATTCCGTAATACCAAGGAGCATCAGAGGTAATTGTTATTTCCATTTCTGGTTTTGTTGTGTCTAAATCTTTACCCGATAATGCGTTAGCAAGCGCGGCTGAGTAGTAAAGAGTTTTATCTGGAGCGTTGGGAAAATTTGCATAGTTACTTTTTGCACTAGCAGCAGCTAAGATCCCGTAATTTGCAGCCCTACCCCAAGTAATATTTATATTTACTGGAACTGTAGATGAAAAGTTCTCAGACCAAACATCAACCGCTGCTTGGATGGGGACTCTGGCAAAATCTGGTACAGAATTAAAGTTAATAATGAAATTGCTTTTTTTCTCAAGATTTGCTGAAGGCGCTCTAGGAGTAGATTGAACTGAAACTGTTTTTTCACTTGCGTAGATATATCCCCAGTTAGCTGGCGCCACCTTTATTCCTAAAGCATTAGATGGTNCAGNTGAGAATGGGGNAACTAGAAAGGNAGATAGTAGCCCGATCGAAAGTAATATTGATTTAAAGCGCACGGGCTAAAGGCTAACAGTCTGAGATGATAGGTCAGTGCCAGTTATGAAGCTATCAGCAACAATTCAGCAAAATAACATAACCTTTGGGTCAGGCAAACCTATGGCCTATATATTCGGCGGCCATTAATGAAAGAGGTAATGGTTTACTCACGTGTCGGCTGTCACTTATGCGAGATTGCGATAGACCAAATTAACTCTGTAAAAGATGAGCTGGGTTTTAATCTAGAGATTAAATTTATTGGTGATGATGCCGTCTTAGAGCAAGAGTATGGCGAGCAGGTACCGGTTATTTTAATAAATAATAAAATCCATGATTATTGGCGGGTAGATTTAGCAAGATTTACAAAAGCAATAAAAGCTTAGATTTTATTTATAACCTCATCCGCATCAATAATGCGATAGGCGTAACCTTGTTCAGCTAAAAACCGTTGACGATTTTGGGCAAAATCTTGATCAATAGTGTCACGGGCGACTAATGAATAAAAACGTGCGCCACGACCATCTGCCTTGGGCGAAGAATTCGGCCAAGCCGTTGTGCTTCCTCTTGCCGAGAGCCAAAGGTGCCTGAAACCTGAATTGCAATAGTCGCCTCCGGTAAGTCGATAGAAAAGTTAGCAACCTTTGAAACTACTAAACACTTAATCTCACCGCTACGAAATAGCGCGTATAACCGCTCACGTTCTTTAATTGGTGTGTCACCTTTAATTACCGGTACTCCCAACGCCTCTGACAATTGATCTAATTGATCAATATATTGGCCAATTACTAAAACTTGATCATTTGCATGTTGTTTAGCTAATGCAATTGCAACTGTTTTTTTACTTTGTGAGGTGGAGCAAAATCGGTATCGATTTTCTTGTTCAGCAGTTGCATAATTAAGGCGCTCTTCATCGGTTAAGGTAATTCTTACTTCAACGCAATCAGCTGGTGCGATATAACCTTGTGCTTCAATCTCTTTCCACGGCACATCAAATCTCTTTGGCCCAATTAAGGAGAAGACCTCACCCTCCATGCCATCTTCACGCACTAAAGTTGCAGTCAGTCCTAATCTGCGGCGAGATTGGATATCTGCAGTAAATCTAAAGATTGGCGCAGGTAATAGGTGCACCTCATCATAAATAATTAATCCCCAATCGATTGCATCAAATAAGTCAAGGTGGGCGTAGAGACCATTTTTTCGGGTCGTCATAACTTGATAGGTTGCAATAGTTACTGGTCGAATCTCTTTCTTAGCACCACTGTACTCACCAATGTCATCCTCATTTAAATCAGTTCGCCGCAATAATTCATCTCGCCACTGACGAGCAGCCACAGTATTAGTTACTAAAATTAATGTGGTTGCTTTGGCATGAGCCATAGCTGCTGCGCCCACAATTGTTTTGCCAGCACCGCAAGGCAATACAACAACACCAGAGCCACCATGCCAGAAACCCTCAGCTGCTAACTCTTGATACTTACGAATCTTCCAACCATCTTGCTTTAATGCAATTTCATGATGCTCGCCATCAACATAACCTGCAAAATCCTCAGCTGGCCAGCCTAATTTAAGTAGTGCTTGTTTTAAGAAGCCGCGTTGGCCTGGGTGAACCACAATTGTTTCAGGATCTAATTGCAGTCCAAGCATTGGTGCAACCTTCTTGCCGCGAGTTACCTCTTTTAAAACTGCAGCATCATTTGATACCAAAATTAAACCGTGTACTGGATGAGCCTCTAGTCGCAATCTGCCGTAACGAGACATGGTCTCTGCGATATCAACTAATAAAGAGTGTGGAACTGCATATCTTGAGTACTTAAGTAATACATCAACTACCTGCTCAGCATCATGGCCCGCTGCCCTTGCATTCCAAAGCCCAAGCGGAGTTAAGCGGTAGGTATGAATATGCTCTGGTGATTTTTCTAATTCCGCAAAGGCAGCAATCGCCCTACGGCATTCATCAGAGAGAATATGGTCAATATCTAATAAAAGCGTCTTATCACTTTGAACAATTAGTGGACCATCACTCATTTAAGCAACTCATTAATAAAAGCATTAATTAATTTAATCCTTGGCTCAACCGTTGATATTTTTATTGATTCAGTTGGCGCATGGGCGCCAATTCCTACTGCACCTAATCCATCCAAAACCCTAGCCCCAGCTGCTGCTGCAAGATTTCCATCACTTGCACCACCTACGCTGGCATGGCCTACCGGAGCAACTCCTAAATCTTTAGCTACCTTTTCGAATTTTTCATAAAGCTCTTTTGTACTTGAAAGTTCTAGAGGTGGTCGATTAATTCCGCCACTTACCGAGACGGTTGCCACAGCACTACTTAATCCTCTAATTGACTTATCAATTCTATTAAGTTCAGCAGTAGTAAAAGATCTAACATCAATATCTAATTTAGCTAAGGCTGGTACGGTATTAGTAGTAGTTCCTGATTGCATAACTGTTGGTACTGCAGTTGTGCCAAACTTTGGATCTTCAAGTGAGGAAATCTGCATCACTAATTTAGCAAGTTCAGTTGTGGCATTAATTCCTTTTTCTGGTTCAAGGCCAGCATGTGATGCCCTACCGGTAACACTTACTTGGTACATCGCTGTTCCCTTACGACCAGTCTTAGCTTTACCATCTAAAGATGCCTCAAAAACTAATACCGCATCAGATCCCTTTGCTAATCGAACAATTAAATCTTTGGAGGTAGCGCTACCAGTTTCTTCATCAGTTGTAGCGATCAGCGCTACTTTTTCCTGTGCATTATTAATTTCCGCAAGAGCGTATAAAGCTTGGATAAAGCCGGCCTTCATATCAAATACGCCAGGTCCTGTTGCATTATCGCCACTGACCTGCCAAGTTGGTTTAAAAGATCCTTTTGGCCAAACAGTATCTAAATGACAAAGTAGAACAATCTTCGGAGTTTTAGATCCCCACCAAAATACTGGCCGGCCATTTTCATTAATATTTTGCGCCGCAGTTTTTAATACTTTACCGGCAATTTCAACCGCTAGATCTATAACTTGGTTACATGCTGCTAAATCCTCAGTGGGGGACTCACATTCAACTAGGCGTTGGATATCAAATATTGCACTCACAGGTCTAAGTCTGCCTTATTTTCAGAAATGGTGAGTGATGGTGCTACGCCATTGATCCTAGGGATGCGAAATTGCACTTGTTCACCGGTGGTCTCATCGCGGGCGGTTAAGGTGCCCAGCGAAATAGAGATTGGCTCGATAATTCGATTGGATACCCCACCATTATTATCAGCATAACTAATTATTAGAGTCCGCTTTTGGGAAATATATTGATTGATTAAAGCTAAAGTTTCATTTGAAGATGTACCTGAAACTATTGGCTCAACCTTACGACTGCGCTCACCAGCTCTTATTGCTTTAACCGCGGATAAAATAACACCTTCCTTAGGAGAGGTAAGTTCAGAAATTATTCTTGGTGGCTTTGGTCTTGATTTTGCACGGCGTAGATTTGGTTGTGAAAGTAATACACCGCTGGCATTTTCAGCCGCCGGTAAGTATCCAAACTCTCTTAACTCATTAATAACTTCGGTAAGTTCAAGATCTGTAACTAAAACTTGGGTAGCAATCTTTCGCAGTCGCAGGTGCTCACAATTCTTATCATGCAGGATCTGTTGCACCAATCCTTCATCCTCGCATCTGATGTAGGTATGAGCGCTACCAACTCTTAACCTGCCATGTCGCTTTGCAACATCAGTAATTAAATAATCAAGTGGCTGTGGCATCGGAGTTTTAGATGTCTTAATTAAAAATGTCCTAATTTGATCACCAGTCTTACCATGATCTAAGCCTCGCCTGATTGACGCTTCACTAAAACGGTAAACTGTTGCACCACCCCTACTTTCAATATCTGCAATTGTTCCCATTTCAGCAGATAACTCTGCAGTTAGCGGACCAGGAGCAACAGCAGAGTTATCTGCTTGAATTAAAATATGATCAACTGGTTTTGGCAGAGAAGCCTCAACTCCAAGCACCGCCTCTTCAGTGAGAAGGTTGCTACCAAAGGTAGATAAGCCGCCTTGACCAGTAATGCCAAGCCACTCTGCCTCACGCAGATTCCACTCTACAAAATCATCATTTGCCCGTTGTGGGTTCCACCATCTAACTATTTTCTGCAAAGATGCTAACTGTGGCGCTGTATTTAAATTTTCTAACAATACTTTTAATGTAGTACGACGGATTAGTGAAGCACCAGCACGATCTAACTCAGGGCCTAGGGGTGCAATATTTTTATCAATTACCTTGCCAATTAAGCCGCTAACTCTTGAGGTATCTAGCCATAACACAACAAGTGAGTACCAACGCTCCTCTGCTGATTTAGTTAGCCAAATATCAAAAGCTGAGGTTGGCAGAATTTGATCATCTGGATCAATAACAACTAAACCGCCCAGATAGCAAAGCTCTGCCACAAAACCAGCACAAACTTCATCAACTCCTAGATGCTCAGCAATTCGCTTTAAGTCCCGCACTCCAATACCACCATTTCTTAGCGCAGTTGGGGGTTCATCAGAGAGGTTATGCAGTAACTCTTCACACCATCTTAAAATTGTGGAGATATTAGCAATTGCAGCTAAATCAATCTGTTTTTGTTCAATTTTTTTACCATCTAAATCACCAGCCTTAGTGATTAATTCTTTATGTATTTTACCGCCACGTAATTTGATACCAAACTCACGAGGTAAGGCTACGGTGTGAGAATCAAGTGCTACTAAAATATTATTTTCAAGCAGCCAACC
>JGI25928J51866_1000333_pt1 | contig 11758 bp, 10 predicted proteins | sample LauGreFBDMM110DN_2_FD_51866 | JGI IMG/M metagenome (IMG submission 51866)
ATCGCGTTGCTTCAAACCCGCGGTGCACCCAGCGGATGCGCAGCAAGTCCCGGAACATCTGGTACAAGCCCGGCCAAAAGCGCACAGTGCTGCCGGGCGCGTCCGCCCATGCCACTGGGATTTCCACAACCTTCAGCCCGCTGCGCCGCGCCAGGTACAAAATCTCCACATCAAACATAAAGCGTTCAATCACCGCGCGCTGAAACAAAGGCACAAGCGCTGCGCGCCGGTAGGCCTTAAACCCGCACTGCGTGTCGTAAAACTCCGCCAAGCCCACCAGCAGGTTGCGCACGCCATCAAAGAAGCGCGATGCAACCCGGCGCAGCAGTGGCGGCCGGCGCGAGATGCGCGCCTGCGGGTGCCCGCGCGAGCCAACGACCATGTCGTGCCCGGCCTGCAGCAAAGTGATTGCCGGCGCAATCTCCGCCACCGGCGTGGAGAGATCCGCATCCAGAAACACCACCCACCCGCCGCGCGCTGCCAGCACACCGGTACGCACTGCAAAGCCCTTGCCGCGGTTGGGTTGATAGCTGATTACACGCGCGGCCGCCTCGCCAGCAAGCGCAGCTGTTGCCACTGCAGCGGTGTCATCACGGCTGCCATCATCCACCACCAGCAGCTCCCAGCTTTGCCCCAACCCCTTCAAATACGCGAGCACGACCTGCAGTGTCGGTGCCAGCCGGGTCGCCTCATTAAAAGCCGGGATTACAACCGACAGTGCCGGCGGAACATTCGCGCCCATTCACTCTGTGCGCATACGCTCGGCAAGCGCGTTACAGACCACATGATTAATGATCAGGTGGCCGTCCTCCTGATGGCCCAGCTCCGGGCTGGGCACGCGCACCACAAGGTCCGCTTGCTGCGCCAGCTTGCCGCCCGGATCCCCGGTAAACCCAATGATCTGTGCGCCAAATTCCGCACGCGCCACGCGCACCGCCTCAATCAGGTTGGGCGAATTGCCGCTGGCAGAAATCACAACCAGCACATCCCCTTTGCGCATCAAGTTGCGCAAAGGTTCCGCAAACACATCTGCAAAAGCTGCGTCATTGCCCCACGCTGAAACGAGGGGCATGTTGTCCGTCAGCGCAATGCCCCGAAAGCGGCGCTTGCCGGGGGAGATTGTGAGTTTGTTAATATCATTCATCATGTGCGAAGCGGTAGCAGCGCTGCCGCCATTGCCAATAATAAAAATCTGCCGGTCGGCGCGCCACGCAACCAGCAATGCCTCCACCACTGCAGAAACATCCTGCCGCGACAGTTTATGAATTGCCGCCTCAAGGCCGGAAAGATATCCATCAATAAAGTTCATCGTAACTCCTGAAATTTGGTTTTACTTGAAGTCCGCAAGGCGAATTCCGCAATCATACACAACGGCAGCGCATCCATGCGGCTTGGCCGCACAATCAATCATTGGGCGCCACCGCGCACCGCACCCACTTGCTGCATATAGCTGCGCGCTTTGGATGCAAAGTCTCCGAAGTCCGGCTGTTGCTGCGCCCACTCCAGATACGCGCCCACACTGCGCTGAATATCCCCGAGCGGCTGCCAGCCCAGCGCACGCAGCGCGCCCACATCCGAGCTGATGTGGCGCGTATCTCCAAAACGGTATTCACCGGTACTGTGCGGCTCCAAGTCCGGACGGCCGGCACCAGCAGCCATCACGCGTGCAAACTCATTCACAGTCACACGCCGGCCGCCGCCCACATTAAAAGCACAGTAGTCCGCGCGCGCATCCTCCAGCACCAGCAGGTTGGCGCGCGCTACATCATCCACATTCACAAAATCACGCACCTGCTCGCCATCCTCGTAAGCCGTCGGCTGCTGCCCGGACAGCACCTGCATCGCAAAGATGCGCAGCGCACCAGAGTACGCATTGCGAAAGGACTGGCGCGTGCCCTGCACAATAGAGTAGCGCATGGCCGCGGACGCTATGCCGTAGCGCCGGCCGAGTACCAGCGCAATTTGCTCGCCGCCATATTTGCTCATCGCGTAGGAATTGTGCGGATTGACGCGCGCCTCATCCGTGTCCAAAAGCTGCAAGCTGCCGCCGCACAACGGACANAGCGGCGCCCACTNGCGCTGCTGCAGCTGCGCCTCGGAGCGCGGCGCCGGAAACTGCACNCCGTCTNTTGCACACAAATACTTGCCCTCGCCGTACGCTGCTTGCGAAGACGCCACCACCACTTTCTGCACCGGCAGGCGCTGCTCTACCATCACCTCGTACATCAGCGCAGTCGCAAATGCGTTCACATGAAAAAACTTGGAAAAGTCCGGCAGGTAATCCTGATAAGCGGCAAGATGAAACACAGCATCCATGCCGGCCAGCGCACGCTCCCACGCCGCCTTGTCGCGCACATCGCCCTGCATGAACTCAGCCGCGCGCGGAAAGTATGCGGGCAGCTGCCCGGCAATGTGCACCGGCGGCGTGAGGCTGTCCAAGACGCGCACCTCGTAGCCTTGCGCCAGCAGCAAATCAACCGTGTGCGAGCCAATGAAGCCCGCCCCACCCGTCACAAGAATTCTTCTGATTGAGGTCATGTTAAACTTGGCGGGCAATGCCTGAGACTTTGCGCGCAGCAATTTTTTTGGATCGGGATGGAGTCATCAACGAGAACCGGGCGCAGTACGTGCGCACGTGGGAGCAATTGCAACTGCTTGCGGGCGCGCTGCCGGCGCTGGTGCGGCTGGCGGGCAGCGCATTTGCGGTGGTAATCGTAACCAACCAGTCCGCCATCGGGCGCGGCCTGCTGAGCAACACCGTGGCGCAGCACATCAACGCACAACTCGTGGCGCAGCTGGAACGCGCCGGTGGCCGCATCGATGGTGTTTATGTTTGCCCGCACCGGCCGGATGAGGACTGCGCCTGCCGCAAGCCGCGCCCCGGCCTGCTGCTGCAAGCAGCAAGTGACCTGAAGCTTGATTTGGAAAGATCCTGGATGGTTGGGGATGCGGCCACGGACGCGCAAGCCGGGCTGGCCGCCGGCACACGCGCACTGCTGGTGCGCACCGGCCGCGGCTCTGAAATCGGCGTGCTGCCCGCCGGAGTTGCGCAAGTTGCAGACTTGGCAGCTGCGGTAGACCACATCCTGAGAATGCCGGGCTAATGGCTTGCGGGCTGCGGCACATTTCATTGCGCTGCAATCCATTCCCAAAAAAGTTTCAGCCCCGTCTCCACTGAAACCTGCGGCTGATAACCAAAGTGCGCCGCAGCCTTGGTGATGTCCGCGCCGGTGCGCACAACCTCGCTCGCCGGCGCCGGTATTGAGCGCACATTCGCCTTGCGCCCGGCCAGCCGCTCCAGCTGCGCCACAAAGTCCGCCATCAGCACCGGCATACCGCACCCAAGATTGTAGATCTCATAGCCGCGCGGTGTATCCAGCGCGCCCAGCACGCCGGCCACAATGTCGGAAACATAGGTCCAGTCACGCCACATTTGGCCACCCGAAAAAAGTGAGACACTGCTGCCGTGCAGCAAGCTCTGCGCCAGCAAGCGCGGCATCATGTCCGGCCGGCCGCGCGGGCCATAGACGCTGAAGAAGCGCAGCACGCTCACATTCAGCCCGTGCGCCACATGGAAGGCATGCGCCAGCATTTCTGCGGCACGCTTGGTTGCGGGGTACGGAGCCAGCGGCCGGTCCGCCGGCAAGTCTTCACGAAAAGGAAACTCGGCAGCTTGGCCGTACACGGAGGATGTAGATGCAAACACAAACTGCCGCACGCCGGCCTGCACCGCAGCTGCAAGCACGCGCACCGTGCCGCCCACATTTACGGCCACATACTCCAGCGGTTGTTCCACCGAGGCGCGCACACCGGCAAGCGCTGCAAGATGCACAATCCGGTCAACGCCGGCCACAACCGGCGCCCAGCCATCCACATTTTGCACATCAAATTCCCGGAAAGAAAAGCGCGGCAAGCTTTGCATTCCCGCAAGGTTGGCGCGCTTTTCCACAGCGCTGTAGTACGGGTCAAAGTTATCAACGCCCACAACGGTCTCACCACGCGCGAGCAGCGCCTCGCATACGTGGCTGCCAATAAAACCTGCGGCGCCGGTGACCAGCACCGACCCGCTCATCGCGCAATCTCCACGCCATACAGCAGCACATAATCACGAATGGATGTGCCCGCTGCGTCAGTGACCGCGAGGCGGGTGCCATCCTGCTGAGAATAGACAATGCACCACACATCGTAGTGGCCCGGCGGCAGGTCATCGGGCAGCACGAATGCCACGTTGTGGCGCACCACGGCACCGGCCTGCCAATCTGCGCTGGGCCAGAAGCCGCCCACTGGCACGCTGTCATCTTGGAATGCAATGGCTCCCTGTGGATTCATCAAGTAAGTGCCGATTGCAAGCGCAGCCGGAACATTCTCCGCTGCCTGCCACTGCGTGGAAATATTGAGAATGGAACCCGGGCTTACGAGGCCGGCCGGCGGCTTGGCGTCATATCCGCGCAGCACAAGGCTGTCTCCCACCCGGTTATCAAGCGCAAACTCGGGCGGCGCCGCCCGCGCCGGCGCCTTGCTGGTTGAAAACTCCAGCAGCCGCACCTCATTTGAAAACTCCAGCGCACGCACCCGGTGCATATCGGTGTTCATTGCCCACTCCAATGCCCGCGTCACATTGGGCGTATAGGGGCCGCTCTCCATCAAGAGAAAGAGCTGCGCATGCTGCCGGCCGAAGTAGTCCACCGGCGTCCACGCATCAACATTTAAAATATCGAAGGGGTCAGTGCTGGGGGGCGGGTGCTGCGCGCCGGGCGCAATCAACTCGTTCGGGTTCAGTTCAAGCGTGTACCACACCGCCCGGCCCTTGAAATAGTTGAGCATGAAATCAAAGTAGGTGCGGTTGTTGAGGAAAACGGCGGCGTCAGTATTTTTACTTCCACTCTCAAGCGCCGAGCGCATGGCTTGCAGCAAGACACTGTCCCCGCGATAGCGCTGGTCCGGGTACAAGCGCCGCAAACTTACGAAGCCGAGCACGAGCAAACCAACCGCAACCGCGAGGCACCAGCCCGTCAGCTCAAAATATCCGGCGGGCTTGCGCAATGCACGCCACAGCAGCGCGCCACACAACACAGCAGCCGCCACCAGCAAGGCAGCCAGCTGCCAATCTGCACCAGCTGTCAATGCGCGCGCCCAGGCAAAATCCACCGCGGTACCTGCCAGCAACATGCGCCAGTTTCCCAAAATGGCCGAGTAGTATGGTGTCCAGATGGCCACCGTCCACGGCGCACCGGGAATGCCAGTGGCTTCCAGTACGCGATAGTAGTCGAGCAGGTTGATGGCAACTGCGGGCACTTGCACCGCAAGGCCGGCCAGCGCCACAATTAGAATCCCAAGGCGCCACAATATTGCCGCCGGACGCAGCGCGCGCTCAATGATGGGCGCCGCGGCCAACATCAGGAACGGCGTGACCGGCACAAGGTAACGCGCGCCCCAGTTTGTGCCGCCGTACCAAATTTGGCCGCGTACAAGTGCGTACACAAGTGCAAAGGCCAGCAGCAAAAGCAGCGGCCAGCCAACGTCGAAGCGGCGGGAACCCGCAAACCACGGGCCCAGCAACGCGAGCAGCAGCACCGGCGAATGCCAAAACACGCCCTTGCCGGGACTGAGCAGCAATCCCGCAAGGCCTTCGAGCAGCAGCCCGCGGTTGCTAATCGCCTGCCCGATGCGGCCCATCACATCAAAACGCGGGCCACCGGCGCCCAGTACGCGCATGTAGTAGTAAAGACCGCCGACCGCAATCACAAATAACACCAATGCCAACAGGCCTGTAGCAGCAAGCTGCCCCCCACTGCGTGGCATAAAGCGCCTTCCAAGCAAAGGGATCAACATTAATAATGGCAGGCCAATCAGGCCGGCTTCTTTGGCGAGCACACTTGCAGCACCGCCGACAAGTGCCAGCGCCAGCCAGGGCAGCACTGCAGCGCCCGGCTCAGACCAGCTCTGGCGCCAGCGCAATAAGCCATACGCCGCCACCAGCAANCCCAGCGTACAGAGTGGTTCGCGATGAAAAGTTTTGGTGTACGGCCAGGCGATTGTGGTTAAACCAAAAAGCAGCGCACTGAANACCGCNGTATGCATGCCGTAGCCNAGGCGGCGTACATAAAGCATCAACACCACAGCGGTGGCGGCGGTAACCAGCGGATTGAAGAGCATGGCCGCGTGCGCATTTCCAATGCGGTCGCTTTGGTCCGCAAGCCAAATCAGCGGCACGGCCAGCACAGGCTGCGCCGGCTCTACATAAGTTTCACCCGGCCAGTCCATGTCGGCGGTCATACTGCGCAGCACGCTGCCGCGGCGGCTAAAGCCAACCGCAGTGTCGTACATAAACAGTTCGTCGCCGGTTTCGAAGCGCAGCGAAGCTGTGAAGAAGTAGATGGCGAAGAGCAGCCCGAAGCCGGCCAGCCCCGCCAGATAGTCGGCCGCCGTCAGGCGCCGCTCTGTGATCCAGCTATCCAAGCGCCCAGCCTGCCAGCGGCTGCGGCGTGCCACGCACCTTTGTGCACTCCACCCAAATTACATGCAGCACCTGCGCCACCTGGGCGCTGTCAGACACATCTGCCACGGGATACCACGGCCCGCCCAGCTGCCCGGGTGCCACCGCATGCGTGATTACATCTGCCACACCCGCAGCTTTAAGCAGCGCCAGCGCGGCCAGCGGGTTGGCATGCACCAGCACCCGCGGGCGCTTGGAGCGGCGCAGCTCCCGCGCCACCTCCGGCAGGCTGAGCGTAGCCAGCACGTTCTCATGCAGGTCACCGCACACCACAATCAGATCAGTTTCCTGCAGCGCTTGTATAGCATCCGCGCTGGCTGTCAGCACCGGGCCGGCGGAGTCTGTGGAAATCTGATTGGCCAGCAGCCGCCCGCGCATGCGCAGCGCATTGTTCAGCACTTCGGACTGGTCGCGCAGCGAACTGCCCAGCTTGCCGGCTGACTGAACCAACAACTGCGTGGCGGAGGGCGCCTCAGATAGCCGCACGGCAAGCTGCTGCAAGCGCTCACCGTCAATGTCGCGCCAGCCGCGCGTATTGTTGCCGGCCGGGGTTAGCAACACGGCTACATGCCGTCCAAGCGTCACACAGGCTTCCAGCACCGGCAAGAACTCCGCGCCACCGCCAATCACCGCNAGGCGCAGATTCACACGCCACGCACCCGGCTGCGCCCCGGGCCACAAATGCTCAAGCAAATAAATCAGCANNAGCCCGACACCGCCCAGTGAAAGCGCCAANATCCATGCCAGCGGACGCGTGACGACGTACGCAACCGCCGTTGCCAGCANGCCGAGCACGCCGGTGACAACATAAAGGGCAATCACAGCGCGGCGATGGCTGAGACCCATCTGCACCAGCCGGTGCGATGTGTGATCCACGCCGCCACGCCACCACGGCACGCCGCGCCGCCAGCGCGAAACAACCACCAGCGCCACATCAAACAGTGGCAGGCCAAGCACCAGCACCGGCACCATCCAGCTTTGGTCCGTGTGCAAGCCGTCAAAGCTAAGCTTGATGCCCAGCACCGCCAGCGAAAAGCCCAGCAGCATCGAGCCGGTGTCGCCCATAAATGTGACGGCCGGTTGAAAGTTATAAAACAGGAAGCCCAGGCACGCTCCAAGAATTGTGGCGGCAAGCCCCGCCACCAGCACCTGCCCGTTGAGCACGGCCAGCAGCAAAAAGCTGCCCGCAGCTGCGGCTGCCACGCCGGCTGCCAAGCCGTCCATGTTGTCCTGCAGGTTCATGGCGTTGGTGATGGCCACAATCCACAGCACAGTCAGCGCCAAATTNAACAGGGGCTGNGCAAACAGCTGCACATGAATGCCACCCACGCTGACTGCCACTGCNGCCGCCGCCTGGCCCAGCAGCTTGGCGNGCGGGCTGAGGTTCATGCGGTCGTCGATCAATCCCAAAATTGCTACCGCAGTTGCACCGGCCATAATTGCAGCCAGCTCAAAAAACTCTGGGGCGCCGCCCCACACCATCAAGCCACCGATGAAGCCCGCCCAGATGGCAACGCCGCCCAACAAAGGCACTGGCGTAAAGTGAAACTTGTGCGCCTTGGGCTGGTCAGTGAAGCCAAGGTGCCGCGCAACCATCAGCGTTACGGGCGTGCCCAGAAACGCGATCAGCGCGGCAGCGGCTGCCACAATCGCATACTGCATCAAGGGGTGCAAAGGTGTCATTCGAAGTTGGGCAGCAGGGAGCGGTAAAGTGCTTCAGCACGGCGCAAGCTGTGCTGCAGGTTGTAATTTTCGAGCGCAAAGCGCTGGGCGCGATCCAACAACGCAACGTCAGCGCGCAGCGCCGCTTCAACCGCATCGGCACCAGCCGCAGCGCTTTCTGTCGGCAACAAGAACCCAGTACTGCCGTGGGTTACAAGATCCGGAACGCCCCCCACCGCTGTCGCCACTACGGGCACGCGGGCGGCCATCGCCTCGATTATTGCCACCGGGGTACCTTCATTCAACGATGTATTTACCATCACATTTAAATCCGCGAGGACGCCGGCAAGATCGCGTCGCCAGCCGCAAAAGTATATCCGATCCGCTAGTTTTAGGGCTTGCGCCCGCTGCTCAAGTTCAACCCGCAGCTCGCCGTCGCCCACCAGCACAAACTTTCCGCCGAAGCCGCGCTGCACCAGCAACGCGGCAATCTCAAGAAACAGCGCCTGGTTTTTGATCGGCACCAGCCGCCCGATATTGCCAACCAGTGCAGTGCCCGCATCAATGCCGAGCTCTGCGCGGAAAGTACCGCGCCGTGCAGCAGTTGCAAATGGTGCCAGATCCAGCACCACCGGAAACACCTGCAGCTTTGCTGCCGGAACTATGCGGTGCGCCTGCAGCTCAGCATTCACCAGCTGGCTAACGCCGAATACGCGGGTCGTCAGCCGGCCGAGTGCGCGCTCCAACTGCACGATCAGCATTGATTGCAGCCCGCCACCGTAGCCTTGAAACACATGGCCATGAAAAGTGTGCAGGCGCACAGGAACTCCTGCGAGCCAAGCAGCCACGCGCCCCAGCGCGCCGGCCTTGAAGGTGTGCGTGTCCACAATTTGCGGCCGGATGCGCCGCATCAGCTTGTATAACTGCCACAGCGCCACCAAGTCTGTTATAGGCGCAATCGCGCGCTGCAGTGTGGGCATCACCACCGGCTGCACGCCTGCGGCCACTGCCAGATACCCCATGTCGCCTTCGTGCAAGCCCACGTCGCCGCACACCAGCGTGGTCTCAAAGTGCTGCGCGTCCAGCCCCGCGCACAAGTTAATCACGTGCACCGCCGGCCCGCCGATGTTGAGGCGCGCAATCACCCGCAGAATCTTGACGCGCCCCATTGCAAGCTAGGCGGCCTGGGCCCGGTACCACGCCGTCGCTTTTTCCAAACCCTCCCGAAAACTGATGGACGGCGTGAACTGCAGCANNTGGCGCGCCTTCTCCACATTCGCGCACGAGTGCCGGATATCCCCNANNCGGCCGGCCGTATGCTGCGCTGCTACGTCGTTGCCGGTAATCTCACGCAGCATGCCCAGTACATCGTTAAGCGTGTGCGGCGTGCCCATCGCAATATTAAATATTTGGCCTGGCGCAGCGGGGTGCGTGAGCGCATGCAAGTTGGCATCCACAATGTTTCCAACATAGGTAAAGTCGCGCGTTTGGCCACCGTCGCCGAACACAGTGGCGGCTTTGCGCTCCAGCGCACACATCACAAAGCGCGGAATGACCGCCGCATATTCCGAGTCCGGATTTTGGCGCGGCCCAAAAACATTAAAGTAGCGCAGCGCCACTGCTTCAAAGCCATAGACCGCATGAAACGACATGCAGTATTGCTCAGCAGCCAGCTTGCTCACACCATACGGCGAGAGTGGCGCTGGCAGCATCGCCTCGCTCTTGGAGTTGGCATCCTGCGCCTCGCCATAAATAGACGACGAAGATGCATACGTCATGCGCTTTACACCGGCATCGCGCGCGGCCACCAGCACGTTCAGCGTGGCCACCACGCCGGCGCGGTTGTTCGCCAGCGGGTCCGCCACCGATCGCGGCACGCTGGGTATGGCAGCCAAATGCAGTACATAGTCAACATCTCGCATTGCATGCCGCGCAAAATCCAGCTCCGCCAAATCACCCGTCAGCAGCTCCACGCGGTCCGCCAGCCCGCTCAAATTTTCAATGCGGCCGGTGGAAAAATTATCGGCCACACGCACACTGGCGCCGCGCCGCACCAACTCCTCCACAATATTCGAGCCGATAAAACCAGCCCCCCCCGTCACCAGATATCTTGTCACGTGCCTGCTCCTTTTGACCCCGGCAAAACTCTACAACACCCCATTATCATTTACCCGCGCGGCCAGCAGCGGCAGCCGGCGCTGCGAGAGATAGATAAAGCGCCGCATGCTGCACCGCCATTTGTTTAACGGTAAACAATTGGGCAGCGCGCAACCGCCCATTTTCCCCAAGCTGCATTGCGCGCTGCGGATCCTGCAGCAACGCCAACAAAGCAGCTGCCAGCTTGGCGGCGTTGGCTGCCGGCACCAGCAAGCCGGTCTCGCCATCCAGCACAATTTCCGGCAGCGCACTCACCCGGCTGGCAACCACCGCAACTCCCGCCTGCATTGCCTCCAGCGTCACCAAACCAAAGCCTTCCCACCGCGAGGCAATCGCAAGTACATTCAGCGCAGCCATTTGCGCGCGCGCATCTTCCCGCCAGCCGGCAAAGTGCACGGCTGCTGAAATTTGCAGCCCGCCCGCCAACGCAGCCAACGCAGCGCGCTGCGGTCCATCTCCAATCAGCAACAAGCGCGCCGTTGGCAGAGCGCGGTGCACTATCGCAAACGCGTTTAGCAGAACGTCCACACCCTTCTGCCCGGTGAGCCGGCCCACAAAACCAATCAGCGGTGCGCCGGCCCAGCCAAGCTCTGTGCGCAGGTCCAGCCACGTTTTGTGGTGCGGGCGCTGCATCCAACCCATAGTAAATGCGCTCAACCTTCCGCGGCGGAATGCCTTCAACGGCGCATACAAACTCGCGCACCGCGTCGGAGATGGCAACAATCCGGACACAGCGCCGGGCGAGCCACTGGTTGAGTAAACGCATTATCCACAGGCGCCGGAAGCGGTCATCATTGTGGCGCGTCTGCAGTAGCAGCACGCCATCCAGTCCCTGCAGGCACAGCCGGCCGTACAAATCCGCATGCACACCATGCGTATGCACTGCGTGCGCGCCGCGGCTGCGCACCAGGCGCGCCAGGCGCCCCACCAACCACGGATCAAGATCCATATTAATTGCCAGCTCAAACGTCGGCACGCCAGCGGCAAGAAACGCCCGCACAAGCTGCGCAACCGGCCGGCCAGGTTCCTGCAGCAGTACAACCTCTGCATCCACGCCCAGTGCGCGCAACGCCGGCAGCAGTGCCAGCAAATGGTTTTCGGCCCCCGCAATACCGGTAACCTTCGCAACATGCAAGACGCGCATTAGCTGCCCGGAGCCGCCAATTCTTTTTTGCGCGGCGCTGCTAAGAATGCGGCGGCCAGCACCACGTAGAGCGGCATGATTGGAAAAAGGTAGCGCGGAATAATTGTCAGCATTGCGTACAGGGCGCTCATATAGCCAATCACCAGCAGCGGCAGCAGCCACACACCCGGCTTACGCCAGTAACGCGCAACGCACGCAGCCGACAGCAGTACACTGCCAAAGTGCCACAAATAAATCCACAGCTTGAGCCAAAACACGGGGTAGCCCAGCATCGCAACAGCTGTGCGCCACGTGCCCGC
>JGI25928J51866_1000334_pt1 | contig 11757 bp, 12 predicted proteins | sample LauGreFBDMM110DN_2_FD_51866 | JGI IMG/M metagenome (IMG submission 51866)
GTCATTGGCGGGGCATGTGCCCTTGTTGCCTTCATATTGGATCAGGTTGGACACATCGTTTTGATATACAGCTAAGCCGAAGGCTCGTGGGCCTTCAGCATAGTTCAGGCCAAGGTCAATATTTCGACTGGTCTCCGGCAGCAGATCAGCGGCACCGTAGGGACTGAAGCGCTGGTACAGGGTCGGTGCCCGGAACGCTGTCCCCGCCGAAGCCTTGGCTCGCCACTGNGGCGTGAACGCATAAGCGTAGCCAGCCCCGCCGGTGGTCTGTGGCCCGAACACACTGTCGACGTCATGNCGCANGTTCAGCTGCACTGAGTGCCGATTGGCCGCCCAGCCGTAGCCCAGCGCCAACGCGTTCTGNAAATGGCTGGTGTCACGGGGTGACGTTTCACTGTTCGTGAGTGCGTCCTCTCGCCGCTCAAAGGCCCAGGTAAACAATTGCCCCAGCTTACGGTATTCGCTTTGCCACAAGTAGCCGCGTGAATTGGTCACCGTCAAATCGGGCGATGGCAGCGTCTCATAACGCTCCTGCGCCGTCGTCAAACTGAGGGTACTGCTGTAATCTGCCGACCATTGCGCACGCCAGTTCAGCGCCGAGGTCTGGAGCTTCTTGATGGTGCGGTCATCCACATTGATGGCGCCAAATTGACCGTCGTACTGTGCGTTGAGCTGGCTGCTTAACACCGACAGATCCAGTCGGTGCGACGCGTTGAGCTCCAATCCCACCCGAGCCGCCAGCGACTCGCTGGTGTAGCCGTCGTCATCCGGGTTGCGAGAAGGCATCACGCTGAAGCCTTTGCTTTCTTGGCGAACCAGGCTTAGCGCGTAGTCCCATTTGCCCTGCGCGCCACTGACGCCGGCCTCGGCCTTGGTGGTGCCGTAGGTGCCTAAACCTAAACCGACATAGGGCGAGGGCGGGCCGTCGCCTTTGCGTCATCACCCAAGCCGGTAGCGCCACTGCGCTCAATCTGGGTGCGGTCGACGATGGTCACATCGGCCACCAAATCGGTCAAGGGTTGCAAGACCCTGGTAGCGGTCACCACAACCTCGGCCAGCGTGGCCATCGGGGCCGGCGCTGCCGTTTGGGCAGAAGTCGGCAGCACACAGACTAGCGCAGCCACGGGCACGACCAAGCGTGCAAACAAAGAAGCAAGTTTCATAAAAGGAATACCCGAACAAAAAAACCCTCACCGTCTTCCCCGACAGTGCATGGGCATAACGACTTCGCGCAGGCGTGAAGCCACTTCATTGGCCGGTATCCGGGCTGGTGGCGCCAGTTGCATCGCCTTCCCAAGCACGTTTTAATGCGCTCAGTGGCCATGATGCAGCTTGAGTCTTGCGACTCGTCCACTTACCGTTGCGGGGGCAGCGCAGGTTAGGTTGGCCGTTACCGGCCGGCACCCTCCTGCTTCCCGTTGAACTGCGGTGTGTGAACCACACCGCGAGCACCAACGACGGGCATCTTACCCTAGGCCAGCGCCTAACTCTACAATGGTCAGCCTATGCTGAGTCAATCCCAATTCGACCAAGTTGCCGAGCGGATAGAGCGACTGTTGCTGCGGCATCAAGAGTTGCAGCGCACCAATGCGCTGCTTGGCGCACAACTCAACAGCGTGACAGCTGAACGCGATTCGCTCAAGTCTCGCCTGAGTGCGGCCCGCGCGAGGGTCGATGCGCTGCTGGAGCGTCTGCCCCCACCCGTTGATCAGAACCAAGAGCGCAGCCAGGCATGAACCGGCTCGAGGTTCAAATCATGGGACAGAATTACCTGCTGGGCTGCCCGGAGGGTGGAGAAGAAAACCTGCTTCTGGTGGCCCAACGGGTTGACCAAGCAATGTGCAAAATTCGGGACCAAGGCAGAGTGAAAGCGCGCGACCGCATTGCTGTACTGGCCGCACTGAACCTGGCTGGCGAGCTGCTCGAACAGGCGCCAGGCCAGCCAACGCCACCCACAGCGCCCGCAGCAGCGCCAGGCGTTCAAGCAGAGGGTCCACTTGAGCAGCAGGCGCAGGCATTGTTATCGCGCCTGGATGCGGCCCTCGCCGAAGACGGTCAATTGCTCTAAAAAAGTCGGTGCGTGAGCCGCGCTCGGACGGGCCTGCGGCCTACAATGGCAGTGTCTGCAGTGCTCGCCGGGCTTTATATTTCCTTGTACCAATGCTCTTTGAGCGCGGGCTTGGAACATTGCTTCACAAGCGTGACCCTCTCGCGTCAGATGGACCCAATGTGTAGCTGACCTCGCCCACCTGAACCCTGGTTCAGGATGCCGGTCCGGTGGCAACTGCAGACACCCCTGATTCAACCACTGGGCTGCACTTGCTCAAGCCCAAAAGCCAATGAGCGCTAGCTGATGAAACCACGTAAATTTATTTTGGCCGGATTTTTTTTGGTGCTGGTCATTGCCGCATTGGTTTACGCAAACCGCTTTTATTTTTTGCAGTATTCGCTGGGCATTTACAACGCCATCGCCTATCCCCGGGACGAGGCGCATCCAGTGCCTTGGGAGCAAGGTCCGGCCAGGCCAGACAAGCCACTCGCAGAGCGCCCGCCCAACATCATCGTGATCCTGGCCGACGACCTCGGCATCAATGACGTCACAACCTACGGGGCCGGGCGGTCCGCGCAGGGGGTTTCAACGCCCGGCATAGACGCCATTGCGCGGGAGGGGGTTCGTTTTGAGCAGGGCTATGCGGGCGCACCCATCTGCACGGTATCGCGGGCGGCTCTACTGACCGGGCGCTACCCCTGGCGCTTTGGCCTTGAATTCACGCCCACGCCGGGCGCCATGGCCAGGGTCGCGGGCGAGCTGTTTGGCACCGACCGCGCACTGCGCCCACTCATACTCAACAAAGACTCAGCAGCAAAGGCAGTGCCATTCGACGACCAGGGCATGCCGCCGTCCGAGCAAACCCTNGCCGAACTGCTCAAGCCGCGCGGCTACCACACCATGCATATTGGCAAATGGCATCTGGGGCAGTCGGCTGCGATGCGGCCCAATAACCAGGGCTTTGACGAATCACTGAACATGGAGGGCCTGCTTTATTTGGATCAAAAAGACCCGGGTGTGGTCAATGCCAAGCAAGATTTTGACAAGGTCAGCAAATTTCTGTGGGACAACGGCCGGGCCAGCGTCAGCTTCAATGGTGGCAAGCAATTCAAGCTGCCAAAGTACATGACCGACTACTACACCGACGAAGCGCTCAAGGCCATCCGCAGCAACAAGAACCGCCCATTTCTGCTCTACCTTGCGCACTGGGGCCCGCACACGCCATTACAGGCAAGCCGGCAGGACTACGACGACCTGGCCAATATCCCTGACCACAGCCGACGCGTCTATTCAGCCATGGTACGCGCCGTTGACCGCAGCGTTTCACGGGTGCTGAAAACCTTGCAAGAGGAAGGCTTGGACGACAACACCATCGTCATTTTTGCCAGCGACAACGGCGCGCCGGCATACATCGGACTGCCCGAGGTGAACCAGCCCTACCGCGGCTGGAAATTAACCATGTTCGAAGGCGGCTTGCGGGTTCCCTATGTGGCCAAGTGGCCCGGGCGCATACCCGCTGGCAGCCGCTACGCTGCGCCGATATCCAACATTGATGTCCTGCCCACGCTGCTTGCAGCTGCCGGGGCCGCGCTACCCAAAGACCGGGTGACTGACGGGGTAAACCTGCTGCCTTTTATTGCCGGAACCAAAACCGAGACTCAGCCGCCAAGGGCTTTGTATTGGCGCGATGGGCCGTACCGCGCTGTGCAAGAACAGGGCTGGAAACTCATCGTCTCCGAGCGGCCAAAAAAGAATTGGCTGTTCGACCTGAACCGGGATCCGACCGAGCAAACCAATTTGGCTGAGCGCGATTTGCAGAAGTTGGCGCACTTGCAGAAGCTGCTGCTCAGCCACCATGCCGACATGCCACCCCCGCTGTGGCCCTCGTTTCTCGAACTGTCTGTTGAAATTGACAAAACAACGAACCAGAAGCAGCTGCCCGATGACGAGCACACCTACTGGAGCAATTGACTGAAAACTCCGTGCCAGTCATCGTCTGTATCGCTGTTGAGAAGCCGTGTTGGAGCAAGACTGAAAAGCCGCTTCACTGAGCATTGCGCCGCAAAGTCGGCAGGCCCACGCCGGTGGCCTCAAAGCCGCCGTCCACAGCCAGCGTCTGGCCATTGATGTAACTGGCCGCCGGACTGCACAAAAAGCCCACGCCGTTGGCGATCTCTTCTGCGGTTCCGTAGCGGTTCAGCGGAATGGTGTCGTAGTAGTCGCTGCGAATCGCCACTGTGTGCACCAGTTTGGACATCTCGGTGTCTACCGGCCCGGGCGCAATGCAGTTCACTCGAATGCCTGCATTGCCGAGTTCGATCGCCTGCTGCTTGGTCAGGTGGATGATGGCGCCCTTGCTGGTGCCGTAGGCCACCCGCATCGTGCTGGCGCGAAGACCCGAAATTGACGCGATATTGACCACGGCTCCACCGCCCGTGCGCAACATCACTGCCGCACAGGCCTGGGTGCACAAAAAGGCACCGTCGAGGTTGGTTCCCATCACATAACGCCAGTCGGCCCAGGTGGTGTCTTCAATTTTCTTGAAAACCGCAACGCCAGCGTTGTTGACCAATGCATCGATGCGACCGAACCGCGCCACGACAGTCGCCACCGCGGCATCCACCTGCTCGGGCTTTGACACATCGGCCACACAGGTGAGAACCCGCTGCGGGTCAGCCAGCGCGGTACCGGTCTGGGCCAGCGTATCTGCATCCTTGTCAATCAGCGCAACACAATAACCATGGGCCAGAAACCAACGCCCACAGGCCAGCCCAATGCCACGAGCGCCGCCCGTGACAAAAGCCACAGGTGATTGGGAATCTGTTAACGCCATAGGATCTCCTTGCTTATGCGCTTGATTTTTTCAGAGCAATTTTTGCTTTCCACCGAGATTGTCCATGAGGCGCACCTGCTGTGCTGCTTGAACGCAGGCTTGGCGGCTCAAAGACGCCAGCCTCATGCTGGCGAACTTGGCCGCCGACAAGGCTTAAGCCCAAACCCAGGGTTTTCCCGGGGGTTGCGGACTTTGGAGGCGTGCGATAGTTGTCTGTATACAAACTAACAATCTGTTTTCAGCAGACACGCCCATGAACATACTCGTTTTCGCGGCTTTGACTTTTGCCGGGCAGGACTGTCCGGGGCGCAGCGGGGAGGCGCCAACATGACGCCATCGCCGGTATCCTGCACCATCGACCTCCTGGGCGCCTGGCAAGCACATCGGGCATCTGGCCATACCCAAAATCACCAACACGGCGGGCTGGGCCAGCACCTTTATTCATATTGCCTCAGTTGCCAATGGCACAGGGCCAACGGTGCTGGTGCTGGCAGGCAACCACGGCGACGAGTATGAGGGGCAGATGGCGGCCATGCGCCTGCTGCAGGAGCTCGCGCCAGACCAAGTTACCGGCAGGGTGATTGTGGTGCCGGTGCTGTCACCTACCGCCTCAAAAGCCAACACCCGTAACTGGCCATCGGGGGCCAATTTCAACCGCTCATTCCCCGGCCGACCGGATGGCCCGCCGCATGAGCAGTTGGCCGACTTTCTGACCCGGGTGCTGTTCCCCATGGCTGACGTGGTGATTGACATGCACTCGGGCGGGCGCAGCGCCTGGTTTTTGCCCTGCTCGCACATGCATGTGGTCAATGACCCGGTGCAGCGCAAAGCCATGCTCGAAGGTATGGAGGCCTGGTGCAGCGACTGGCACTACCTGTACATCGATATCAACGGCCACGGCCTGTTGCCAGTGGAGGCCGAGAACCAGGGCAAGCTGGTGATTACCACCGAGCTAGGCGGAGGCGGCCGCACACCCGCACCTATTCACCGGCTGGCCTGGAACGGCCTCAACAATGTGCTGCGCCATGTTGGGGTGCTCAAAGGCCAGGTGCAAACCCGGGCTTCAATGGGCCTGCCTCCCGCGGTGATCATCGATGGCCGTGATCCGGGCAACATCGTGGTGGCTCCTGAGGACGGCATGTTTGAGGCGATGCTGGAGCCGGGCGATCCGGTAATGGCTGGCGAGCCGGTTGGGCGCTTGTGGTTCATGGACAGCCCAAAGCGACCTGCCGAACTGTTGCGCTCGCCGGTTAGCGGCATCGTGGTGGTCACCAAGGCGATTCCGATCACCGAGCAGGGCGATTGTGTTTTTGTGGTCGGAACACCCATTGACCGGGCGGCGTTGCTCTGAGACCCGAGTTGCCTCGCGCCAAAGTGCCTTCCCCATTGACGGCCCGATGGCACCTGGCCCATCCTGCGAGCAGCCCTCAATAACCGGCTTTGGCCCCTGGCCTTTTTTTGGTGAAAAGGCCGGCGCTGCGGCTACCCTGGCGCGCGAAACGCTCGCGGCGTGCAACTTTGGGATCCACCTTGAGCGGGCGGTAAATCTCCACCCGATCTTGGTGGCTCAGGCTCTGGTCAAGCGCCACTTTACGGCCCCATATACCCACCGTCAGACCAGTTGGCTCGAGCCCGTAGCTGCCAGCTAACAGGCCGCTGGCCTGAACTGCCTGCCACACCGTGCTACCGATGGGGAGTTGCAGTGGCAGGTCTAACACCTCGCGCGCTCTGGGCGAGTAGACCAGCGTGATATTGATCAGGCCCTCACTCGCCATACACCTGAGCCGCCCGCTTGACGAAGGCGTCCACCAGGCTATTGGCAATTTTGTCGAATACCGGCCCGATCAAGCGCCCCAGCGTGATGTTGTCAAAACCGTAATTCAGGGTCAAGGAGACCCGGCAAGCCCGTTGCGAGCCATCGCCCACAGGCAAAAAATCCCACACGCCATCGAGCTTGGAGAACGGCCCCTTCACCAGACCAATGGTCACCTGGCGGCCAGGATCATGCTGATTGCGGGTGGTGAAGGTCTGCCGAATGCCTCCAAACGACAGGCCAAGCTCGGCCGTCATGCCATCGAGCTGGGTGCCCAACACCCGGGCCCGGTCGCACCAAGGCAGGAACTTGGGGTAAGACTCGACATCGGTCACCAATGCATACATTTCGAGCGGGCTGTACCAGAGCAAAACTGACTTGGCGACGGTTTTCATAGAATCGAGTGCGGGATTGTAGACAGGCCTTGTTGGCATCTGCCACAAAACCACCTACCTCCATGGCCAAAAAACCCGACTCCACCGCCCGCATTGCCGACAATAAAAAAGCGGCCTACAACTATTTCTTTGAAGAGCGCTTTGAGGCCGGTTTGGTGCTGGAGGGCTGGGAGGTGAAATCCCTGCGCGAAGGCAAGGTGCAACTGACCGACGGCTATGTGGTGATTCGCAACGGCGAGCTGTTTGTGATTGGCTTGCAGATCAATCCGCTCAACACCGCTTCCACCCACATCAGCCCGGACAAGGTCCGAACCAAAAAACTGCTGATGCACAAAGAGGAAATCAAGCGACTGATCGGCAAGGTAGAACAAAAAGGCTACACCCTGGTGCCGCTCAATTTGCACTGGAAAGCGGGCAAAATCAAATGCGATATCGCACTGGCCAAGGGCAAGGCCGAGCATGACAAACGCGACACCATCAAAGACCGCGAGGGCAAACGCGAGGTCGAGCGGGCCATGAAGGGGCGCAACCGCTGACGGTGCTGCAGCCTCAGCCCAGGCCGCGCAGCGGGTGCGCGGTGGGTGGCCAGGGGCTGACAAAGAAAGGCGCCACCATCTCGGGCGTGACATCTTCAATGCGGGCCGGCTGCCAGCGGGCTTGGTGGTCTTTGTCGATGGCCATGGCCCGAATGCCTTCCACCGTTTCGCTGCTGGCGCCAGAGCGTGCCAGATGGCGGGTGAAAAAACAGTGTCGGACCAAGTCCCGCTCCATGCGCAAATCCTCGGCCAGGCTCAAGCCACGGGCACGCCTGATCTGCTCCAGCGCCACATGCAGCATCAAGGGCGAGCGCAGGCGCAGGCTGATTGCGGTTTGGCTGGCCCATGCGCTCGAGTCAGCCTCCAGAGCAACCATGATGGCAGCCAGTGATTCGAGCGAGAAATAGGCGTCTACAGCCTCGAGTGGTACGGTGTTGTCCGCTGGCACGGCCAGCTCGTGCGCGGCCAACCAAGACGCTAAGGCCTGTGGCGCCGACCAATCCAGGTCAGCCAGTGCAGCCCAAGCGGCCGGCAGTGCTTGGGACGGAAAATAATTGTCTGCCAGACCCAGCGCCACCGCAGGGCCCGCGCCCAGCACCTGCCCAGTCAGTGCCAACCACTCCCCTACGGCACCCCTCAAGCGGCTGAGAAAATAGCCGCCACCCACATCGGGAAACAGGCCGATGTAGGTCTCAGGCATACCGAGCTTGCTGCCCTGTGTGACGATGCGCATGCTCGCTCCTTGGCTGATGCCCATGCCGCCCCCCATCACGATGCCATCCATAAACGCCAGGTAAGGCTTGGGGTAGGCATGAATCAGGTGGTTGAGGGCGTACTCCTCAGTAAAAAATTCCTCCAAAACAGGGTCGCCAGCCAGCGCCGCCTGGTGGAAAAACCGGATGTCGCCACCGGCGCAAAACATGCCAAACGGACCCTCGCGCCCCATCCCGCGGATGGCCACAGCGGCGATGTTCGGGTCATCGCGCCAGCGCAGCAGCGCGGCCGTCAGTGCGCGGATCATCGGCAGCGTCAGGGCGTTGAGAGCCTTGGGTCGGTTCAGCGTTAAAAACCCCACCCGGCCCTGTATCTCGGCAATGATTTCCGGACAATTCCACATACCAAACCCCTTGCATTTTCCAAACTCGCGGATTGTGCCTCGCAGGCATGCGCATGGGCCCGAGGCATCCGATAATTTGCCCATGGCCACCCCGCTTTTATCCATGCCAGGCCCGCCGGGCAACGCAGCTGCAGCGCCACGTTTTGGATTTTTGCTGCTGCCTAATTTTTCATTGATCGCACTCAGTTCTGCAGTCGACCCACTTCGCTTGGCCAACCAGGTGCTGGGCCGTCGGGTGTTTGACTATGTGACCATTGGTCTGCGGGCCGAGCCCGTGCTGTCAAGCGACGGTATTCGGCTGCTGCCAGATCAGGCCTTGGGCGATTCAAATCAATTTGACACGGTCTTTGTGATTGGACCCAACCCAATTCCAAAAACCGGTTTTGGCGAGATCTCGCGCTGGCTACGGCGGCTCGCAGCGCAGGGCATTGCGCTAGGTGGCATCGACACGGGTTGTTATTTTTTGGCCAAGGCCGGGCTGCTGCAGGGATACCGTTGCACGATTCATTGGGAAGACCGGGAGACGCTGCTCGAGGAATTTCCGCAACTGCTGGTGTCGAGCCGGCTGTTTGAGATCGACCGGGACCGCTACACCTGCAGCGGCGGCGTCAGCCCGCTCGACCTGATGACTTTTGTGCTGCGCCGCCCGCCCGGCAGTCGGGCACTGGCGCAGCAGGTGTCAGATTTATTGGTGTCAACCCAGCGCAGCCCCGATGAGAATCAATCGCTGGCCATGCGCTACCGCTACGCCAACGTGCCCGAATTGTTACTCGAGGCCCTGGAGATCATGGAGAGCAATGTCGAGGAGCCTCTCAGCCCGTCAGAAATTGCCGACTACCTGAAAATCTCGCGCCGGCAGTTGGAGCGGCAGTTTCGCGAATTCCTCAACACCGGCCCCGCCCGCAAGTACCTTGAGATTCGCCTCGCCCGTGCTCGACTGTCGGTGCTGCGAACCAGCCGACGGGTAGACGAGATCGCCAGTGCCTGCGGCTTCGCGTCGGCTGCGCATTTCATTGACAGGTACCGAACCGCTTTTGGCAACAGCCCTCAGGCCGAAAGAAAAGCTTTGTTGGGAGCCCGGCAGTAGCGCATTGCCTGTGTGTCAATAGCGCCAGCGGTATCGTGAATGCGATATCGTATGTCGCAAACAACACCTTGGCGCATCCAGACTGCCCCTAAAGTCTGGCTTCATCACGCCACTCTGTCCAACCGAGGAATCCACGATGATCGAAAACATGCCCCATCTGATTCGCCTGCGCAACGGCGAACGGGTGCAAAACACTTTCTCAGCCCAAGAATACGCACAGCGCATGGCCAAAGTGCGCCAGCTCATGCAAAGCAGTCAGCTCGATGCGGTGCTGTTCACCTCCTACCACAACATCAACTATTACAGCGACTTTCTCTTTTGTTCCTTCGGCCGTTTCTACGGCCTGGCAGTCACGCATGACAAGACCACCTTGATTGCCGCCAACATCGACGGCGCGCAGCCCTGGCGCAAGGGGGTTGCCGATGACATGCTGACCTATACCGACTGGCAGCGGGGCAATTATTTTCGCGCTGTGCAGGCCTGCATCCCTGACAAAGGCCGGGTCGGCGTCGAGTTTGACCACTTGCCGGTTGACCGGCTCAATATGCTCAAAGCGGCGCTACCCAAGGTCGAGTTTGTCGATGTCGGCGCGCCCTGCATGGCGCTGCGCATGGTCAAGAGCGCCGAAGAAATCGAGTTCATCGCCAACGGTGCTCAGGTGTGCGACATCGGGGCCGCAGCCTTGGTGGCTGCCTTGAAAGAAGGCGTGCCGGAGCACGAGGTGGCGCTGGCCTCCACCAACGCCATGGTGCGGGAAATCGCCAAGCGCTACCCCCACACCGAACTGATGGACAGCTGGACCTGGTTCCAGTCGGGCATCAACACCGATGGTGCGCACAACCCGGTCACCACGCGCCGGGTGCAACAGGGCGACATCCTGAGCCTGAATTGTTTTTCCATGATCTCCGGTTACTACACGGCGCTGGAGCGCACCCTGTTTTTAGGCCATGCCTCGGATGCGCACCTGCGGCTGTGGGAAGTCAACTGCCAGGTGCACGACGAGGGCAAAAAACTGCTGGTCCCGGGCGCCCGCTGCAGCGATATTGCGCGTGAACTCAACAAGATTTTCGAAGCGCACAACCTGCTGCAATACCGCACTTTCGGCTACGGCCACTCGTTTGGTACCCTGAGCCACTATTACGGCCGCGAAGCCGGGCTGGAACTGCGCGAAGACATCGACACCATCCTGGAGCCCAATATGGTGATCTCGATGGAGCCCATGATCATGCTGCCCGAAGGCCTGCCGGGCGCTGGCGGTTACCGCGAGCATGACATTCTGGTGATCACGCCCGAGGGCAACCGCAATTTAACGGCCTTCCCGTACGGCCCGGCACACAATATCATCAAGGCTTGAGCCGGGCGGCGGCCCGCGACCCTGAGGCAGGACTCCATGCAACATTTTTCAATCTGGTCATTGCTGCGCAATGGCATGTCCTACCACGAGGGCTGGCAAAAGCACTGGCGCTCGCCCGCGCCCAAGCGTGAGTACGATGCCGTGGTGGTGGGGGCTGGCGGCCACGGACTGGCCACCGCCTACTACATGGCCAAGGAACACGGCATGCGCAACATCGCCGTGGTGGAGCGCGGTTGGCTGGGCGGCGGCAACACCGCCCGCAACACCACCATCGTGCGCTCAAATTACCTGTGGGACGAATCGACCGCCCTGTACGAGAAAGCCATGAAGCTGTGGGAGGGCCTGTCGCAGGACATCAATTACAACGTGATGTTCAGCCAGCGCGGCGTGATGAACCTGGGCCACAGCCTGCAAGACATGCGCGACATCGAGCGCCGGGTCAGCGCCAACCGTCTCAATGGCGTGGATGCCGAGGTGGTCAGCCCGGCGCAGATCAAGGAAATGATTCCTTTCATCAACCTCAACACCCGTTACCCGGTGTTGGGCGCCTCGCTTCAGCGCCGCGCTGGTGT
>JGI25928J51866_1000335_pt1 | contig 11725 bp, 9 predicted proteins | sample LauGreFBDMM110DN_2_FD_51866 | JGI IMG/M metagenome (IMG submission 51866)
CCCTCTTCTTTCACTATCACATCCACTTCGCGGCGCGCATCTTGAACCAGCTTCTCGATGTGCGCCGGCTGAATGCGCCCGTCCGAGATCAGCTTGGTGAGCGCGCGGCGCGCAACTTCGCGCCGCATCGGGTCAAATGATGCCACCGTGATGGCCTCGGGCGTGTCATCCACCACCACATCCACGCCGGCTGCCTGCTCGAAGGCGCGAATATTGCGGCCAGCGCGGCCGATGATGCGCCCCTTCATCTCCTCGGATGGAATGGGCACAATAGACACGGCATGCGTCGACACCTGGTCGCCGGCCACGCGCTGCATGGCAACCACAAGCAGCTTGCGCGCCCGCGCCTCGCCTTCCTCGCGCGCCTCGTCCTCAATCTGGCGAATGGTGCGCGCCATGTCCGCACGCGCACTGGTTTCCACCGCGGCAATCAACTGCGCCACGGCTTCCTCGCGCGTCAGGCCGGAGACGCGCTCCAGTTCGGCAATCTGATCCAGCTTGCGCTTCTCCAGGTCATTGGCCTGCTTGTCCAAAGTGCTTTGGCGCTTGCCAATTTCGCGCTCGCGCCCCTCTAGCTTTTCGGCACGCTGCTCAAGCTCCGTGCGGCGCTTGTCCACGCGCGCCTCTTCTTGCTGAAATTCCTTGCGCCGCTGCTGCTGTTCTTTCTCCAGCTCATCGCGCCGGTTCAGCAAATCCTTGTTGGCCTTGGCTTCCAGTTTGCTTTCCTGCTCGCTGGCTTTTGCGGCCAGGCGCTCACGCGTGAGGTTCAGGTCCTTCAAGTCTTCATCAATATTGCGCTGCCGCCACCAGTACCCCGCACCCGCCCCGGCAACTGCCGCAACCAGCGCCGCCACAAAAATATATCCGAACATGTTTAGTCCTCGCTTTGTAAATCATCTGGCGGAGCACCCTGCTCCGTCAGGCATTCAGTCACCACGCTGCGCACTACATCGTACGCAAATCCGCGGCGCTGCAAAAAGTCTCCAAGCTTGCGGCGCACCGCCGCGGCCGGCAGTGCAGCCAGGCGCCGCATGCGCCCGGCTGCCGCCATGCGCGCCGCTGCCAGCTCATCCACGCCAGCGGTCGCCACGGCAATCGTCTCAGCATCCAGCCCGCGCCGGCGCAGCTCCGATACCAGCGCGCGCGCGCCGCGCGGCCGAAACGTCGTTTGCGTCTCCACCCACTGCGTGGCGAAGCGCGCATCATTTACCTCGCCCGCCTGCTCCACGCGCTGCATAATCTGCTCAACCGCGGCTGCAGCAAAGCCTTTGCGCAGCAGGCGCGTGCGCATTTCCCCGTCGGTGCGCGGGCGCACATCCAGCAGGCGGCGCACTGCCTTCACGCCGCTGTCTACCGCTTCCGCCGTGCGCACAANCTCCACCTGCGCTTCCGTCAGCACCTGCCCCACATGCCACTCCGCTGCGCGTCCNCCAGACAACCCCAGCGCAAACNCACCATCCANGTGCACATTTACGCGCGCCTGATTGCCCGCCTGCGGCTGCAACGCTGTCACTGTCGGCATGCCACCTCCAGAATCAAAAAAGGCCGCAACATCATGTTGCGGCCATCACAGGCGCCGGCCCAAGGCCGGCTTTGCTTCAGATTACTTAAGGCGGGCGCGCTTGTGCGCTGCCCGCTTGCCGATCAGCTAACCAGCACGCATCAACCCAAACAGAACCGCTGCCCGCCCGGGGGCGGCGAACACGCAGCTCCGGGCGCAAACGCCAGCATCCATCTTCCAGTTCTGTTGGGCATTCGATCGGGTGCGCAATAGCGCAAGCTCTCTAAATCTGAGGCAGGTCGTGATGACCGCACTTGCCGGCCCAAGGCCGGCGTAAAAAGCGGGGCAGCGCTGCAATCCAGTGCTGCCCCAATTAAATTACTCATCGTCTTCGTCGCTCTCCGCATCTGTGGCAATTGCGCCGCCCGCAGCCACCGCGGACTGGGCGCGAATGACGCGCTCCAGCTCCTGCGCCATCGCCGGGTTGTCCTTCAGGAAGCGTTTCACATTCTCGCGTCCCTGCCCAAGGCGGGTTTCTTTATAAGTGTAAAACGCACCGCGCTTGGTGATGATTTCCTGCGCGGTGCCAAGGTCAACAATATCACCGGTCTTGCTTATGCCCTCGCTGAACATAATGTCAAACTCCGCCTGCCGGAAAGGCGGTGCCACTTTGTTTTTGGTGACCCGGACGCGCACGCGGTTGCCGGTCACAGTCTGGCCGTCCTTAATCGATTCCAAGCGGCGCACATCCAAGCGCACACTGGCGTAATACTTTAGTGCCTGCCCGCCGGTTGTGGTCTCCGGGCTGCCAAACATCACGCCAATCTTAAGCCGCAGCTGGTTGGTGAAAATCATGGTGGTTCCGGATTGCTTGATGGCGCCGGACAGCTTGCGCAGCGCCTGGCTCATCAAGCGCGCCTGCTGGCCCATGGTGGGGTCGCCCATGTCACCTTCAATTTCTGCGCGCGGCACAAGCGCCGCCACAGAGTCCACCACCACCACCGCGACTGCACCGGAGCGCACCAGCGCCTCCGCAATTTCCAGCGCCTGCTCGCCAGTGTCTGGCTGCGAAATGTACAGCTCGCTGATGTTGACGCCCACGCGCTCCGCATACGTCGGGTCGAGCGCATGCTCCATATCTATGAAGGCACACAGGCCGCCAAGGCGCTGCGCCTCAGCCACAATATGCATGCACAAAGTTGTCTTGCCCGCAGATTCAGGGCCGTAAATCTCCGTTACGCGGCCCTTGGGGACGCCGCCGATGCCCAGCGCCAAATCCAGTGCCAGCGACCCGGTGGAAATTGCCTCCACCGCCATGCGCGGCGCATCACCGAGGCGCATCAGCGCGCCATCGCCATACTGCTTCTTAATTTGAGCCAGCGCTGTTTCAAACGCCTTGTCGCGACCGGATTGTGCCATTGAGATTATTAGTGCGTGGGGCTGTAGCGGCTTGCAGTCGCCCGCAGCCAAAGTTTACTGCAGAAACTTTGGATGCGCAAACGGCGTTGGTATAATTCGCGGGTTCATCATCCGCCAAGCATTTGCTGCTGGAGCCCGATCTTTCATGCCCAAAAATTCACTGTCGCTGACCGACAACCGCACCGGCAAATCCTACGAGATTCCGATCGAGGACGGCGCAGTGCGTGCGCTGGATTTGCGCCAGATCAAAGTTGATGACAAAGACTTTGGCTTGATGACCTATGACCCGGGCTACGGCAACACGGCGGCCTGCAAAAGCCGCATTACTTTTGTGGATGGCGACGCCGGCATTTTGGAGTATCGCGGCTACCCCATCGAGCAGCTGGCGCAGCACTCCAACTTTCTGGAGGTGGGCTACCTGCTGGTGCACGGCGAGCTGCCCACTGCGGACCAGCAGAGCAACTGGGTGGAGAACATCACGCACCACACGCTCATCCATGAAAACATCAAGTCGCTGCTGGATGCGTTTCGCTACGACGCGCATCCGATGGCGATGTGGATCAGCACAGTGGCAGCGCTCTCCAGCTTCTACCCGGATGCGCGCCGCGAAACCAGCGCGGAAGCGCGCATGCTGCAGGTCTACCGCCTGATTGCCAAAGCGCCGACCATCGCCGCCTTTAGCTTCCGCCACGCCATGGGGCAGCGCTACAACTACCCGGACAACCGCCTCAGCTACTGCGGCAACTTTTTGCAAATGATGTTTCACATGACCGACCGCGACTACCATCCGCAGCCGGCACTGGAACGCGCGCTGGATGTGCTCTTTATTTTGCACGCCGACCACGAGCAGAATTGCAGCACCAGCGTGCTGCGCGGCATTGGCAGCAGCTTGTCTGACCCGTACAGCGCGGTGGCGGGTGCGGCCGCAGCACTCTATGGCCCGCTGCACGGCGGCGCCAACGAGGAAGTGCTGCGCACCCTGAATGAGATTGGCAGCGTGGCGCGCGTGCCCGAATACATCAAGCGCGTTAAGGCCGGCGAGTTCCGCTTGATGGGCTTTGGCCACCGCGTCTACCGCAACTACGACCCGCGCGCCAAGCTCATCAAGCACACCGCGGATGCAGTTTTTGAAGTGGTGGGGCGCAGTCCGCTGATTGATATTGCGCTGGAGCTGGAGCGCATTGCGCTGGCAGACGACTACTTCGTGCAGCGCAAGCTGTACCCCAATGTTGATTTTTATTCAGGCATCATCTATCAGGCGCTGGGCCTGCCGGTGGCCATGTTCCCGGTGCTGTTTGCAATTCCGCGCACCGTGGGCTGGCTGGCGCAGTGGCTGGAGATGATCAACGACCCGGACTTGCGAATTGCACGGCCGCGCCAGGTTTACCTTGGCCCGCAGCGGCGTGACTTCGTGCCCCAGTCCAAGCGCTAGCGCCCGCATTGGCAGCCATGGCTGCCCCGCTCACGTCCATCCGGCCAGCCACGCTGGCAGACTGGGACGCCGTTCAGCCGCTGCTGAAAGAGGCGGGCTATCTGCACACTCACTTTGACTGGCACAAGCCGCGCGCATGGCTGCTGCGCCATCCGTTCATGCTGGCATGGAGCGGCAGCCAGTTGGCCGGCATACTGGCTGCGCCACCGGATCCGCCCGATGTGGCTTGGCTGCGTTTTGCCGGCGTCGCCGCGGGATTTTCCGGACCCAAGGTGCTTGGCGAATTGTGGGCTAGCTGCCAGAAAGAACTCTTGGCTGCCGGCGTGCGCCGCAGTGCAATCCTCACCACCAACTCCTATCTGGATGAACTGCTGCCGCATTGGGGTTTTGCCGCCAGCGAGGAAGTGCTGGTGCTCACGCACAACACCCGGTTGGCTGCCACAAAGACTGAAAGTGCTGCGCTCATCCGGCGCGCACGCCCCGAAGACTGTGATGCCGTAGCGGCGGTGGATTGGGCAGCGTTTGACACACCCTGGCGCCACTCCCCCGGCATGGTGGCAGCCGCAATGGCACAGGCCACCTATGTCACCGTTGCGCAAGTGGACGGCACAATTGTGGGCCACCAGTTTACAACTGAGGGGCGCAACGGTGCGCACATGGCGCGCCTTGCAGTGCATCCCACATGGCAGGGCAAACACATCGGGCGCGCACTGGTGCAGCATATGTTGCGCCACTTCGCGGACTGCGGCATCAGCCCTGTGGGCGTAAATACGCAGTCCAACAATGCCGCTTCGCTGGCGCTGTACCGCGCCCTCGGTTTTACGCTCACCGGGGAAGGCTACCAAGTGTGGCAGCGCTGGCTGCTGTGATCGCAAGCCGCTGGCTTTAGCGCCCAGCCGCCGGATCGGCAGCACNNCCAACAANTCTGCAGCCGGCCGCCGCGGCGGCGCGCCNGGCACCCCTGCTTGATCCCATTTTTTCAGCGGTTTGTAACAGCCGTAGACAGAAACCGTCGCAAAAAGTAAACTTGCGTTNTATCCCTGACAGTTAGCAAACACCGGAAACATTCACAATGAGCAAACGAGCCGAGACCCGAAGCCTGCAAGTACGCGACCGCATGCGCCAGCGCCTGATTGGAGCGGGCGTCGTGACCATTGTGGCTGTGGCAATTGGCGGATTCCTCATCTGGCGCACCAATCAGCCCATCGGCGAGATTGTAGAGGTGCCCAGAGTGCAGCCGGCGCAGGCAGACGGGCGCTCCGCGGGGCCGCCAGACGCCAAGGTTACGGTGGAAGTGTTTTCCAACTTCACCTGCTCACACTGCGGCACCTACGCAAAAAACGCCGGTAAGCTCGTTTTCAAAAATTATGTGGATGCGGGCAAAGTGCGCGTACAGTACCGCTATATTGCGTTTCCGGGCGCCTCAAAGGAAGCCGCGATTGCAGCGGAGTGCGCCGCGCAGCAAGGCCAGTTCTGGCCGTATCATGATTTGCTCTTTGCCAACGAGACCGGCGCTGCAGACCAGTACTCGCAGCCGCGGCTGCTGGGCTTTGCAGACAAGCTGCAGTTGCAGGGCGCCGATTTCCGCACCTGCATGGCCAGCACCACGCCAATTGATGTGATCAATGCGGACATGGCGCGCGCCACAGAGCTCAAGATTGAATCCACACCAACGATTGTTGTGAATGGTGAGATGATCAGCGGTGCGCGTGACTTTGCCACATTCCAAGAGCTGATTGAGCGCAAGCTTAAAGAAATTCCAAACTAGACCAGCATATTTTTGGATAACCCGGGAGCAAACATGCCTTACACAAAAGTTGCCGTACCAGCCGGCGAAATGATTACGGCCTCAAGCGGCAAGCTGCACGTGCCCAGCCGGCCGATCGTGCCGTTCATTGAGGGCGATGGCACCGGCCCGGATATCTGGGCTGCATCCGTGCGCGTCATCAACGCTGCGGTGGCGCAGGCCTATGACAACCAGCGCCACATCGAATGGATGGAGGTGTACGCCGGCCAGAAGTGCTTTGACCGCTTTGGCACATGGCTGCTCGATGAGACCGTCACTGCATTCAGAGAATTTAAAGTGGGCATCAAGGGCCCGCTCACCACACCCATTGGCGGCGGCATTCGCAGCCTGAACGTGGAGCTGCGCAAACAACTGGACTTGTATGTGTGCCTGCGCCCCGTGCGCTACTTCCCCGGCGTGCCTTCGCCGGTAAAACGCCCGGAAGATGTGGACATGGTGATCTTTCGCGAGAACACCGAGGACATTTACACCGGCATTGATCTGGAGCAGGGTTCGGACAGCAACATTAAGTTCAAGGCGCTGCTGCAGCAGCACCTGCCGCAGGAGTACAGCAAGATCCGCTTTCCGGATACTTCCGGTTTTGGCGTCAAGCCGATTTCGCGCCAGGGCACGGAGCGCCTCGTGCGCGCAGCCATCCGCTACGCACTGGACAACCGGCGCAACAGCGTGACCTTTGCCCACAAGGGCAACATCATGAAGTACACCGAGGGTGCGTTCCGCACCTGGGGCTACGCTTTGGCCGAGCGTGAATTTAGCGGGCGCGTGTACACATGGGACCAGTGGGAAAACACCAAAGCCACCAAGGGCGAAGACGCAGCCAACGCGGAACAGAAGTCGGCGCTGGCCGCCGGCAAAATCATCGTCAAGGATGTGATCGCCGACATCGTCTTTCAACAGACCATCACGCGCGCGCGCGAGTTTGACGTGATAGCCACGATGAACTTGAACGGCGACTACCTCTCCGATGCACTGGCGGCGCAGGTGGGCGGCATCGGCATTGCGCCCGGCGGCAACATCAACTACGAAACGGGCCATGCTGTGTTTGAAGCCACGCACGGCACGGCGCCAAAATACGCGGGCCTCGACCGCGTCAACCCCGGCTCGGTAATCCTCTCCGGCGAGATGATGCTGCGCTACATGGGCTGGAAGGAAGCCGCCGACCTGATCATCCGCGGCGTGGAAGGCGCCGTGGCGGCGGGCACCGTAACCTACGATTTTGCGCGCATGCTGCCCGGCTCAAAAGAAGTAAAGTGCAGCGAGTTTGGCGACGCAGTAATTCGCGCCATGACAGAACGCGAAGCGGTGCTTGCACTGGTGCATGCCGAAGTTGCCAAGCCGCCGGCGCGCAAGCCGGCCAAGCGCACTGCAAGCGCTGCCAAGCGCAAGCCGGCCAAGCGCACTGCAAGCGCTGCCAAGCGCAAGCCGGCCAAGCGCACTAAAGCCGCCCAAAAAGCGCGGCCGGCAGCCAAAGGCCGCGTGCGCGCCAAGCCCGCTGCAAAGTCTGCGCGCCCGGCGCGCAGTACAACCCGGCCATCCGCCCGCAGTGCTGCGCGTGGCAAAGCCAACAAGCGGCGCGCACGGCGCTAATTCAACGCGCTCTACGAGGCGAACATGGCTGCAACAACAATGTTTTCATTCGCATTAGTGCCTGCGTTGGCACTTTCCGTGGGCGGCAGCATGGCCTTGCAGCCTTGTTACAATTTGCCAACAGGGTGCCGGCGGTGAATCGGCAATGCCACACTTGGTGCCGGAGCGCGCAGTTAATACTGGCATCGTCAACGGTTTGTGGCAGGGCATCAAGTACCGCGGGGGCACCGGGCAGCTGGCNTTCATCGGCCACCGCCTGGCGGGCCTGGGCACGCTGCTCTTCCTCATCATTCATGTCACCGAGACCTCAGCGGTGTACTTCAACCCGCAGTTCTATGCAGATGTTGTGGCGCGTTACCAGCACCCGGTCTTTATGCTGGGCGAAATTGGCCTGGTGGCAGCCGTGCTTTTTCACGGACTGAATGGCCTCAGGATCATCGCCTTCGACTGGAAACCAGACCGATGGTCGCCGGAGCGCGAGCACTTCTGGTCGCTGGTGGTTTTTGGCGCAACGTTTGCGCTGTGGCTGCCGGCAGCATTTGTGATGGGGCGCAGCCTGTACCTGCATTCCATTCTGATGGAGCCAGTGCCAGCTGCAATTACACCAGAACAGGTAGGCACCGGCTGGGCCAACGTGGCCGTGATTTCACTTGTGGCCTTGGGCGTGGCCGTGGCCTTCACTGCCAGCGCGCGCGGGGGCAGCGGCCGGCACGTGGCCGTCAAGCCCACGCTTGAGACGCGCATGTGGATGTTCATGCGTTACTCCGGTGTGCTGCTGATCCCGCTGGCCTACGGCCATGTCCTGATCAAGGACATTCTGCACGGAGTGCACCTGATCAACCTCGCTTATGTGGACCTGTACTGGCAATTTTTGGGCTGGCGCATTTATGATGCAGCGCTGCTTTCGTTTGCGCTGGCACATGGCGCGTACGGGCTAAAACAGGTTTCGGAAGATTATGTGCATGCGCCGCTGCGCCTGCGCCTCACCAAGTATGCAATTTTAGCGGGGTGGCTGATTATCACTGCCATGGGCGCAATTGCGCTGGTGGGCGGTGTTGGCGCCACTCAAAGTTGAGCAAAATATGACAACAGTCCATCAGTTTGACACGGTAATTATTGGCGCCGGCGGCGCGGGCCTGATGGCAGCGCTGCATGCCAGCCGCTCTGTAAACACCGCCGTGGTTTCCAAGCTGTATCCCACGCGCTCGCACACCGGCGCGGCGCAGGGCGGCATTGCAGCCGCACTTGCCAACATGGAGCCGGACAGCTGGGAATGGCATATGTTTGACACCATCAAAGGCGGCGACTACCTGGTGGACCAGGACGCAGCCGAGGTGCTGGCGCGCGATGCGATTGAAGCCGTGCTGGAGCTGGAGCACATGGGCCTGCCGTTTGACCGCACGCCCGAGGGGCGCATTGAGCAGCGCCGCTTCGGCGGGCACACCGCCAACTTTGGCGAGCGCCCGGTGATGCGCTCCTGCAAAGCCGCCGACCGCACCGGCCACATGATTTTGCAAACGCTGTACCAGCAATGCATCAAAAACCGCGTCAACTTTTATGATGAGTTTTTTGTGGCAGACCTGATCATGGATGCGGGCGCTTGCGTGGGCTGCGTCGCCATCGAGATTGCCACCGGCGAAACGCACATCTTCCATGCCAAGTCTGTGGTGGTGGCGTCGGGCGGGTTTGGCAAAATCTTCAAGGTGACTTCCAACGCGCATACGCTTACCGGCGATGCGGTGGCGGCGGTGTGGCGGCGCGGGCTGCCGCTGCAAGACATGGAGTTCTATCAATTTCATCCCACCGGCATCTACAAGATGGGCATCCTGCTTTCCGAAGCCGCGCGCGGCGAGGGCGCCGTGCTGATTAATGGCAAGGGCGAGCGCTTCATGGAGCACTATGCCCCCACCGTAAAAGACCTGGCGCCACGCGACATGATCTCGCAATACATCCAAAAGGAAATCCGTGCCGGGCGCGGCATCAACGGGTCAGACTATGTGCATATGGATTTCCGCCCGGAGACCATCAATCGCTATCAGAGCGGGCCGGGTGGCCGCACGGTAACCGCTGCGCACATCTCCAAAACGCTGCCGGACATCACAGACTTTGTGCGCGTGTACATGGGCATTGACCCGCTGCTGGAACCGGTGCCGATCCAGCCCACAGCGCACTATGCCATGGGCGGCATTCCCACAGACAACGACACGCGCGTGCTGGATATCAACGGGCGCGTGGTGCCGGGCCTCTACGCGGCTGGCGAGTGCGCCTGCGTTTCTGTGCACGGAGCCAACCGCCTGGGCACCAACTCGCTGGTGGATCTGGTGGTATTTGGGCGGCGCGGCGGCCGCGCTGCCGCGGAGTACGCAAAGTCTGCTGCGTTTGGCAGCCTGCCGGCCGAGCCGCACGCAGAAGTAACTGCCGAGCTGGAGCAGCTGCGCAATGCCAGCGGCAGCGAGCGCCCGGCGCAGCTGCGCGCCGAGCTGCAGCAAACGATGACCGATCAGGTGGGCGTGTTCCGCAACGCCAAAGACATGCAGCAGGCGCTGGATAAGATTGCCGAATTGAAGCAGCGCTACAGCGATGTGCGCATCGACGACCGCGGCAAGGTGTTCAACTCCGAGCTGCTGGAGACATTTGAAGTGGGCTGCCTGCTTGATGTGGCCGAGGCCACCGCTGCGTCCGCCCTGCGGCGCACAGAGTCGCGCGGCGGCCACTCGCGCGAGGACTTCCCAAAGCGCAGCGACGAGCAGTGGCTGAAGCACACACTGGTATCGCGCAGCGCCGGCAGCAGCGCCAAGCCCACGCCCGCTGGCGCGATCTTGAACTTTGGAGACCGGCCGGTGCGCCTTGGGCGCTTTGAGCCCAAAGAGCGCAAGTACTAGCACCGCCACCTGCAGCCCGCATAACAACCCAAACCAAAATGAAAGTACAAGTCAAAATTAAACGCTTCAACCCCGAACGCGACAGCCAGCCGTGGTGGGGCGACTACGAAGTAGAGGCGGAACCGACCGACCGCGTGCTCGATGTATTGAAACAGATCAAGTGGTTCCAAGATGGAACCTTCAATCTGCGCAGCTCTTGCGCGCACGGCGTGTGCGGCTCGGATGCCATGCGCATCAACGGCCGCAACCAGCTGGCCTGCAAGCTGCTCATTCGCGACGCCGGCACGTCCATCACCATCGAGCCGCTGCACGGCTTGCGCGTCATCAAAGATTTGGTTGTGGACATGGAGCCGTTCTTTGAGCACTACCGCTCGGTGATGCCGTATCTGGTGAACGACGAAGTGCCGGCGGACGGGCGCGAGCGCATACAGAGCGTGGCCGAGCAAGAGCGCTTTGTGGAGGGCACCAAGTGCATTTTGTGCGCCGCCTGCACCACCTCCTGCCCGTCGTTTTGGGCTAACGACAAGTACATCGGGCCGGCGGCCATTGTGCAGGCACACCGCTTTGTGTTTGACTCGCGCGACCGCGCTGCCAGCGAGCGCCTCGAGGTGCTCAACGGACAAATGGGTGTGTGGCGCTGCCGCACCGCCTTCAACTGCACCAATGCCTGCCCGCGCGATATTCCCGTCACGCGCATCATTGGCGAGCTGAAGCGCGCGCTCACCACCGGCCGCCTCGACTAGCAGCGGCCGCGGCTTGCGGGTCTGCTGCCCGCCCACTACAATACCGAAGCAGCGCTGCCGCGCCCCGGTAGCTCAGTTGGATAGAGCGAGGCACTCCTAACGCCTAGGCCGGGGGTTCGAATCCCTCCCGGGGCACCATACTTTTACGCCGCCAAAAGCCTACTGTTTGCGGGCTGCAGCCAGATCTTCAACCGCCTGCAATACGCGCCCGATCTCCTGCGCGGTGTTGTAGTGCACCGCNCCCACGCGCACCATGCCGCCGTTTTGCGCCAACCCAAGACGCTCCACAACTTCCATCGCATAGTAGTTGCCGTCCCACACAAAAATATTTTGTGCACCCAGCGCCTCCGCCAC
>JGI25928J51866_1000340_pt1 | contig 11655 bp, 7 predicted proteins | sample LauGreFBDMM110DN_2_FD_51866 | JGI IMG/M metagenome (IMG submission 51866)
GATGNTNTTCTGATGTTATTCTTGTGGGCGAATTGCGCGATGTAGAAACTTTCGAAGCTGCAATTCATGCTGCAGAAACAGGCCACTTGGTTTTTGGAACCATCCACGCTGCTTCATCAGGAACTACGATCAATCGTATTCTCGACCTCTTCCCACCTGAAAAGCATAGTGCAATCAGGCAAGGTCTTGCCAATAATCTTAAAGCGGTCATTGCTCAAAAATTAGTTAAAGGCCTGAAGAAGGGCCGAGTTCCAACTAATGAAATCATGATCGTGAATCCGACAATTCGTAAATTAATCCTCGAAGCCGAAGATAGCAAGATTCCCGATGCGATTCGAATTGGATACCAAGAAGGCATGATGGATTTTACTGAAAGCCTTAGGCAACTTGTTGAAAATGGTGATATCGACAAAGTAACCGCTCTTGAATATGCGCCTAATCCTGAACAGTTGAAAATGGCGTTTAAAGGAATCCGGGTTGCTGCACCGGGGATTCTATAATTGGATTCTTACACTATGGCCTAGACTCTCGCCCAACCCGATAGTTTTGGCTTAGAGATTTTTACCCGATGGTCGAAACTTTTAATCTGATACAACTTTGGGCCACCCCTTTCCCTAGAGGCGAAGGCTTTTATTTCCACCTCTATGCCTTGGGGTTTTTCATTGCTATTTATGCTTCTTGGATTCACCTGTCTTCATGGGTTGATGACGATGTTGACACTGTTGGATTAGATGCGAAATTCTGGAACATCGTTGTTATTAGTGGTGCGATTGTTGGCGGACTTGTTTTTTGGAGTTGTCCCAAACCTATATTATCTTTTGCAGGCTTGATTGTAGGGGCATTCGCTCCCATTGGTGTTTACATCTACTTCAGAAACCTTGAAGTTCCGGAGGAGGGTAAGATATTCACACCTGCGCACTTCCAATCTCTTGCTGAAAAATATCTTAAAATGAGATTTGACTCTGAAAGTGCGAAAGCATCGAAAAATATCCCTATCCGATTTATTGGCAAAAGTGAGGATAAAAACAAGCCGGGTGGTAATAGTAAAATATCGCGTGTAGAAGATTCTGAATACTATCAAGTTGCGCTTGAAGTGATTTATGAGGCCTTTCAAATGCGGGCTACCGATGTGCATTTGGAACCAAGCAAAGAAGAAATGTCGGTCCGCTTTCGCATCGATGGCATCATGAATCAGAGGGAACCNTTAACCAGGCAAACAGGTGATGCCATGGTTAATATTTTAAAGGTGCTTGCGAATCTTGATATTTCTGAAAAGCGCAAGCCACAGGATGGGAGTTTTTCTGCTGAGGTTTTGGATCAACCCTCCGATGAAAAAGAGGATGATGCACCTAAAAAGAAAGCGAANAAGCCTACGATTCTAGACTTTCGAGTTGCTACTGCGGGTAGTGTTGCTGGAGAAAAAATGGTGCTCAGAATTTTGGATGGTTCCAAATCTATGGGNAGCCTGAAAAAGCTTGGAATGCGCGACAAACTGAAAGATCAAATCGAGGCAATTGTNAATCAGCCTCACGGAATGCTTATCGTTTGCGGGCCAACTGGTGCAGGCAAAAGTACAACGCTGTATGCTTGTCTTTCCGAGATCGATCGATTTCAGAAAAATGTGATCACTCTTGAAAACCCTGTTGAATATCAAATTGAAAATGTGACGCAGATTGAAATCAATCCTAAGGCAGGTAAAACTTTTGCTTCGGAACTTCGAAGCATTCTTAGACAGGATCCTGATGTTATTTATGTTGGGGAAATTCGGGATAAAGAAACCGCTGAGATTTCCTGCCAAGCTGCTCAAACTGGGCACATGGTTTTTACCACCGTCCATGCTAACGATTCCGTTACTGCTTTTGGCAGGCTTCTCGATCTCGGAGTAGCCCCGTTTATGATTGCAAATTCCGTAAGTGCAATATTATCTCAAAGGTTGGTAAGGGTACTTTGCCCCAAATGCAAGGTGAAATACCGGCCTAATCCTGAGATCCTTAAAAAGTTTAATCTTTCTCCTGATAAGCATGAGTTCTTTTACAAAGCTAAATCCGAAGTTAATCAGGAAGAAAAGAACGATTCGCCTCCTTGTAAGAATTGTGGTGGCACCGGATTTCGCGGCCGCTCTGGCGTTTATGAGTTGCTTGTGCTTAATGAAACTATCAAAAACCTGATCCGCGATAATCCCAGTGTTGGTGCCATTAGAGAGGAAGCTGTTAGAACGGGCATGAAATACCTTCAGGAGGATGGATTAAGGCAGGTTGTTGCAGGAAATACCTCGATCCAGGAAATACTAAGGGTTTGTAAGTAAGTCCGTACATTTTTTATTAAAAGGAGGGATCAGATGCTGGTTTTTACAACTTTTTTATTGATGCTGATCGTTTCTTATGCATTTTTTCAAGAGGGGCTGTTTGTTGCTTTTTGTAATTTTGTGAACATGCTGTTGGCGTTTGTTGTGGTTGTAGGATTTTATGAACCTGTTGCGGTATTTTTTGAAGAGCTCTTGAGAGATAGTTTTGCGGATGGGTTTGAAGATGCGATTGCTATGGTGGGGTTATTTTTAGTTTCTTTCGGGGCTTTGAAAGTTTTGGCTCTGCAATTGGCCCCTTCCGTAATTGTTTATCAGCATTTGGTGCACACCTTAGGTGGCGTTGTTGTAGGTCTTATTGCAGGTTATTTTCTTTCTGGCTTTCTTTGGTGCGTGTTGCAAACCTTGCCTTGGCAAGAAAAATTCATGGGCTTTGATACCCGATCCACCAAAAAAAGTACATCATCCTCTTTTCTAAGGCCTGATCGCATTTGGCTTGCATCCATGCGTAAATTTTCTAAAGGCGCTTTTAAAACAGATAAGATATTCGACCCTAGTGCTTCTTTTGAATTGCGTTACCAACGCTACAAAAGAATTTCAGTCGGCAAAGATATGCCCCAAATTTATGTCGGGGATATTGATTTCAACAACCCTGAAGAACCTCAATAAACCTTTGCCTTAAACTTTTTAAGGATTGGTTTGGTTGTAACCCAAACTCTTGTATTTAACCTGACCAAAATTATTGAGTCAGCCAATTATAACTAACTTGGATCGCAACAGGATTGCTTAATAAAATGGTTTTAAGCTAATTTCTTCATTGGCATCTGAGAATCATCGGTTTCAACTTTATTCAATACAAAATCTGAGATAACCTTTGCGATTAATTCGGGAGATTGCATGAAAGCCAAATGGCCCAATCCACTAAGAATATGCATTTCTGATTGGGTGCTTACATCCTGTAAATGGGCAAAATTCTCTTGGCTTAAAAGTATATCTTTTTGACCCTTTAAAAATAAGCATGGGACTGCTATTTTTCTTCTGCAATTTCTTATGTCAAAGTGTTTTAGAATTCTTAAACGGCTGCGAATGACTGCCTGATCGGTTGACCAGCACACTCTTGCGATGTCATCGATTTGTTCGTTGGAGAATGCTTTGTTACCAAGAAATAAGCGGAAGAATTGATTTACTAAGGGGTTGGTGTCGGGTAATTGGTAATAGGAAAGAATAAGTGCGGCAAGTCGCTGGATCATTCCGCGTTCAAATTTTGATCCGGTGCCTTGTGTGATGACTGATCCGAGTTTGTAGGGGTGGTTAAGAGCGTATTTTAGTGCCAAGGCTCCACCGAAAGAGGCTCCAAATAGGTTTGGTTTTTCGAGGCCCCAAAATGCTAGAAGCTCATCAAGATCTTGCTCAAAATCGGAAAATGAAATACTGTTTCTAACTGAAAAAAAATTGTCTTCCCCTTGATACTGATAGCTGTAAACCTTGAATGATTTTGAAAGTTCACGGATTATTGGACCTAGTAATTCAAATCCCCCTGCGATGCCAGGTAATATCACCAATGGGGGGCCTTCGCCCCAAGTCGCGGTTCGAGCCGTGTAGTTACTTAGACTCACAAAATCCATTTGATTTGGAGTTGGGCATAAAGAGGGAAACATTCTATTCCATGCATTGGTCGAGATCACAAAAATTTTCCTTAATAAATTTGTATCGCTTGTGCAAAATAACTAGCAATTTAAATTTCTCTCTTTTGTAATTTGGTGCAATAACCGTACCATTCTTTCTGCTTGTGCAAAAAATTCTGAACGAGATGGTTTTCGGCAATTTTCGTGGGCCTTACTGACTTCCTAAACTTACCTATTTAGTAGGTAATTAAGTTTGTGTTGTTTGAAATAGTTAAGTTTTGATGAATTATTAGGGGTTTAGCAGGTAGGATCGAATTTTTAATAAAAATGATGATAAAAATCACGAAAACTTGATTTTTCATCGTGCGTGGCGCTGTTTTCGTTAATTTTCGTTAATTTTTGAAAACAAATACCATCTGTCAGAAATAATTGTGTANCATAGGGAANTTATGTNANCTANGTGTTTGANTTTGAAAGTACATTTTTTGTAGTTGAGGTTTGTTCTTGTTCTCTCCAAAATTTGTAGTTTGGGCTTTTTTAAGAGAAGCAAAGGTTCACAACAGGACCCTTGTTTTAACTGGCTCTTTTCTTGCTATGGTTTTTTCGTTTGCCGTTGTNTTTTATAGCTGGTCTTTCCCTGAAATTGGGGTTCGGGCGGTTTTTTCTCTCGATATCCAGTACTTTCAAAAAGAAAACTTGTTGAATTCGGATCAAGAGTTGCCTTTAACCGGCGACAAGATAACGGCTTTGGATGGAAATACTATTTACAGTTGGCCTCAATTTTTAAGAACTGTGCAGCAGTTGCCTATCCGTAATTCTGCTGATGGAGTTCCTAACACAGTACGATTGGGTTTTTATCGGCCTTCGGATCAGACCAATCATGAATCACTGCTTTTGTATGGGCAAACATCATTAGAAAATATGATTCCATCTTTTCTTTGGCTGGTACTTAAGATGGCAATGGTTTTTGCGGGTGGTTTGATTTTGTGGTGGAAACCAACGGAAGACTCTGCGAGGCAGTTTTTTATTCTGGGTCTTGTATCTCTTGTTGCTTATATGGGTGGGTATCATTGGTGGAGAATTGCAACCCAGCCTATGTTAATTTTCTGTTTTCAAGCTGGAGCTATATTTTTGCCTGCAGTCAGTTTGCACTTTTTTATGATCTTTCCCAAGCAAAAGCTTTTTTTAGTTAGACGCCCCCTAGTCACTTTTTCATTGGTTTATGGTGTTCCTTCGCTTTTTCTTTTCTTAATGATCACCGGTTACTTTAGGCTTCGCATGATTTATGGCGTGGACGCTGCTTCTGCTGAGGGTTCTAATTTTATACTCCGAGAAATGCTCCTTGAGATTTACTTTTATCTCGCCGTTGCTTTTGTTTGGTTTTTGGGTTGCATCGGCTGTTTGATTCACAGTTTCCGCAACGCTTCTGATGAAACCCAGCGCAATCAGGTAAAATGGATTCTCATGGGTTGTATTGCAGCCCTTGCGCCTATTGTTTACTCCGGTTTTATCGTTTTTACAGATGCCTCCCGGTTTGGGCGTGGCGGAGCTACCTGGCCTATGTTTGCTGCATCATTATTTGTTACCGCTTCTTTTTCTGTAAGCATAACCCGCTACAAACTCATTCAGCTCAGCCAGTATCTTTCCAGCGGATTCTCTTATTTTTTGATGAGCAGTCTTGCTGGTTTGATTTATTATGGGATCGTTTTTTCGGGAATGCTTTTAGTGGGAACCCAGTTTATTGAGCAGCCTTCTCTTTCTCAAGTGGCGATGGTTAGTGGTACTGCCATGATTATTATTTTAATGTTGGATCGATTGCGAGGCAGAATGAAAGCCGCACTCGACAGACGCTTTTTTAAAGAAAAAATAAAGTTAGATCAAACATTCAGGAAAATGAGTCAGGCTATCGAAAGCCTGGTGGATCCACTGTTGATGGCTCGCAGGCTTCTTTTGACAACTACGGAATCACTTGGTGTTCCTAAGGGTTCGGTGTTTTTAAAAGCTCCAGATTTCCCTGGTTTTAAGCTTGCTGATTATCTCGGAAATGCCCCCAGACAAGATGTAATTTATAATGATAGTGTTCTGGCAAAGGTGTTACTTAAGGGTGAATCTGTTTGCTTGGATTTAGCTTCGATGCCAAGTGATCCTGCAATCCGAAAAGTTTTAAATTCATTGGGCGGAGTTACGATTGTTCCGCTGCAGCACGAAGAAGATTTAACAGGGTTCCTTGTGCTTGGGCAAAAAGGTTTGGGGGCTTTTACAATTGATGATCTTAATTTACTCGCGGCATTCTCCCAAATTACTGTGCTCGGTTTGGTCAGTGCCGAAGGACACAAGAAAATTGATCTGCTAAATAACGAGCTTAAGGGAAAGATTGTAAAAATCGCAGAGCAACAGAATCGAATCCTTGCTTTGCAGTCGCAATTGTCTCGTGGTTCACAATTAAGCGAAGTGACGGACGGACAGGTGACTGATGCTTTATCAGTTAATACCGCAGGGGAATTACATCTGAATGGTCAAGCGCAAAAGTTGGTGGGATCCAGCCAGCAAATTAAATATGTGATGGAGTTGGTGGGTAAAGTTGCGCCAGGCGGATCTGCTGTTTTGCTGCGGGGTGAAAGTGGCACAGGGAAAGAAGTGGTTGCTCAAGTGCTTCATGAACAAAGTTCTCGAGCAGACAAGCCTTTTGTTAAAGTTCATTGTGGTGCTTTGTCTGCAGGTTTATTGGAAAGCGAACTATTTGGTCATGTTAAGGGCGCCTTTACCAGTGCTATCAAGGATAAGATTGGAAGATTTGAAGCCGCCAACGGGGGAACGCTTTTTCTGGACGAAATAGGCGACATTAACCAAGAAGTTCAGATTAAGTTATTACGGGTTCTCCAAGAAAAAATCTTCGAAAAGGTTGGGTCTAATGTTCCTATTCAGGTTGATGTAAGGATAATTGCAGCCACCCATCAAAACCTTGAAGAATTGATAAGACAAGGCAAATTTCGAAGCGATCTATTTTACAGGTTAAATGTTTTTCCAATTACAATCCCAACCTTGAAAGAGCGGGATGACGATATTCCAGAACTCTCTTATTACTTCTTGCAAAAAGCATGTTACAAACTAGGCAAAACAATTGTTTCAATTGATGATGAAGCACTTTTATGTCTGCGGGCGTTTTCTTGGCCAGGCAATATCAGGCAGCTTGAAAATGTCATCGAGCGGGGTGTTGTAATCACTTCTTCCAAATCTCTTCAGGTTGATGATTTGCCTGATGAAATTAAAGCCATGGCATATGATTTTAATTCTTCTGTAGAAGTAACCAATTCAGGGCAAGGCTTGATTAAAGTTACCGATCAATCGAAATCCGATTACCTGCGCAGGGAAAAGGATAAGATATTTCAGGCATTGTCGCAGCATGGCGGGAATAAATCGAAGGCTTCACGCAGCCTAGGAATGGCACGCAGTACGCTGGTTAGCAGGATGAAAAAACTTGGATTGGAATAAGTTATTCTTGCGCCAATGAATAGCACTTTATCTCTTTATCATTTCGCAAAAATATCTTTTTATCTGCAAATGCTGGATGGCTCCAAACGATCTTTCTTTTTGTTCCGCCGGCAGGTGCAATTCCTGTTGGGTCTATCAAATGGCTTCTGCTAATTTCTTTATATCCTGAAGGCGAAAGCTCAGAAATAATAAGATCACCTTTTTCGTTGAATATAAAAAAGCTTTTGTCGTGCTTGATCAGGAAGGCGTTTCCCCAGCGTTCTACAGGTTCATTTTGCGTGCCTGTTGCGCTCAAATTTTCCCAAATCCGTTCCCCATCAGAAAGCTTGACGCATCTTAATTCCCCATAGCTGCAAACCCCAAAAATATAGCCATTCTCTACAAAAGGTGTCGACATGATTGAATGTAAACCTTCCGTTTGCTTTGGGGTCTCTCCCCTACCCTTGCCTTTCCAAATTAGTTTTGAAGATTTTTTTTCAGCGTCAATCTCAACAAGCATGGATCCATTGTAAAAAGACGAAACCAAAATCTTATTATCAACTAACCTTGGAGTCGGGATGGAAAGGTTTGCCTTTAAACGAAACGGTTCGCTCCATAGCAGTTTGCCTGTTTCAGGATCCAAACCGTTTAATGATTCAGAATGCCAAATGATAAGATGTCGATTGTTTTTTGCTGTTCCGATTTCGAAGATTACCGGTGGGCAATACCCTATTTCAGCTTCCGGTTTTTCAAGCTGCAAGGAACCCCAAAGCTCTTTCCCGGTTTTGGCATCGAAAGCAACCGCAACTTTTTTCGGCCCCACTAAACAGATCAATTTGTTGCCATCCAATAATGGATGTGCAGAAAATCCCCACACGGGTACCGGGGCGTTGTAATCTTTGGTAAAGGACTTGTTCCAGATAGGCTTGCCTGTTGCAACATCGAGGCAATACAGGTCGCCCATGGCTCCTAAAAAATAGACAAGGCTATCAGTTACTACGGGAGTGCATCGCGGGCCGCAAGGGTATGCCATTTTGTAGGTGCAAGGGTAGGAAAATTCCCAAATCGGTTTTCCATTAGAGGCATCAAGGCAGAGTAGGCGCTCTTTACCTTCAGAATTAGCACGGGAAAATAGATTTTCTGAATCAGTCTTCCCATCCGAAAGCTGTCGATCTGTTATATAAACGCGCCCGTTGGCAATGGCCGGGCCCGCATATCCACCACTTAAAGGGCTTGCCCATAACAGTTTAGGGCCTTCTTTGGGGAATCTTGTTAAGATCCCGCCCTCATTCCAAACCCCGTCTCTTTTTGGCCCAAGCCATTGGGGCCAATCCGCAGAAAAACAAGGATTTGACCCTGATATAAAAGCGGTAACTAGGTAAATCAGCATTAGAAATGGCTTTTTGGTGCAAAAAAGCTTTGAAATCTTGGTTTTATAAGGGTTTTGGGTCATTACTAAAGTTTCCTTTGGTTTCGAATAAATAGATTATCCTTATTTTATAGACTATCATCTTGGCAATTAATGTGGAATGCTTTATATTACCAATTGAGTTATTATGCATTTACTGATTTTTAACAGAGTATAATGTTATGCCATTGAGGATGCGAGTTCACGACCGGGAGCCAATAGGATTGGCTTTGAAACGATTTAAGAAACTGCTCGAGCGGAGTGGTATTCAAAAAGAATTGCGTAAACGAAAATATTACGAAAAGCCTTGCGAAGCTCGCCGTCGTGCGCAGTTGCGAAAAATGAGTGCTATTCGTAAAGCAAGAATTACAATCAAAAAGGTTTAGTTTGTTTTTCAAACATAACTGCATCTAAAGATGCATTTGGTTATTTGTTTGCTTTCGTTGTATGACTAGGAGGGTTTAGCTATTTCTTCTACAGAACTTGATAAAAGCGCTATGTTTTTAACAAAACCTGTTGGCATTTCTTACTATGCCCATAACTGGGCTAAAAATGTCCCTTTCATTTTAATGCATGTTGCTTGCCTCTCCGCTCTTTTTGTTGAGTTTTCTTGGCAAGTTGGTTTGTTGTGTGTGGGTAACTACTTCCTCCGAATGTTTGGAATTACTGCGGGCTATCACCGTTACTTTTCGCACCGGGCTTATAAAACTAGCCGTTGGTTTCAGTTTGTTTTAGCTTGGCTGGGTTGCAGCGCTTTGCAAAAAGGTCCGCTTTGGTGGGCTTCCCATCATCGTGAACATCATAAATATTCCGATACTCCAGCAGATCCTCACTCGCCCCACCGAACAAGTTTTTGGTGGTCCCATGTAGGCTGGATTCTTTCCGAAGAACATACTCCCTATGATGATAAGAACATTCAAGACTTTACTAAGTACCCCGAAATTCAGTTTTTAAGTAACTATCATTATGTCCCGGGGGTTCTACTTGCTGTTATTTGTTATTTAACAATGGGCCTATCCGGCTTGGTTTGGGGCTTTTTTGTTAGCACTATTTTGGTTTACCATTGCACCTTCTTTATTAATTCCCTCAGTCATTTGATTGGTTACAAAAGATACGCCACCGATGACGAAAGCAAAAACAGCTTAGTCTTGGCTCTTTTAACCATGGGTGAAGGATGGCATAATAATCACCATCATTACCAAAGTTCAGCGAATCAAGGTTTCTACTGGTGGGAAATTGATATTAGTTACAGTATCTTGGTCGTTCTCTCATGGTTTGGTATTGTTTGGGATCTTAGGAAACCCAATGATAAAGCTCTTAACCATAAGGTGCGAGTTCCTAAATCAAAGAAAAATAAACGCGAGCTTGTTTCAGCAGGCTAGTTTATCCTCAAGATAAATCGTAATTGCAATTATAAGGGCCTTATTATAGGGCCCTTTTTTGTTTCTAATCTACCCATGGTTAAAATGTTTATATGGGGATCTTTCGTACTGGTTTGCCAAAGATTGGGGCTTGCCGACAAGCTTCAACCAGCTTAGGCCAGAAGTTTGGGTAAGCCTAATCTTGCTTTATTTGCCCCAGAAGATTTCTATCGGAGCATCTTCTTTTCGTTGCTTAATCCAGGGTGCTGAAAATAACAGAATAGCCAAGCAGTATTGTTTGAAGGCTTCAGCTAAATCATTTTTTGAGATGCAACTTTTAGCAAGTGAAATGTGGTTTTCTAAAGCGGCTGAATTAATATCCCAGTGTTTTAATTCAGCACGCTTTCTAAATGCTTCGATTTGGTTTTCCATCTTAATAAGCGAAGCTTGGGTTATTTCAATCAGAGCCTTTCGATGAATTCTGGCAGAAGGTGTAGGGAATTCCTTTTCTTCTTCCTTTTTTGAGTTTTGGAATTGAATGAAAAACCCAATCGCACCAGCTATAAAAAAGATTAAAGCGATGAAGATGACAGAGAACTTAACGACATCACCAGTTAAAAAGCTGTCGCTATTGTTTTGCTCTAATGCTTTTATTCCGATTAGGGAAATGGCCAACAACAGACCCAACATCAAACAAATAAACCACCAAGGTATTCCAGGCTTGATACTTTTTAATTGATCCAAGATTTTATTTGAAACTGAGGGATTGGATTTAGATTCAGCGCCGGAATTGCTTGAACCTTGCGAGGTTCCTCCAATTTTTGCAACGATAACTGTAATGTTATCGTGCCCACCGCGAAGATTAGCTAAATCAACCAGCATTTTGCACGCTTCATGCGCCGATAAACTATTGGTGATTGCGCCTAATTCAGAATCTTTCACTAACCCCGTCAAACCATCGCTGCAAATTAAAAAGCAATCGCCCGGCTCTACTTTGTGTGGGCCTTCAATATCTGGTTCTACGATTGCTTCTGGCCCCAGGCATCGGTTTATGTAATTACTAGGGATATCCTTGACTTCATCAGGGTCTATTTTTTTTAACCTGGCATATTCCCATACAAGGCTATGGTCGTAGGTAAGTTGTTCAACAAGTTTTCCTCGGATTCGATAAGCCCTACTGTCCCCTACATGGCCTATCCAAACTCCTTCGGGCCTTATTATGATTCCGGTGGCAGTTGTACCCATACCTCGAAATTCACTGTTTTCCTGACCACAGGTGTGAATGGTTGAGTTAGCTTCATAAAAAGCTTTGCGGAGGGAATCNGGGGCCCCTTCTTTTACATGCTTGCTGTAGACATGGGGAATTGTTTTTACTGCTTGCTCGCTTGCTTTTTCGCCGACCGCATGCGCACCCATCCCATCTGCCACTAATAATATATGGCCCAGCTCTTGCCAATTTGTTTCATTGGAAGCTATGGCTAAATAATT
>JGI25928J51866_1000357_pt1 | contig 11470 bp, 9 predicted proteins | sample LauGreFBDMM110DN_2_FD_51866 | JGI IMG/M metagenome (IMG submission 51866)
GAAGCGCATGAGCTGGTGCGAGATCTGATGACGCCCAACCCATGGATCTACTGGGCAGACTTTCTCTTCCATATCACGCTAGGATGGGCCGCTTTCTTCACTGCTCTGTATACGCCCCTATTCTCTGTTTGGCAGATCCTGTCCTGTGTGGTCGCAATACTTGCCCTTTATCGTGCAGTGATTTTTGTTCATGAGCTCGCACACCTGAAGAAAGGAACATTCAAAACATTCAGACTGGTATGGAATCTCATGTGTGGGATCCCGTCTTTGTGTCCATCCTTTACTTATGATGGTGTTCATAGTGATCATCACAAGCCCGATATCTACGGCACCAGCAGGGATGGAGAATACATCCCATTTGCCACCCGAAATCCGATGGAGATGATCAGTCATATCTTGCTGTCATTTGCTTCGCCATTACTCTTTATCGGTCGATTTTTGCTATTGACGCCGCTATCTTATCTAATCCCACCCCTACGCAAACTTGTTTGGGAGCGTATGTCTTCTCTCACCATCGATATGAATTACANGCGCGCAGAAAATGCCATCCGCAATGACAAGAATTGGCGNCTCCAGGAGTTNGGAGCCTTCCTGTTTGCGGCGTCTACCCTGACCCTCATCGCGTTAGACCTCCTACCCTACCAGGGCCTCATTCTCTGGTACATAATCGGCATGAGCATTTTCTTTCTCAACTCGATACGTACNCTCGCTGCACATGCCTACCAAAACCCGGGTGAACACAGGATGGGTTTCGTCGAGCAGTATCTCGATTCAGTCAATATCTCTGGTAACGCCTTTACTACTGAGCTGTGGGCTCCACTAGGTCTGCGTTATCATGCCACGCATCACCTCTTCATGAGCATGCCCTACCACAACCTCGGTAAGGCACAGCACCGACTCATAAATGGCCTAAGCGATAATACGATCTATCTAAAAACACTACGGAACGGACTGTGGGATGCGCTGAGACGTATCTGGAGCGAGGCATCAACGACAAAAAGGTAATGAGGATGTGCAGCAATCCAGGTGCCAAGAATTAACTCTGACCGTGCGCTCCTTATATTGGAGTGGCAGACCTGACGGGGCATTCAGACCCCTTACACGTTAAGAATAGTTCTAAATAAATTAAGAACTCTATGCCGTGATGGATCCCTGTCTACGAATTAATACTCGAAGTAATGACGAGTAGACTGATCTTGATCAACTTCTTCTTGAATCTGTCCTAGGTGATGTCAGTTCACGCGCCATGGTGCGACATCGGCCTCGGTGGTGACTCTATGTTTAGTCACTCGCGCACTGTCGAAATCAGCATGCTCGCGCGCGCTGACAAGATGTATTCCAGTCTCCATATGGATCTCTACCTGCCCATCCGCCACAGCAACGCTGCCACCTTCTTGCTGCATTCTGACACTAAAACGGGTGCCGATATCCTTAATTCGAACGGTACCGACCCTGACCTCTAGTCTTTCGACATCATTACTTGTGACATCAAAATAAGCATTGCCTCGTAGAACTTCAATCCAAGGGGGATGGGTATTGGAGACAGTGATGGCACTGTTGGTATCCAAGCTGACTCTGATGTTTGGTGTTGCCTGAATGGTTAGACGTTTCCCCGGTTCGGTCTCATGTAGCCTAGCCGTTACCGGTTTTGATATGTACCAGCTCATGAGTCCTAGACTTAGGGCCATGGCGATTATGGAGCTATGCAGCAGGATCCGATTCCAAGTGAAGGGGCGTAATGTAGGGGCTGCCGGTTGCTTTTGGGGGCGAGTCATGATGGGACCCATCAGTATTATTTAGATGATCATATCTCTGATGAAGATAATCCGAATATAAATCTGCTGCAGCTTGATACTACAATTCAGATGGATCGGTGACAAATCCGATTCGTACTAATCCAGCCTTTGCTGCGATGGACATTACACGGGCCACATACTCGTAATGAGCATTCCGGTCAGCACGGATATGTAGCTCGGTATTAGGACTCTTTATCACCGTCGCAGCAAACCTATCCGCCAATTGCGCTAGCTCGACCGGTTCACCATTCCAATAGAGGCTAGCATCATCACGGATGCCGAACTCGATATGGTCCGGCTGTGTGATATTGGGACTGCTCGATACCTTCGGCAGATCGACCTTCACTGAATGAGTGAGTAATGGAGCGGTGATGATGAAGATCACCAGCAGTACCAACATCACATCCACCAGTGGCACCACATTGATCTCTGCCAGCGGCGCCTGTCGGGAGCTTGCGTTCATGCTTCCGAATGCCATTATTTACCCCCCTTGGACGAAGTTAATGCGCGCATCGGAGGTACATCATCTGCAGAGCTATTCGTCTTGGCACCGACAGCGATCAGTGTAAATAAATCATGAGCAAAGGCATCTAATCGCGCCAACCAAATGCGGTTCCGTCTCACGAATGTGTTATAGGCGAGCACAGCAGGTATCGCTACCGCCAGTCCCAGTGCCGTCATGATCAATGCCTCACCCACTGGCCCCGCCACCTTGTCCAGCGTCCCTTGCCCAGACAGGCCGATCTGGACCAGCGCATGATAGATTCCCCATACCGTCCCAAATAGACCGATATAGGGCGAAGCCGAGCCGGCAGAGGCGATTAGGGTGAGACCGTTCTCAACACGCGTAGCCTCCTGATCGATGCCATTGCGTAATACTCGGGTGAAGAACTCACTCGCCCCGCCCGCAGCCTCCAACTTCTGAAGATCATGCTTCTCAAAAGCGGTAGCAGCATCTAATGCCAATTGTGCGAGCTGTGCAAAGGCATTATCTGCTAGGGGACCTTTCATCNTTGAACTCACTTCCTGCAGGGAGTCTGCATCCCAGAATCCTTTGAGAAAAACTTCTGCTCGTTTACCCTCCAGCAGATTGGCAATCCCCTTGGTGAATATCAGATACCAACTCGCAACCGATAAGGCCAGTAATAGGACCAGTACGCTGATACCGACTCCGTCGACTTGAGCAAGAAAGTGTGCGAAGCCAAGTTCTTTTTCCATCGCGTTAATCTCCGTGCAATACAAAGTTGAAGGGTTGCAGAGCAATGGCCCTAACCGGTATGCCATTACGCCGAGGAGGGTTGCATCGCCATGTCTTTACCGCGGCCATAGCGGCATCATCCAGACGCTTGTGGCCGCTGCTATTAATCACTTGGGCAATATGGATGTGTCCAATCTCATCCAGTTCCACCCGTAGTACCAACTTCCCTTCCTCTCCCAGTCGGCGGGACAGTGGCGGGTAGGATGGTGCGCTCAATTCAGGGCAGACGACTGATAGCTCGGCAGACAGGGTGACCGGACCTTGTGGCATCTGAGTCGGTGAAGCTACTGATGCGGTTTCTTGCACTCTCGGTGGCGATGGTGCAACCGGTTCATTGTCAATCAGTGCCGGTGTTTCAGCGACCAGTTGACGTGATTTTGGATTCTTTTCTGGTTTTGGTTTTGGGGGCTGCATCTCTGTTTTCAATTCTTCCGCTGGTCTGGAGGCAGTAATAAAGTTAACGAATAGTGTTGCTATCTTTTCAGGGGGAGGGATCATTCGCTGGCTCCACAGGCCATATAGCAAGGCGACATGAGCTAAAATAACAAGCAACAATCCTGGCAAGAGGGCTGGGTTACGCCGGGTTGTTTGATACTCAGCGCTGGGTCGAGTCAGGTATAACATTACGAGCTATCCAGTCTTCGATAAACTGTTGGTTGATCAAACCGGTCTTGATCTCACGTTGATGTGCACGGTCGTAAAAATGCGTACGTGGTATCTCTCCATACCAACGTCGGTCAATCTCAAAACGTAATCGCTCCGGCATATCTTCTGAAAAGACCCATTGTTCTACCTTGCCCATCCCATAGCTCTTCACTCGTTTTGCAAGTTGCTGAGCCTCATTAGGCGTATCGGTAGCAACCAGAACAATATCTAGCTTAGGGTGGCGCTTTTTAAATGATCCTAACATTCTCAACTCTGCTGGGCAGTATTGGCACTCGAGAGACCAGAGGGCGAGGATGAAGGGTCTGCCCTCACGATCAGCTAATATTTGAGCCAGGCTTCCGGGTATGAAGGGGCGTACATCGTGAGTGGCCATTGCCACATCTGACATGGTCAGCATCAGCACAAGGAGTAAATGTCTCATCACTTGGACGTGGTAAATAAGAGAATTTCGTAATTCATTATTTAAGATTCTAGCAAGTGGTCGTACAGTCTATCTGTGACTGGTAAGGAACGGCAGCATATGGAGAACTCTTCCAACAGATCAAGTAAAAAGTTTGAATAATAGGCGTATGAGTGATCCAATGCAATGTGGCAAATTGTCGCAGGTCAGAAATGAGCCCTCATGCCGAGTCTATTAAGAATGATCGGATTCCTCTGCCGGTTCGCATTATCCTATGAAAAGGCACCTATCTGAGAAGAAGAATTGGTTTTTTGGATCATTTCTATAGGCTCAGTCGTAACCGATCCCCAACCGGCCTTCTGTAAACTATTCGGGTAAGTCGGAAAAGTTTGCTACCATCGAGGATTATGTAACTAACCTCTTATAGGTGATATGCGGGTGAGCCGATACAAACAATTTAAGATCTCCTAGGGTAGGCACTCTCACTCCTTCATTAGAGAGACCGAGCCAAGCTTCTTGTCGACCGAATTCCAGTTATAGATTTACTTATCATCGTGAAAGAGACCTTACTGAATCAAGACTCTGAAAGAACAAAGCCACCGATATCTCGATTCTGGCGGAGGATACTTAGCATGATCTATGAGGCACTGCTCCTGCTTGCAGTATTATTTATTGCCAGTTTTATTTTCCATCTCGTACTCCGCAATCCAGACTCCTCCTTCTTTAAGATTGCCCACCAGTTTTATCTGCTACTGGTAATGGGCGCTTACTTCATTTGGTTCTGGATTCATGGCGGACAGACCCTGGCAATGCAAACTTGGAAATTAAAGCTGACCACTGCAACTGGAGAGGGGCTTAATCTGAAGCAGGGGATCACGCGCTACCTATATGCAGTAGTCGGGATTTCCCTATTTGGGTTTGGAATATTCTGGGCCTTGTTTGACCGTGATCACCAGTTTATGCATGACCGGCTCGCGGGTACTAGAATCGTAAATGTTACAGGATGAGATTGGGATTTTATAAAACGATTTAGCAGAGTAATCCCTACGCAGTCCCACCTACCGTCAGACCATCGATCCGTAACGTAGGCTGACCCACTCCGACCGGTACGCTTTGGCCCTCTTTGCCACAAGTGCCGACACCTGGGTCAAGCATCATGTCGTTTCCTATCATGGACACACGGGTAAGTACCTCGGGCCCATTTCCGATTAGAGTTGCTCCCTTTACTGGGTAAGAGATCTTCCCATCCTCGATCATATAGGCCTCTGCAGCAGAGAAAACAAATTTCCCGCTGGTAATGTCTACCTGTCCGCCACCAAAGTTCGCTGCATATAGTCCATGCTTAACTGAGGCGATGATCTCTTCTGGATTCTTGTCACCATTCAACATATAAGTATTGGTCATTCGTGGCATGGGAATATGGGCGAAGGATTCTCGCCTAGCATTACCGGTGATGGGAACCCCCATCAGCCTTGCATTCAGACTGTCTTGTAGATAACCCTTGAGGATGCCATTCTCGATCAGTACAGTGCACTGAGTAGGGTTACCCTCATCGTCAATGTTTAGTGATCCCCGTCTCCTTGCCAAGGTGCCATCATCCACCACAGTTACACCGTTGGCAGCGACGCGTTCACCGACGCGCCCGGAGAATGCAGAACTCCCCTTACGGTTGAAATCCCCTTCTAGGCCATGGCCAATGGCTTCATGCAAGAGTATCCCGGGCCAGCCAGCACCCAGAACCACCGTCATGGTTCCGGCCGGTGCAGGTTTTGCGTTGAGATTGACGAGAGCCTGATGGACTGCTTTTTCGGCATAGTCTTGCAAGACATCATCGGTGAAATAGGCGTAATCGAACCGCCCACCACCACCTGCAAAACCCTGCTCGCGACGACCATCCTGCTCCGCAATGACTTGTAGAGAGACTCTTACCAGTGGCCGCACATCCGCTGCCATTAAGCCGTCGCTACGGGCCACAAGGACTACTTCATACTCTCCAGCGAGGGATGCGATCACCTGGATGATGCGTTTATCGACCGCTCGGGCATAACCTTCAAGTCTTTCTAGCAGGGATACTTTATCAGCATCTCCCAGACTTGCGATTGGATCCTGAGGCAAGTAAAGCTCGCGTCCTTTAGCGCGCCTGACACCCTGGACCGAACCTGCTGACCCCTGACTCGCAATGGCACGCGTGGCTTTTGCCGCCGTGATAAGTGCAGGCATACTGATGTCATCAGAATAGGCGAATGCAGTCTTGTCGCCACTCACGGCTCTTACCCCAACCCCTTGGTCGATATTGAAGCTGCCGGACTTAACGATACCCTCTTCCAACACCCATCCCTCTGCACGGTTATACTGAAAGTAGAGGTCGGCATAATCGACATGGTGTGTGAGTATCTGCCCGAAAACTTGCTTCAGTCCGGCTGCATCTATCTCGTAGGGCTTTAGCAGGCAACGCTCGGCTATGGCAAAGAGATCGTTCGACTCGGTGATGGGTTCGGTAATCATGGTATCCAGTTGTATTATCTGATCAATCAGAAAAAGTATTCTTCGCGAAAGACTTTAACAATGGTGCAAGGTACGGTGGTTCAATGCGGGTAAACTTTTACGTAGGTTGGACTGATACTCCGGATTGATGTTGGCAATCACAATACCAGCCCCATGCGGCAGGCGGTCGAGCACCACTCCCCATGGATCAACGATCATGCTATCACCATGTGTTTCACGACCATTAACATGGCAGCCCCCTTGAGCGGGTGCAATTACATATGCCAGATTCTCGATGGCGCGTGCGCGGATCAATGTCTCCCAATGTGCCTTGCCAGTTATCGCTGTAAAGGCCGCCGGGGCGAGAATGATATCCACCCGACCCATTGATCGATAAAGCTCTGGGAATCGTAGATCGTAGCATATGGATAGTCCGATACGACCGAACGGAGACTCGAAGGAGACCACCTTGTTACCGGCCTCGATAGTCTTTTCCTCAGAATAATGCTCTCTACCAAGCTCAAGACCAAATAAGTGTATCTTGTCGTAACGGGCCATCCGATTGCCAGTATCGTCATAGACTAGGCAGCTATTACGCACCTTGTCGGGTCTGGATGATATCAATGGCACCGACCCGCCGATCAGCCAGATACCAAGACGTTTGGCGGTCGCACTTAGGAATTCCTGTATCGGCCCACTGCCATCCTCTTCGCTTGCTTCGACTTTGTCAGACTCGTTCGCGCCCATTAGGAAAAAATACTCTGGCAGCGCCGCAAGCTTAGCCCCCCGAGAGGCGGCCATCTCGATTAGGCGTGAAGCCTCTTCAAGATTAGAGGATATGCTGGTACCTGCTACCATCTGTATGGCTGCGACACATACCGGGCCATTAGCTCTTCCTGATACGGGTGCGTTGAGAGTGGTCGGGTGGTTAGTCATTAATTTCCTTACTTAACGAACTACTTCAGTTATGAGCGGATCCGCCCAAGTACCGGTAACATTATATTCTCTCGACACCACTTGATCGAATAGATCCTTCAGTTCTTGATTTACTATCATGGAGGCAATCCCCACCACCGGGGTAACCAGCCCCAATGATGGGATGACCTTGACATTTAGTTTCTGGGTCTCCGCTGCCAGATCGACCTCTCCACTCATGGCGAGCTTCGCTGCAGATCCCCTAATTCTGAGATCATTAGTGGTTGCTACACCGCGATCAATTTTTACATTACCGGTAATATCTTCGAAGCCAAAACCTTCATTGAGTATATCGCGAAAGTCTAGTGTAATCCTCCGAGGTAGTGACTGTAGGTCAAAGATGCTGAACAGTTTTCCAATACCTGTTTCAAGTTTAGGGAATTGACCCTGCTTGGCTTTTAGTTTGAGGCTGCCGGACAGCGTAGGGTAATCGATCGATTGGGGGTTGCCGGACCACGATATGACCCCCTCAAGCTCACCTCTGCCACGCTTCACCCGCTCGGGATAACCCAAGCGCGTCAGAAGCTTGCTGATATCGCTAGCCTCTAGTTTGATGTCTGCCTGAATACGAGGTGGTATGGCATGACTCTGCCATATTCCTTTTGCCGCCAACGAACTGTCGGAGTTGGTGATGTGCAGCCTCTCAACATGCCAATCTTGTTTTTGTTGATTCGCTAGCAGCTCGAACTTGCCCAGTGATTTTTCGTTGACGCTGAAATTATCTACTACGATATCCAGCGCGGGTAGGCTCTTCTCTTGCAACTGTGTCTGCTTTTCTGCAATGGGCTTGGCGGGAGAGGCAGCTGGGATAACCAAATTTTTCAAACGAGCAACCAACTTACCATTTCCGGAGGGGCGCCATTTTATATCACCATTGATCTCCTTACTCGAGATGGTGGAGTTCCATTCTCCCCTGTCGATGAATGCATTCAGACCGATGTTGTGAAAACTTCTCTCAAGAAACTTGAGTGTACCGATGTGCAGGTTGATTCGTGACGGATCCAGCGGAAGGTGCCCTTCTTCATTGTCCTGCTTGAATAAGCTTCGCCACTGATCCAGATCTAATGATTTTAATGATCCATTGACGGTTACACCATTTTTTTCAGATGATAGGGTGGATGTGGTGCCGAAACTGACTATGCCACAGTTTACTCGGTAATTACCTGAGCTATCTCGGGAACGCGTGATCTGTGCGGCCACTAGTCCACCATAGTGCAGGATCAGATCATCTCGACGTGAGTCTATTAATTTTCTTTCAAAACGTAGGGGCAGAGGATCTGTCGCGGCCTTAGAGAAAGGCTCTGGGAGGACGGAGACAAGCCCCCGCATGGATGACTCGATGGATACATTAAACAGTTTTTTGCGTATATTCATAACAGCTTGCCAATCGGTGCTCCCGCGGAAGTGCTGTGCCCACGTTTGAGTGGCAACTGGGGACTTATTCCGACCGAGTTGACGCAGATTGTCGAGGTTTGCCTTGCCCGTAGCGGTTATGCGCATACCCCCCTCTGGCGGCGTAGAGAAACGGAAGTCAACGGGCCCACCAAGTGCCTGAGCAGAGATCTTTTCTATTCCAATGCCAGACTCAGTAAAGGTCAGCACTCCGTCTAACTGATCCAGGTTGGGTAGGTAGGGTCCAGGATTAATCTGGTTATTAATGAAACGATAACTTCCAATGAGCTTGATATCATTCAAACGATATAATGGAATATCGAGCTTGAGCAGCAGTTTGCCATTCCCCACCGCAGTGATACCACCGACTATTCCGCTGGTGTAGCTGGATAGGTCGCTCTTCTCAATAAATTTAATGAAATCTCTGGTAGCACCCGTGGCTTCGCCCTCTATTTTAAGTGTCGCATCAGGGTCAGTCATATCGGAAAACCATATTTTTATATTGCTCAGATTGGCATCAAAAATATTTGCACGGGGAGAAATAATTTCCATACGGCTACCATGAAACAGTAGATCTGCAGATATATTTTCTATCTTTGGCCATTCGGAGAGATAATTTAGTTCTACGCTAGAGGCCTTCGCATTTATCTGAAAGATGCCATTCTCGCTATTGTTAAATGGAAACTCTGCCAGATTACCCTTGAGACGCAGCCTTACATCACTGAGATTTCCTGCCACAATCGATTGTTCAATCCAATCACGAGCAGATTGACTTACCATTGTCGGCACATGCTGACCTACATAGCGCACATCTGCCTGTGTCAGGTGAGCATTTAGGTCAATCATGTCTGCCCCGTCTGGTGCGCTATGGTAGCTACCAGAAATGGACCCGGCGGCATGGTCATTGGAAAATTCAATACTGTTAAACTTAAATTCGATGAGATTCTTGTCGGTTAATAATTCCCAATTAACTTGGCCATTGAGTTTGTCTAGTATTACCGGTTTTCGAAGTACTTCTGGTAATGCCATGCTGACCTTCTGTGAGCCAAGATTAAGGGTGCCCCCTTTCTCAGTACCGGCAATATTGCCGCTGATTCCGCTAAAGGCTGGTATTGGGTAGAATTTCTTCATTCCAAGGTTGGTGAATCCACCCTTTATATTAAATTGCGCGGGGGCGGGCCACTCACCATTCCATTCTGCCTGTATGTCACGAATCTCACCAATGGGGGATAACTCATCAAGTCTTTCACGCAGCGATACTTGGACCGGCAGATATTCCACCAGATTCATCAGAGTCTCGAGATTCAGAACATTGAGGTTCAGTCTTCCACTGCCGGACTTATCGTTGATTGTGGGGAATGTTTGCAGAGAGAGATTCAGTGGATGTAAGGTCTCTTCGCCATGAATCGAGATACTGAGTCTGCGTGTGGACAATTCAGTACCTTCATCGGTGCCGTTATTAATTCGCTTCCACCCAACACGACCCTTTAGGCTGATAAGGTTTAGCTCCGGCAATTCTTGAGCAAGACGTGTCTTAACATTCTGTAGACGAACATCTGCTGTCAGCCCTTCCACGACAGTCCCATCTATTCCAAGCCACATTCGGATTGATCCTGCACCGCGATCAAATTCAATTGTTTCAGGGAAGGGTAGCCATGGGCGCCAGGCTGCGATGTCAGCGTAATCAAGCTGTGTAAATATTTGGCCGCGCCACTTCTCAAGAGAGCCTAAAGAATCTCCAGTAAAGTCTCCACGTATATCCAGAGGTGCGGCAAGGTTTCTAGGGGGGGTGGCATGTATTCCAAACCGATGGCGCTGTCCTCTATTTTCCAGTCGCAAGTTGACGGTTTTCAGTTCTAAGGCTGGCGAGCCGCGTTGATCATCCTGCCACGCAATATTGGCATCACTGAGGATCAGCTGTCTCTGGCGCAGTAACCAGTCAGCGAAGCCGCCCTCACTCTGATCAGAGCTGAGTGCAACCCCTGCAACATGGATGATGCCTTCGGTATCGCGGCGTATGGTCAGATCTGGCTTGTTGATCCTGATGGTATGAAAGCGAGCCTCGCCGTGCAGTATCGATAGCCAAGACAGTGTGCTATCTATCTGGTTTAGGATTAATGCTGGGTCACCTTCTTTGTTATGGACCTGTACCGTGCGCAGCATCAGGTGAGGGCGCAGTCCATCCCACTCCGCGCTGACTGCGCCGATGGTTACTCGTTGCCCGGCAGCTTGGGTAATGGCGGCAGCAATATCTTGTCGGTAGTGATCAATATCCGGCAGCAGCCAGTAACGCAAAGCCAGCAACAGTACTGAGAAGCAAATCGCTGTGACCAGAAGGCTCCGCGTTAGTAGCTGGAACCAGAAGCCACTACGCTGAACAAGGGGTAAAATGGCCGGTAAATTCAACAAATAATTCCAGTTTTACAGCTGGGAAAGTGTGCTTAACTCTGTCTTGAAAGGGAATAGTATTTTTAGAAATCGTCCAAAATGGTGGTGTAC
>JGI25928J51866_1000361_pt1 | contig 11454 bp, 7 predicted proteins | sample LauGreFBDMM110DN_2_FD_51866 | JGI IMG/M metagenome (IMG submission 51866)
AACATCTGTGATTGCATCATGGCCAACCCGCCTTGCACTCCATGGTGAGCCAGCAGCCAACATGTACCAACGCACTGCATCAGCGCCATGTTGATTCAGTAGTGGCATTGGTTCAAGCACATTTCCCAGGTGCTTNCTCATCTTTCTACCGTCTTTATCTAATATATGACCNAGGCATAAAACTGTTTTATAGGCNGATTTNTCAAAAACTAATGTGCCAATTGTCATTAATGTGTAAAACCAACCACGAGTTTGGTCGATGGCTTCGCAAATAAAATCAGCTGGATAGGCTGATTCAAATTTCTGAGTAGATCCTGGTTTGTGTGGATACCCCCACTGTGCAAATGGCATTGCACCAGAGTCATACCAGCAATCAATGACCTCTGCTACCCGTTGCATAGTCGAGGAGCATTGATTACATTTGAATTTAATATCATCAACAAATGGTCGATGTGGATCCAGTTTGCTTAGCTCTGTTCCAGATAACTTACTCAATTCAGCCAGTGAGCCCACGCAAATGTCATGCTTATTTTCACATCGCCAAATCGGCAGTGGTGTTCCCCAGTAGCGATTGCGAGAAACTGCCCAATCGATGTTGTTATTTAACCAGTCACCAAATCTGCCATTTTTAATAGTCTCTGGATGCCAATCTGTTTTTGCATTCTCTCGCAGCAGCTCACTTTTAATTTCAGTTGTTCTTACATACCAAGATGGTTGGGCGTAATACATCAGTGCAGTGTGACAGCGCCAGCAGTGTGGGTAGGAGTGCTCAAACTGAGTATTTTTAAAGAGCAATCCTCGGCTCTTTAAATCTTTTATTAATGTTTTATCTGATTCCTTAAAAAATACGCCACCTACTAATGGCACATCCTTTTGGAAATGACCATCAGGATTTACTGGATTTACCACCGGCAAGTTGTATTTACGACAAACCTCTAGATCATCAGCGCCAAAGGCTGGTGACTGGTGCACCAAACCTGTGCCATCTTCAACTGTCACATAATCTGCCAAAACTACAAAGTGTGAATCCTTGATCTCGACAAAATCAAATGGTCTGGAATATTTGGTGTGTTCAAGATCCTTGCCCATAAATGTGGCAATAATTTTTCTATCTTCACCCAGTACAGCAGCCAACTCGCTAGCAACTACTAATCTTTCACTTTTCTCATCGATACTTATTTCAACAACTTGGTACTCCACCTTTGGATTCACTGCAACTGCAGTATTTGAAACCAAGGTCCAAGGCGTAGTTGTCCAGACCAATAGACTGGCGTTTAACTCAGCTAATTTTCCAGAGGTTGCTGGCATACGGACATAAACTGAAGGGTCTTTAATAGTTTCATAACCTTGGGCTAGTTCATGATCTGATAATCCTGTTCCACACCTTGGGCAATAAGGCGCCACGCGATGATCTTGTACTAATAGCCCTTTATTCCAGATCTGTTGCAAGGACCACCAAACGCTTTCAATATACTCCGGCGACATGGTCCAGTAGGCATCATCAAAATCAACCCAGAAGCCCATTCGCTTTGTCATGTCAGTAAATTCATTTACATGGCGTTGTACTGATTCCCTACATTTTTCATTAAATGCTGCAACGCCAAACTTTTCAATATCTGCCTTACCGGTAAAGCCCAACTCTTTTTCAACTGCAATTTCTACTGGCAAGCCATGACAGTCCCAACCAGCTTTGCGAATTACTTGTTTGCCTTTCATCGTTTGAAATCTCGGAAATAAATCTTTAAATACTCGTGCTTCTATGTGATGTGTACCAGGCATGCCATTGGCAGTTGGTGGGCCTTCATAAAAACTCCAACGAGGTGAACCATCTCGATTGGTCACAGACTTCTCGAAAATTTGATTCTGAGCCCAAAAATCTAAGATCTCTGCTTCCATGGCAGGAAGATCGATTTGCGCAGATAAACTATTGATTTCGCGCTTCTTATTCATATCCACCCCACATTCTAACGCGGGGGTAACCTTTTATTGGTCTCCAAAATTTTCACACGGGGGTGGCGGTTGGTAATTACTTCGGCCAAGCCATAACCTTTGCCCCTCCAGGGGGTAATGTGGCTATCAGCAAGTTATTTAAGAAATCAGCAAAGAAAAGTTCGAAATCTTCGGCTAAAAAACCGGCTAAACCAACTGCCAAAAAAGGCAATCAAAAGAGTTCTGCAAAAAAACCTGCTGCTAAAAAAAGCGCGAAGAAGATTGCCAAACGATCACCGAACATCGTAAAACCATCACTATCGAAAAAATCTAATTTTAAAAAGGGACCCGGCAAGCCATTTCCAGCAAAACTGCAAACATCAACCTCTGGATCCTCTACAACAATTTCAGTCACTTCAACAATGCCAAACGCCAATGCGCAGGCGGTAGTTGTAGAAAAAAGATTGATGATGCCACCTCCGCCAAGACCAGTATTGAAATCAAAGAAGGCAGCGGCTCTTAAACCAATAAAAAGTGCTCCGGCACCATTAGTGGCTGCCTCCACTGAAAATGCTTGGAATGCAACTGAGCTTAGAAGTATCAAAGCCGAACTTTCGAAAGATTTAATTAGGCTACGAAAAGAATTGGAGATCGCAGAGGCAGAGATGGAAGATTTAGTCGAAGCTGCAGGTGTTGGGGCTGGTGACGACCAAGCAGATGCTGGGGCAAAAACTTTTGAGCGCGAACATGAAATGTCTTTGGTATATAACGCAAGAGATATGGTTCAGCAGACTGAACGGGCACTGGATAGAATCGAAAATAAATCATATGGAAAGTGTGAAGAGTGTGGCAATTTTGTTGGAAAAGCTAGATTGCAGGTGTTCCCTCGCGCAACACTTTGTATGGTTTGCAAGCAAAAAGAGGAACGACGCTGAACACACTTCAGCGAAAATGGTTAGCAGCAATAGCTTTGATTGTCTTTGCTTTAGATTATTTGACTAAAACACTTGCCATTCAATATTTATCAGATGAACCAAAGAAAATCATTGGTTCACTTCTACAATTCAAATTAGCATTTAATTCCGGTGCGGCTTTTAGCCTTGCCACCAGTGGCACAATCTTTTTATCAACTTTTTCGATGATAGTTGCGGCAGCTATTTTTTACTATGGACGCAAAGTGACCTCAAACCGTTGGGCGATTGCTCTTGGTCTTGCCCTAGGTGGCATATTCGGCAATCTGACCGATCGTATTTTTAGATCGCCAGGCGGATTACAAGGTGAGGTAGTAGATTGGATTCAGATTCCAAATTGGCCGATATTTAATATTGCGGACATGTCAGTGGTTTCTGCTGCAATTCTCATTACTTTACTAAGCTGGAAAAATATTAAATTTAGTGACAAGGGAGATGATAAGTGAGTGAGCGTGAGGTGAGAAATCTTTCAATCCCAGAAGGGCTAAATCAGGAACGAGTTGATGCCGCTCTTTCTAGATTATTGGGATTATCTCGTAATGTCATTGTCGGGCTAATTGATGCTGGTGAAATATCAAAAAGTGGCAAAGTGGTTGGTAAATCTGATCGAGTTATAACTGGAGATCAATTAGAGATATTACTTCCAGCGGTCAAAGGTGAGGCTAAATTAACCGCTACACCAATAGATGGCTTGAAGGTGGTTTTTGATGATGAGTATTTAATTGTTATTAACAAGCCAGTGGGTATTGCCGCTCATCCAAGTCCTGGTTGGAAAGGTGCAACTGTTGTTGGCGCAATTTTTGCAGCTGGGTATCAATTAGCAACCTCCGGTGCTGCTGAAAGACAAGGAGTAGTCCATAGATTAGATGTTGGTACTTCAGGATTGATGGTGGTTGCAAAAAATGAGATTGCCTATTCACATCTTAAGGATCAGTTTCGGCAAAGAACTGTTTCCAAGGTATATCACGCTTTAGTGCAAGGACATATGGATCCAACAGTTGGCACAATTGATGCGCCAATTGATCGTCATCCGAGAGAGGATTATCGCTTCGCTGTTGTTGCAAATGGCAAACCAAGTATTACTCATTACAAAACATTAGAAGTTTTTCCAGCTGTTACTTCCCTTGAGATTGAACTTGAGACCGGCAGAACTCACCAGATTAGAGTTCATTTTTCTGCCTTACACCACCCCTTAGTTGGGGATCTGACCTATGGCGCAGATCCAACATTGGCAACCAGGCTAGGTGTTAGCAGGCCATGGCTACACGCCAAGGAATTGGGCTTTACTCACCCAGCAAGCGGTGAGCAACTCTCATTTACCGCCGAATATCCTGAGGATCTGACACGCTCATTGCAGATACTTTCAGATATTTCCCGTTAGAAATAATTTGCAGTAGTAATCTCACCACCCATGTCTAATTCATCGGAAAACCTGCAAAATTCGGAAAATTTCGTACATCTTCATGTACACACCGAATACTCGATGCTTGATGGGGCTGCCAAAATCTCCGAGTTGGTTGCTGAAGCATCGCGTCAAAAAATGCCTGCGATTGCAATGACAGATCATGGAAACGTTTTTGGTGCCTTTGAGTTTCATAAAACAGCTAAATCTGCGGGCGTGAAACCAATAATTGGGATTGAAGCTTATGTTGCTCCAGAATCAAGATTTGATAAGCGGCGAGTTAAATGGGCTGAAGGTGGCGAGGATGATGTCTCCGCCGGTGGTGCTTACACACATATGACTCTGCTAGCTGAAAATAATCAGGGGCTTTCTAATCTATTTAAACTTTCTTCACTGGCATCCTTGGAGGGGTTTTATTACAAACCACGGGTTGATAAGGAGTTGTTAGCCAAATACGCAAGCGGGATAATTGCCACTACTGGATGTCCAGGAGGTGAAGTTCAAACCAGATTAAGAATGGGTGCATATAAAGAAGCAGTCAATGCAGCAGCTGGAATGCGTGACATTTTTGGGGCACAAAACTTTTATCTTGAGTTAATGGATCATGGAATTGATATCGAAAAACGGGTTTTTACAGATTTAATAAAATTGGGCAAGGAATTAAATTTACCGCTACTTGCCACCAATGATTTGCACTACACCCATAATAAAGATGCAGCTGCACATGAGGTGCTCTTATGTATTCAATCTGGTGCAACTATGGCTGATCCAAAGCGGTTCAAATTTGAAAACTCTGAGTTTTATTTAAAAACTGCTGCACAAATGCGCCAGTTATTTAAAGACTACCCACAGGCGTGCGATAACACACTACTTATCGCTGAGCGTTGCGATACGACCATGCGTGAGGGGGAAAATTTATTACCAAGGTTTACCGTTCCGTCAGGTGAAAGTGAGGATAGCTGGCTGCGAAAACTAGCTAATCAAGGTTTATCCGATCGCATGAACGGTCAGATACCTGCTGAATATCAAGAGCGACTTAACTTTGAATTAGATGTAATGATAAAGATGGGCTTTCCTGGATACTTTTTAGTGGTAGCCGATCTTTGTAAACATGCCAGAGAGGTGGGAATCAGAGTAGGCCCGGGCCGAGGCTCTGCTGCTGGCTCATTAGTTTCTTACTCTCTGGGTGTAACTGGGCTTGATCCGATTAAGTTTGGTTTGTTATTTGAGAGATTTTTAAATCCAGAGCGTATATCGATGCCAGATATTGATTTGGACTTTGATGAGCGGCGAAGATCAGAGATGATTCAATACGCAACCACAAAATATGGTGATGATCGTGTGGCTCAGATTATTACCTACGGAACGATTAAATCTAAGCAGGCAATTAAAGATTCCACCCGAGTTCTGGGGTATCCCTATGCATTAGGAGAGAAATTAACTAAATCACTGCCACCTGCAATTATGGGCAAGGACATTTCACTGACTGGAATATTTAATATGGATAATGATCGTTATGGCGAGGCTACTGAGTTTAGAAATCTTTACGAATCTGATCCTGATTCAAAGAAAATAGTTGATACTGCGTTAGGAATTGAAGGCTTAAAACGGCAGTGGGGTGTGCACGCAGCAGGGGTGATATTAAGTAAGGAGCCTTTGCTTGATGTGATTCCGATCCACCGCCGTGAAGCGGATGGTGCAATCATCACTCAATTTGATATGGGTGCATGTGAGGCAACAGGTTTGCTAAAGATGGACTTTCTTGGTCTACGAAACCTGTCAGTATTAGATGACTGCTTAATAAATATTGAAAAAAATTTGGGCAAAAAGGTGGTTCTAGAGGAGCTTGAACTTAAGGACAAGAAAACATTTGAATTACTTTCAAGAGGCGACACTTTAGGGGTTTTCCAACTAGATAGCGCCCCNATCAGNTCNTTGCTCAGATCTATGGCGCCAGATAGCTTTGAAGANATTGCTGCNGTAATTGCACTTTATCGTCCAGGTCCTATGGGCGAGGATTCACACAATAAGTATGCTGACTATAAGAATGGTCGNAAAACACCTGCTGGCATACATTCAGAGATAGATAAGCCATTAAATGAGATATTGAAAGATACTTATGGCTTAATTGTTTACCAGGAACAGGTATTAGCTATTGCGCAAAAAGTTGCTGGCTTTACTTTAGGTCGCGCCGATCTGCTTCGAAAAGCGATGGGTAAGAAAGATAAAAAGATTCTTGATAAAGAAAAAGTTCACTTTGAAGCAGGTATGAGGGTAAATAAATTCTCAGATGATGCGATCGAAAAACTTTGGCAAACACTTATCCCATTCTCTGACTACGCCTTCAATCGAGCACACAGTGCTGGATATGGATTACTCTCTTTTTGGACCGCATACTTAAAGGCTAATTACCCAGCTGAGTACATGGCAGCGCTGCTCACCAGTGTGGGAGATGATAAGGATAAAAGTGCATTGTATTTAAATGAGTGTCGTCGAATGGGCATTAAAGTTTTACCGCCTGATGTGAATGAATCAGATTCTGAGTACACACCCCGGGGAGTTGATATTCGCTTTGGTTTAACCGCGATTAGAAATGTGGGCGAAAATGTAGTCGCTTCAATAATTGCTAATCGAAATCAAAAAGGCAGATATCAAAATTTTGGAGATTTTTTAGCAAAAGTAGATTCACATGTATGTAATAAGAAAACTATTGAATCCCTAATCAAAGCAGGGGCCTTCGATACTTTAGGTCATACTCGTAGAGGCCTGATGATGGTATTCCTTGAAGCGTTAGATGCGGTATCTGAAGCAAAGCGAGCAGAATCTATTGGCCAATTTGATTTGTTTGGTTCAGCAAATGCTACCTCCAGTGTTAATGGAGTGGCACTTGATATTCCAGATAGCGAGTGGGAAAAAATGATGTTGTTGGGCTATGAACGTGAGATGTTGGGGCTTTATGTATCTGATCATCCGCTGTTGGGAGTTGAACATGTACTGCGTTCGGTAGCAGATTACTCAATTAGCCAAATATCTGAAGTTGGCCATGATCAAATTATCACCATTAGCGGGTTAATTACACAGATTCAGCGCAAAGTTTCAAAACAAGGAAATCCTTGGGCAATTGTGACGGTAGAGGATTTAGATGGTGCTATCGATGTCTTATTTTTCTCAAATGCTTACACAACTCACGGAGTTAATTTAGTCGAAGATCGAATAGTTGCTATTCGAGGTCGGGTTGATAAGCGGGAAGAGCAACCAAGAATCTCAGCATTAGATTTAACTTTACCGGACTTGAAGCTGATTCCAACTGGACCATTTGTAATCTCCATGGAGGTATCTAGGTGCACACCACCGGTGATTGAGCGAATGAATGAAATATTGAAATCACACCCGGGGGCAAGAGAGGTGCATTTAAGATTGATAGATGGAGACAAAAAAACAGTTATGAAGTTAGATGAGAATTTGAGAGTTACAACCTCACCAAGCTTAAGTGCGGATCTAAAAACTGTACTCGGTCCAGACTGCTTACTGGTTTAAGGATTTGATGAAACCCCTTGAGTTACTACCAGCTATCGATATAAAAAATGGCAAGGTAATTCAACTTAGTAGTGCAGTATCTGGATCAACCACTGTAATGGTGGAGCCGTTAGAAGTTATACAAAGATTTAGTAGCGCCGGTAGCAAATGGATTCATTTAGTTGATTTAGATGCTGCTTACGGTACCGGGGAGAATGCTAAGTTAATTAAGCACTTAGTGCAGATGAGTCAAGTAGATATCCAATTATCAGGTGGCATAGCTAATCAGAAAAGCTTAGATGCAGCTTTAGCTACCTCTGCAAAACGAGTTAATATCTCTACTGCTGGTCTAGAAGATATTGACTGGATTAAGAATGTGATAGAAAAATGCCGTGAGCGGGTTTGCGTAGGTTTAGATGTTACCCACGGCTCTCTAGTTGCTAGAGGAAGTGGCAAAGTAATTGGAGATCTTGGTTATTTCATCTCAGTTCTAAATGAAGCTGGCTGTTCACGGATTATTGTTACCGACAACTCAACTGATGGAGCATTAGTCGGGCCAAATTTTCAATTGCTAGAGCAAGTAATCAGCCAATCATCAGCTGAAATTGTTGCAAGTGGTGGAGTATCTAATTTGTCTGATTTANAGCANTTNCGCAAAATGGGCTTNGCNGGAGCNATAGTTGGTAAAGCGCTATATGTTGGNCAATTCAGCATCGAAGAGGCATTAGACACCTGTTATAAATAAGCGGTGCGCCTTACTCTTAGATTACGGCAGAATAGGTGAGTGGAAGAGGCGCTCTTAAGTTTAGAAAAATTTCGACAGTATGCCCGTGACTTTAATGTTATTCCAGTCGCTCGTAAATTGACTCCGAAAGAGCAAACTCCTCTGTCGATATATAGCAAATTAACTAATCATCGAAGTGGAACATTTCTGCTTGAATCTGCAGAGTCAGGAATTTGGGCTCGTTACTCATTCATTGGAGTAAATAGCCAAGCAACTTTGACTGAAGCAAATGGTGTAGCAGCTTGGACAGGTGTTATGCCAGCAGGTGCACCGGTTGGTATAGACCCACTTGATGCACTACGAATTGCTACCGCGCATCTTCGATCTCCAAAGATTGCAGGCTTGCCACCTTTGACTGGTGGTTTAGTCGGTTACTTGGGATATGAGATTGTTAGGCGGCTTGAAAAATTAAGTAGTCAGGCAAGGAATGATTTAAAAATTCCTGAAATTGCGATGATGCTTACATCTGACCTAGCGGTATTTGATCATCAAGAAAATGAGATTACATTAATTGCAAACGCTATCAATTGGGATGGGAGTTCTGAGCGAGTNGATCTNGCGTATGANACTGCAATTACTCGNTTAGACAAAATGGAGGCTGACCTTGATCTTCCAGGCATAAATAATTTTGTTGAAGTGAAGAAATCCTGTCNCACCTGAGTATGANAGAAACACTACNGATCAGAGTTATATTGAAAAAGTNGAATNAATTAAGGANCAAATTNGATCAGGTGAAGCNTTTCAAGTAGTTCTTTCNCAGAGATTTTCCATGCCAGCTTTGTCAGAACCATTTGACTTATATCGTGTGCTTAGAGAACAAAATCCCAGCCCATATATGTATTTGTTTAGATTCATCGACGGTTTATCAATTGTTGGTTCTAGTCCAGAGGCATTAGTCAAAGTAACTGGTGAACAGGTAATCATTCATCCAATCGCTGGAACTAGGCCAAGAAATAGTGATCCAAAAATTGATGAGCAAATAGCAAATGAGCTTCTTCAAGATCCAAAGGAGCGGGCAGAGCACTTAATGCTTGTGGATCTGGGCAGAAATGATTTAGGCCGAGTATGTCAGCCTGGCTCAGTTGAGGTTTCCCAATTTATGCAGATTGAAAAGTATTCACATGTGATGCATATAGTTTCTACTGTCGTTGGAAAACTTCTACCAAAAATTGCGCCAATCGAAGCCCTATTCTCGGTGTTTCCAGCTGGGACATTATCGGGTGCGCCAAAACCGAGAGCGATGCAAATTATTGAAGAGAATGAACCAACCAGGCGAGAAATTTATGGTGGCACAATTGGTTACTTAGACTTTACTGGAAANATTGATACTTGTATTGCGATTAGAACGGCTGTAATTAAGGATGGAATTGCTTATGTCCAAGCTGGAGCTGGGATTGTTGCAGATTCAGACCCTGCCTCTGAAAATCAAGAGTGTATTAACAAAGCTGCTGCAGTGTTAGGTGCAATAGCAACTGCTAACGCAATGGCGAATTCGCAATGAAGTACTCTATTTTTACCAGTTTGATAATCATGGCTTTTGCTATCTACTTAATAATAAGACTTAGCAAAAAAAGCAGTTCAAGTAGGTATGAAAAGAAGTCAAAGAATACTTGGAGTTCGTTATCAGAAGGAGTTGACCCAACTGATGAGTGAGGCAAATGTTTTAACATCGATCATTGACGGTGTATTGGAGGATGTGAAAAGTCGGATTGTTCCAATTTCTCAGCTGCAAGAGCAGCTTCAAGGAGCGCCAAAGTTGCGAGGGGCACATGACTCTCTTAGTAAAAGTGGGATGCGGTTAATTGCTGAGGTTAAACGATCCTCACCTAGTAAAGGCGATCTAGCACAGATTGCAGATCCAGTAGCACTTGCCAGTAAATATCAAGAAGGTGGTGCTGATGTAATTAGCGTACTTACAGAGGGGCGCAGATTTAAGGGAAGCATTGCTGATCTGGTTGCAGTTCGCTCAGCAATAGAGCTACCAGTGCTACGCAAAGACTTTATTGTTACTGAGTTCCAAGTTTATGAGTCACGGATATTAGGAGCTGATTTATTGCTACTAATAGTTGCTGGTCTATCAAAATCACAGTTAGTTGATTTTTATCAATTAGCACAGGGATTGGGTATGGATGTGTTGGTTGAGATTCATGATCTAGCTGAGGCTGAAATTGCATTAGATCTTGGAGCAAAAATCATTGGAGTTAATTCACGAAATTTGAAAACATTAGAGGTTGACCATAAGAATTTTCAGCAGATCCTGCCGTACCTACCATCAGCGGTGATCAAGGTGGCTGAATCTGGAATTAGTACTGCTGCGCAAGTCGAATCAGTTGCAAATTTAGGCGCAAATGCAGTGCTGATCGGTGAGAGTTTAGTCAAAGCGGGTAATCCAGTTCATACTATTAATGAACTCCTGAATCGATAGAGATCCAATAAACTAATCACTATGACTCCTGACAAAACCACGCAAAGCATGGACTCTTCAGTGCTGGGACATTTTGGTCCTTACGGTGGAAGGTTTGTGCCTGAGGCGTTGATTGCAGCACTTGATGAGTTATCTGCGGCTCATATCTCGGCGTTGGCTGATCCAGTTTTTCAAAATGAATTAACGGAGTTACACAAAACCTACTCTGGCAGACCTAGCATTTTAACTGACGCAAAAAGATTTTCAGAATATGCAGGCGGGGCAAGAATTTTGCTTAAGCGCGAGGACTTAAATCACACCGGTAGTCACAAAATTAATAATGTGATGGGGCAGGCATTATTAACAAAGCGGATGGGAAAGAAGCGAATAATTGCTGAAACAGGTGCGGGCCAACATGGAGTGGCTTCGGCAACTGCCGCTGCATTAT
>JGI25928J51866_1000364_pt1 | contig 11428 bp, 8 predicted proteins | sample LauGreFBDMM110DN_2_FD_51866 | JGI IMG/M metagenome (IMG submission 51866)
TACTTAGCTTCGGCGCTCTTTTTTCCAAAGCGCTCTTCGAACTTAGCTACGCGTCCACCAGTATCTAGGATGCGCTGCTTGCCGGTATAGAACGGGTGGCATACAGAACAGACTTCAACATAGATTGAACCGCTGGCAACTGTTGAGCGGGTCACGAACTTCTCACCGCAACCACAGGTTACCTGGGTCTCTTTATACTCTGGGTGGATCTCTGGCTTCATTGTTCTTCCCTCATTCATGTTTGGATCTCGGCTAGCGAGTGAACCAAACTGGCTGGTTAACAGGACATAAGGGTAGGCGATAAGCCTACTTTTGAGAAATTTACGCTTACTTTGAGTCGTCAGGACCTGCAGTTGTCTTCTGTATCTGCATCAAGAACTCAACGTTGGATTTCGTGCCCTTCATCTTCTCAAGGAGAAGTTCGAGGGCGGCTTGTGGCTCTAAAGCGTGCAGAACCCGACGAAGCTTCCAGACAATATTGAGCTCCTCTGTTCCCATAAGAATCTCTTCCTTACGAGTACCTGAGGCAACGACGTTAACGGCCGGGAAGATGCGCTTATCGGCTAAGCGACGATCCAGAATCAACTCCATATTTCCAGTTCCTTTGAACTCCTCAAAGATAACCTCATCCATGCGAGAACCTGTATCGACGAGCGCCGTTGCAAGAATTGTGAGTGAGCCGCCATCTTCAATATTTCGAGCCGCTCCGAAGAACTTCTTTGGTGGATACAGCGCTGCTGAATCAACACCGCCAGAGAGAATGCGACCTGAGGCAGGAGCTGCGATGTTATAGGCACGGCCTAGACGTGTAATTGAGTCGAGAAGAACAACCACATCATGGCCTAGTTCGACAAGGCGCTTTGCGCGTTCAATAGCCAGCTCGGCAATCGTTGTGTGATCATCTGCTGGGCGATCAAAGGTAGAGGCGATGACCTCACCCTTAACGCTGCGCTGCATGTCTGTGACCTCTTCAGGACGCTCATCAACTAAGACAACCATTAAGTGACACTCTGGATTATTTGTTGTGATGGCATTTGCAATCGCCTGCAAGACCATTGTCTTACCCGCCTTAGGTGGCGAGACGATAAGGCCACGCTGGCCTTTACCAATCGGTGCAATCAGATCGATAACGCGTGTGGTCAAGACATTTGGCTCGGTCTCAAGACGTAAACGCTCCTGCGGATAAAGTGGAGTGAGCTTTCCAAACTCAACACGGTTACGCGCCTCATCGGGAGTCATTCCATTGACGCTCTCAAGGGTGATGAGGGCGTTGAACTTCTGCTTTGTCTCACCCTCGCGTGGTTGGCGAACCTGTCCTGTGACAACATCACCTTTACGTAGACCATTTTTACGGACCTGGGCTAATGTCACATAGACATCATTTGTACCCGGCAGATAGCCAGATGTGCGGATAAAGCCATAGCTATCGAGAATATCGAGTAGCCCACTGACTGGTACTAAGACATCATCCTCACTCAGAACTGGCTCACGATCCTCGCGCGGTGCACGATCACGGTTGCGATCACGGTTGCGATCTCGCCCACGTCCNCGGTCATGGCGNTCATTGCGACCCCCACGATCGGTGTTACTTGATGGGGCTTCATCATCTGGCGCCTCATCTAAATCCTGTGATGTATGAGAGGTCGACTTACCCTCTTTCTTTCGATTATTACGGGCCTCGCGGCGCGCTTCGCGTTCGGCCTTAGCCGCCTCGCGGTTGCTCGCCTGCAAATCAGCGATCGCCCCGACTAATGCATCCTTTTTCATCTTGGCCGCGCCATCGACACCTAACTGTGTTGCAACTGTCTTGAGTTTTGGAAGCGTCATTGCGGCAAGCTCTGGACTCTGTGAACGTACTGGCTCTTCTGTTGTTGTCATCTGTTTCTTTTCGCTATTGGTTTATGGGCTGCTATGAATGAGCCATATTCCTGGGATTATTTCTCTGATTTTTCTCGTCTTACATGGCCGATGTAGAAGGCCTCACTTACAAGGTAAAGGCTAGCAGTCCGACTACCGAAGGACAAAATGAAGGCTCAAATGAGGCTGGCACCGCTGCGGGATACCCCAAGGGCCAGAGCGCTGAACTTTTCGCCACCGGCGCGAGTGAGCTCCTCTACCTCTGCGGATCCACCAGTATGCAATACCAGCACCGTCGGCCCAGCTCCGGAGATAAAGGCTGCAACCCCGGCCTTGCGCAGCTTCGTGAGAAGTGCGAAAGAGGCAGGCATTGCCTGGGCACGATAAGACTGATGCAGAAAATCTGCAGTCGCAGTGTGCAGCAGATCTGGACGGTGTTGGAGGGCATGGACTAGTAAGGCTGTATTCGCTGAGTTTCTCACCGCATCGGAGTGTGCGATTAACTCGGGAAGCATCTTGCGAGCCTTTGATGTTGCAACAGATGTAGATGGGACAAAGGCCATCACGCTAATTCTTGGATCGACCTCTAGCTGCACAGATAAGGCGACATCTTGACCATGTTGTACCTCTTTCCAAGCAACGGTTGCTGCACCAAAGATCGCAGCGGCAACGTTATCGGGATGACCCTCAATCGCACTGGCCAGGTTCAACATGTCATCATCGCTCATTCGCTCGCTACCACCCAGAACGAGGGCGCGCGCAAGTGATAACCCACCAACGATGGCACTAGCCGATGATCCAAGTCCGCGACTATGAGGGATGACATTTAACGCACGCAAAGCGATACCACGTGGCTTTCCACCAAGAAACTCAAAGCCTTTGTACATCGACTTAATCACAAGATTCTTCTCATTACGCGGCAGATCATCTGCACCTTCACCCGAAATATCGATGTCGATAATCTGCTCGTCAAGAACTTGGGCGATATAACGATCATGTAGTGCAAGAGCTAGACCTAAACTATCGAAGCCTGGACCTAAGTTGGCAGTAGTTGCAGGGACTTGTACCTGCACAGATTGCGCCTTGAATGTTGGCTTCATTTTACTTGAGCCCAAGAGCCTTTGCAGCGGCTTTGAGATCGACTGGGATTACGACCGGCTTCTTCGTACTATCCAATGCATATTGGATATCTTTCAATCCATGTCCAGTCACCGTGATTACTATTGTCTTGTCTTTGGGAAGTTTCTTGGCCTTCTTATATTTGATCAGCCCAGCCAATCCTGCCGCCGATGATGGCTCGACGAAGATCCCCTCTTGCGCTGCGATCAAGCGATAAGCAGAGAGGATCTCTCTATCGCTCACGCTATCGATCACACCACCTGATGCATCACGGGCATCAACGGCCTGGGCCCAAGAGGCGGGATTTCCAATTCGAATCGCAGTTGCGATGGTTTCCGGGTTTTTGACGATCTTTCCCTTCACGATTGGCGCAGCGCCNGCGGCTTGAAAGCCATACATCGCAGGTAACTGTGATGAGATGTTATCGTCGTAGTACTCCTTGTAACCCATCCAATAGGCGGTGATATTTCCCGCATTGCCAACGGGCATTGCATGAATATCTGGAGCATCCCCCAACATATCTACAACTTCAAATGCTGCCGTCTTTTGTCCTTGAATGCGGAATGGATTGACTGAGTTCACAAGTGCGACTGGATAGTTCTCTGATAACTCCTTTGCCAGAGTCAGGCAATCATCAAAGTTTCCATTGACCTGCACAATTGAGGAGTTATGAATCACAGCCTGGGCTAGTTTGCCCATTGCAATCTTTCCCTTTGGAATCAGGACTACCGGTGTCATCCCAGCTTTGACCGCATATGCAGAGGCGGATGCAGATGTGTTACCAGTTGATGCGCAAATGACGGCTTTAGCGCCATCTTCGGCCGCCTTTGAGATCGCCATGGTCATTCCACGATCCTTGAATGAACCTGTCGGATTGAGCCCTTCGTATTTGATCCAAACGTTGTTACCAAGTAACTCTGAGAGATTACATGCATAGATAAGAGGCGTCCCACCTTCACGCAAAGAGATGATGGGTGTTCTGGAAGTAACCGGTAGACGGTGGCGATACTCTTCAATGACACCTCGCCATTGGTGGGCCCCTTTTACCTTGCCCTTAGCACCGAAGATCTGCATTTATGAGACCGCTCCCTCGACACGGATCACTGATTCAACTTTGCTGACTATCTCCATCGCAGTTAATCTTTTGACACAGGCAGTGAGAGAGGCTTCAGATGCTGCATGTGTGACGACTACGAGCTCAGCATCACTGCCTAAACCGCTCTGGCGCACCGTCTGGATGGAGACATCTTCACTGGCAAATGTCTGGGCGATAGATGCTAAAACACCTGATTTATCGGCAACATGTAAGCGCACAAAGAACTGAGATTTCACATCTGCGACTGGAGCAATATCTAAGTCGGCGTAATCAGATTCGCCATATCCCACAGTTGAATATGCACGATGGCGCGTTACTGCGACTAGATCACCCAGAATCGCCGATGCGGTGGGTGCTCCGCCAGCCCCACGACCGTAAAACATGAGCTCTCCGGCCGCCTCTGATTCGACATACACGGCGTTGAATGCATTACGGACCGAGGCTAAAGGATGTGAGTTTGGCAAGATCACTGGATGCACACGCACGGAGATCTCATCTTTTACAGTGAGTTCAGCGATCGCTAAAAGTTTGATGACACAGCTCATCGCCTGAGCGGATTTAACATCATCGATCGAGATCTTTGTGATTCCTTCGCAATAAACCTCATCTATGGTGACGGTGCTATGAAATGCCAGGCTTGCAAGGAGCGCAGCCTTTGCGGCAGCGTCGTGGCCCTCAATGTCGGCAGTTGGATCGGCCTCTGCGTAGCCCAGTGTTTGCGCCTCTTTCAAGACATCTGCAAACTCACGGCCCTCCTCATGCATTTTCGTCAAAATATAATTAGTAGTTCCATTCACAATTCCCATGACTCGAGTGATCTGATCTCCTGCCAATGACTCGCGCATGGAGCGGATGATAGGAATCGCCCCTGCAACGGCCGCCTCGTAATATAAATCTACTTTTGCCGCATCGGCGGCGTTAAAGAGCTCATGGCCATGTGTTGCAAGAAGGGCCTTATTGGCGGTTATGACTGATTTCTTATTTTTAATCGCCTCCAGAATCAATGAGCGCGCAGGTTCGATGCCACCCATGACCTCGATCACTATATTTATAGTCGGATCACTCACAATCGAATGTAAATCCGTCGTGATCATAGATACATCAATACCTTCACGTGGAGTATTGCTGCGCACGCCGACCTTTTTCAAGACCAATAGCGCACCTGAGCGATCAGAGAGCTCCTGGCGATCGGATTGCAATAGACGAGCAACCTGGCTTCCAACAACGCCAGCGCCAAGCATTCCTATCGAGATTGTTTTCAAGGCCGCTTCCATGCGCCTATTCTTTCACAGATGCCTGTAACGGCGTTAAAAATCTAAGCCCAGCAGATCGGCCGCAGTTTCTCGGCGCACAATCACGCGGGCTTTGCCGTTCTTTACTGCGATAACTGGTGGTCGCGGCACGTGGTTATAGTTGCTCGCCAAACTGCGTCCATATGCACCGGTTGCAGGAGTCGCCAATAAATCTCCAGGTGCAATATCACTTGCGAGCTCGATAGAGTCGATAAGAATGTCACCAGTCTCGCAATGCTTGCCAACTACGCGAGCAGAGAGCAACGGGGCCTCACTGATGCGATTCGCGAGAATTGCCGTGTACTCGGCTCCATAAAGAGCTGGGCGGATATTATCGCTCATTCCACCATCGATAGATATGTATCGACGAATTGAACCATTCTCAAGTGTGACATCTTTGACTGTGCCAACTTCATAGAGTGTGAACATTGTCGGTCCAACAATGGCACGGCCTGGCTCGATGGAGATCTTTGGGATATCCAAGTTGTGTGCAGCGCAACGTGTGGTGACTACCTTGCCAAGAGCGCTCATTACAACGGCTGGCGATAACTCTTCATCACCTTGTACATAGTGAATTCCATAGCCTCCACCTAAATCAAGTTCAGGTAACTGGCCACCAAATGCATCGCGATATTGAGCAAGAAGTTCAATCAAACGTTGCGCACTGATCTCGAAGGATTCAGTATCTAAAATCTGAGAGCCAATGTGTGCGTGAAAGCCTCTTAGTTCAATCGATGGATGAGTGCGCACTGCTTCGATGGCCTTCCAGGCAGCACCGCTTGCGATGGAGAAACCAAACTTGACGTCTTCATGCGCCGTTGCAATTGATTCGTGAGTATCGGCCTTGATACCTGGTGTCAAACGTATTAAAACTCGTTGGATTTTTCCATATTCGGTAGCAGCAGCTGCGACTCGATCGATTTCAAATAGAGAGTCAACAACGATAGTACCGACACCGACGCTTACGGCATCCTTGATCTCAGCCAAAGATTTGTTATTGCCATGTAACTCAATCTTTGTAGGATCAATGCCCCCGGCAAGGGCAACTGCAAGCTCGCCACCAGTACATACATCGATCCCAATTCCAATCTCCTTGATCCAGCGCGCTACCTCGGTGCAGATGAACGCCTTGGCTGCGTAGTACACCGTCCCAGCATTCGGGCCAAATACACTCTTTAAAGAGGTATCCCAAGAGATTGCACGGGTACGAAAATCCTCTTCATCCATGACAAAGGCCGGGGTGTGAAACTCTTTGGCAAGGGCCGTTGCTGTGATGCCAGAGATTGATAACTGCTTATCGATCCGGACATGAGAGGACCACATATCGAACTACATCCTCTCCGGGGCACTTACGCCCAATAGGTCTAGGGCGCGAGCAATTACTATCTTCGTAGATGAACAGAGTAGTAGCCGGGCCGTGTGCAATGAGGTTGGATTTTCATCCCCCATCGGCAGCACACGGCAATCGGCATAAAATCCGTGATAGGTACCTGCTAACTCCTCGAGATAGCGTGCAATGCGGTGGGGTTGGCGCATCTGCGCCGCTGATTCAACGACCCGGGGAAACTGAGCTAACTTACCCAATAGTTCATTCTCACGATCGTGTATCAGCTGCGATGGATCAAAATCCTGGATTTCTAATGAGATTTTGAGTTCGGTGGCATTGCGCAAGACTGCAGCGATTCGGGCATGGGCATACTGCACGTAATAGACCGGATTCTCATTTGTACTGCGCTTCAAGAGATCAATATCCATCACCATCGGGGTATCCACTGGATATCTAATCAATGTATACCGCGCGGCATCAACACCAGTTTTTTCCACTAACTCCTCTAAGGTGATGATCGTTCCCGCCCGCTTGGAGAGCTTTACCTCTTGGCCGCCCTCCATTATCTTGACCAGCTGGCCGATTAATATCTCGACATTAAAATTAGGATCATCACCCGCGCAAGCCGCTGTCGCCTTGAGACGGCCCACATAGCCATGATGATCTGCCCCTAACATATAGATGCAGATATCAAAGCCACGTTCGCGTTTATTGATGTAGTAAGCGGTATCAGATGAGAAATAGGTAAATGAACCATCTGATTTGGCTAGAACACGATCCTTATCATCACCAAAATCTGTGGTGCGAAGCCAAGTTGCACCCTTATCCTCAAAGACATGACCTTGAGTCCGAAGTTTCTCGACCCCATGCTCTACCGCGCCTTGATCATGTAACGAGCGCTCTGAAAACCAGATATCAAAGTGCGTACCGAAGTCTTCGAGCACTCGCTGTTGATCTGCAAGTTGCAACGTATATGCAGCCTCTCGGAATGCAATCTGCCGATCTTGTTCAGGCAAAGATGTGATAGCTGGGTTATTTTCCACAACTTCCTTTGCAAGATCGATGATGTATTCACCCTTATAACCATCCTCTGGGACTGCCGTGCCAAGTGCGCCCGCTTCAACAGATGCTCCAAATAGATCCATCTGGTTTCCCCGATCATTGATGTAAAACTCACGCGTAACATCTGCGCCCGCGGCAGTTAACACGCGCCCCAGTGAATCCCCGACCGCAGCCCAACGTGTATGCCCTAGATGCAAAGGCCCTGTTGGGTTGGCACTAATAAACTCAAGATTAATTCGAACACCTGCAAGGGTATTTGTATCTGCAAACTTCGCTCCAGCGTTGATGATTGTGCTTACCAGTTCGGCCTGACTTGAACGCTTGAGTGTGATGTTGATGAAGCCAGGCCCTGCCACATCCAAGCCCATAATCGAATCAATGTCTTTGAGTTGATCCACAATGATTGCAGCAACTTCACGGGGCTCTTTGCCTGCCGCCTTGGCCAACTGCAGCGCAACCGATGTCGCATAGTCGCCATGCTCTCGATTTTTAGGCCGCGAGAGCGTGATCGACTCTGGGGTGCTCCCGGCTAACTGCCCATTAGCGATGGCCCGCCCGATAGCCGCCTTGAGCGCGGCTTCAAGGAGCTCAATCTGTGAGGGCATACGCCAAGATTACTCGCATAGGTATCGTGACGTTACCTGTCTGGCGTGTTGGTCCATCCCTTGATTACCTCTAATCTTGTCACCTGTCCAAGTGAGAGCGCAAGCAGTTCTCGTGTGGGTAATGCGGGAGTGGTGAAATGGCAGACACGCAGGTCTTAGGAACCTGTGTCTTCGGACGTGAGGGTTCAAGTCCCTTCTCCCGCACACAGTATTGATGCGTAATTGATTGTGTTGAGTCAGTAGATTTAATTGAGAATGGCAAATGCAATCAGGATCAACCCTGTAACAATTACAATCGACTTAGTCGCTCTCGTATCTAAAACCTTGGCAAGGCCCGGAAGCCAGGTTGAAAGCAAAAGCAAGGCACCCGGGATTATCACGATCAAACTGTTTCCGACTACGCCACTCATACCAGTTTGATAGCGCAGGTTTATCAGGCCAAGGGCAATAAGTAGATAGCCAGCCATTCGGTAGTTGTTTAACAGGTTTTTATTCATGGCCGAAGTCTAATAAAAGCAAAGAGGGCGCCGGTTTCCCGACACCCTCTTTGCGAGTGATTTACTTTTTACTCTTTCATACCCTCTGCAGCTGACTTCATGCGTGCGATCTTGAAAATCGTAAGACCGAATACGCACTTCGCCAATACATCGGCGATGGTGTAACCCACTTGCACGCCAACAAACTGCTCTGCAGTGGCATCTCCACCCATTCCAAGGATGTAAGAGATTGGATAAACGCCCCACGTAGCAATCAAAAGAAGACGTAGGCGACCAACGGTGGCTGCTACTCCCTCTGGCTGCTTATCTAGTGACTTTCCAAGCTCTACAAAGAGAACATAGAGAATGTATAGGAATGGAATCGTTGATAGAACACCATACATAACCTGTGTGTTCTGATCAGATGAAATCTCTCCTGGATATCCAAGTGCGATCATTGCAGCAGATGCTGGAACGAGGCGAGTTATCAGAGAGGTAGAAACTGATTTTGTAAGAGCTAGAACCGCTACAACTTCAACAAGAAGTAGTGGAACGGTCAATAGCCAGTCAACATAGCGATAGGCCTCGTTGAATGAGCCCTGAGCTCCAGAGGTATTAATAGTCATATCTACCGACGACTCTTTGAATGAATCAAAAATACGCATGTAGTGGTAGGCGGCGATGAATGTCACCATGGATGACATAACAAGTGCGCTGCGGTACTTTGCCAATACACGCTGCTGAGAAACCAACGTGTAGACGGTGCAGGCAAGCATGGAAACTAGGCCAAATGAAAATACGTTATAGACCAAGTTCCATTGGTTGCTATCGAGTTTAAGCATGTATAGATGCCTCCGTAAGTGTTTGCACCCGAGCCCCGTTTGAGGCCCAGAACTTTGCAGCCATTGAGGACCTCGAGGAGCCCCATTGGCCTTTGGTATTCGTAAGTGTGTACTCATAGAGGAGCCAGTTCAAGTGGAATCACCGAGGATTCTCGAGAAATTATCTCTTAACCCATCTAAATCCCCGTCAAATCGCACTATCTGATGCTGCCGAGTGGTGCTACCGAGCGGTGCTACTTGCCCGGGCTATCGCCCATCCCAGGCCGCCATCTCGGTGGCAAAGGGATCAAGGCCCATCGGCCCGATCTTTAATGCATAGGTATGAAACCTCTTCAGATCAAAGCTGGAGCCCAGGCGCGCCTTGGCATCCTCGCGAGCACTCATCCACACCCGCTCGCCCACTTTGTAGGAGATGGCCTGACCGGGCCAACCCAAGTATCGATCCGTTTCGCTCAACGAGTGAGCATCATCGAGCAAGGCCTGTTCATTGAGTAGCTTGCGAGCGCTCTGGGCATCCCAAGGAGTGCCATCGACATCACTGTAACCAAGGTGCATTCCGATATCGACAACTATCCGTGCCGCACGCAGAGCCTGAGCCGATAGATATCCCATCTCGATTCCCGGCTCATCGAATGCGCCGAGTTCATTCATAAAGCGCTCGGCATAGAGCGCCCAGCCCTCCCCATAACCACTTATCCAGGCAGCGGTGCGTTGGAAGCGACTCAAACGCTCTTTTTCAATCGTCACCGTTGCAACTTGCAAGTGGTGTCCCGGGATAGCCTCGTGATACCAGGTAGAGACCAAGTGCCAACTACTCACCTCGTCCTTGCCAAGCATCGGAATCCACGTTGTGCCTGGTCGGGTGAGATCCTCTGATGGAGGGTTGTAATACGGTGCAGATGCACTGCCCTCAGGGGCAAGGCGCGCTTCACATTTTTTGATTCGCTCATCGATTTCGAAGAACTCACCATCCATGCGCGCCATCGCAGCATCTGTGAACTCCTGCAGATACTTGATGACATTCTCCTTACCCTTTATTACATATCGTGGATCATGATCCAAAACATCGGCGACCTCGCGCAGGCTCTTTGCCCCGGGCTTGATCTTTTCGGCAAGAACCCACATCCGATCATTGATTGCCTTCAAATCCGCAACTCCCCACTCATAAGTGGCACGCAAATCCAACTGAGCTCCTGTGAAGTACCGGGCCCAGACTGCATAGCGATCTGCGCCAACGGCATCGAGAGGAGTTGCAATAGTCAAGTACTGAGTGCGAAGAAAGTGCGCCGTTTGGGCTGAGGCTCTCTCGGCCTGCTTTGCCGCAATATGTATTGCCGGGTACTTACCTTCAGCGTCAAAGTTCTTGCACATTGCGCTATACCCACCATGTGCATAACTCTCTAACTGCTCAATGACGCCGTTGACTTGGCGTTGAGCAGTCGTCTTTCCACTCTTTGCAACGCTCATTATGGTTTCACACCACGACTTGTATGCCCCATCAACGGCTTCAAGGCGTTGTGCAATATTTTCAAAATCCTGTGGAGTATTTTTTGGCATCAACTCAAAGATTGAGCGAACGTTGGAGGGTGGTGATGTCAGAACATTCCAGAGGACAAATGACTCTTGACTATCATGCAGGGCAAGGCCAGATTCGAGCCGCTCGACCATGACTGTCTTTGCAATCCGATCAATCTCATCAATGGGTTGAATCTTGTTCAGTTTATCTAAAGTCTTTCGCGTTAAATCTGCTGC
>JGI25928J51866_1000366_pt1 | contig 11392 bp, 16 predicted proteins | sample LauGreFBDMM110DN_2_FD_51866 | JGI IMG/M metagenome (IMG submission 51866)
GTTGCGCTTGGAGATAGCCGCTGCTTTTGCTTTTGCATCTGCTTTAGAGCTTGCGCCCCACGCTTGCAGGGAAAGCAAGAGACGAGTGGGTTCTCCATTGGGTTTCCTTTCTGGACCGGGCATGCCGCCCATTCGCGCAAGGAAAGAAGCACGGCGCGGATTGTCTCCAGACTTTACCGGAGCTTGCAGGTTCATGCCTTCCGCTTTTGCAGAAGCACGTCCTGCTGCGTTTAGTCCGCCCTTTGGGTTTTTACCAGCCTTTCTTTGCCATGCAGGTGATTTAGCCATTGTTACCTCATTGTTTTTGAACTACCACCAAGACCACTTGTCTTTGGTTTTGCAGCATTGCTTATCACTTGCGCATTAGATACTGTGCTACCACCACCAATACCCAGATTTTTTGCAACATTACTCCAACTAAAAGCAGGTGGAGGACTAGAAACTATTGGTTGTCGTTCCTTTCCTTGCGCTAAACTGTTTGTAACATTAGCCCAACTAAAATCACCAACACTAGACTTTGCCACTGGTAGTGGTAGTGGACCGCCTTTGCCTTGTGGTGCACCCATTGCACTAGGGTAAGGGGTGGTTGTTTTTATAGGACCAGCTGATGCTAAAGTTGCAGCTGGGTTAGTCATGTATGTGCGGTTGTATGAATCAGACATAATTGGCCTAAACGTAAGATCAACTTGTGACAATGGGTTTGTCCTACTACCACTTGGCATACTAGAACCCGCGTATCTATCTCCGCCAATATTCATTTGGGGACTGAAATCCATAAGATAATTTGAGCTGGGCGACGTGAGGAGCTCCATAGGCCTCGCATACTGGTCTGTTTGAGAGGAAGTTGCATTGTCTTGGCCATAAGCCGCATTATAATTATCTTGGTAATATTGTTGTTGCTGATCATAAGCTGTGTCCTGATACGAGTTGTTTTGTTGGGAATTGAAGTCATTGTATTGATTTAGCAGACTATTGTATTCTGCCATCAACCGATCATATTCCCGCCTGTATTTTTCGTAAGCCCCCGTATCCAAGGACGGGGCTGGACTAAAAGCTTGTGGAGCAACGGGGCGTGTCAAAAATCCGGTTGGTATGCCATGATTGAAGCGCATGTTGCGATCATAGCGGCCACCGCGGTCGCGCATGCCAGAACCAATAACACGCCGCCAATTCGGACCGTATTGTTGATATAGAGCTATTTCATCAGGGTCTGTTAGTGCGTCTATAGCCATTGTTTATTTCCCCACCAAAATAAGCGTTCTCTATGGAACGCATGTTACCAACCGGTGGCTTGGGCTTCTGGTTATCTCTTAGCACATATTCGTTTGTAGAGGCTGTTAGTAGATGACCAGCCGCCCGCCACGCCCAGTATACAGCATCTAGGGTGTCATCGTGCACTCCTTTGTTGCCAAAACTTATCCACTCGTTCCGAAAGGTGTTTAGGAACATAGACTGGTTGTCATTCACCTTTATGCGCCCATATTGGAAATCCGGCAGCATCTCGCTAATCCGGACCGACTTTCCCTTGGTTGCTTTGCGTCCCAGCAAAGGAATCTGCAATCCCGTCTCGCGCATCCTGCGCAGCAACTGCTGATAGAACATTTCGCCTGCTGCGTTGGTTTCCAGCAATACGCGCTTGGGCATCCACTCACAGCAGAATCTAATCATACTATCCTCGGCATCCGCCTGACTTACCCGCCCGACAAAGCCATCCTCCACAACCAGCACGGGTTTGCAGTCAACCATGCGAGCCATGGCGAAATTGTCGCCTTCCCGCAACCTTGTGCCAACCATACTCTCTTGTGTGATGGCAAAGTCAATTCCCACATAACAATCGTAGGTATTCTTGATATATATTGACGGAAACGGAATAAGGTAGTCAGACTTGAGAACATTGCCCTTATTGGCGTGGGCATTTGCCAAATACACTAATTGAAAGTCAACTTCGCCAATCTCACTGCGTCTGCGCTCAATACGCTCCATCGGCCACTGATCCGGCCAGTAACTCTCCCCATCTTCCGTGATTGCACGCATCGTTTTGATTTCATACATTTTCTGCCCACGGATTGACACACTATCCAGATATCCCACAATGTCTGCGGGGTTCCAGCGCGTTTGCACAATAACGCAGTGGGCACTCTCCATATGCCGCGGGAGAAACGTGTCTTTCACAAAATCCACCACCTGCTTGCAGATAAGGTCGGAAGATTTGCTTTCGCGGTCGTGCAAGTCGTCCCCCACCCCAATGCCCGTCACACGCCGCCCGTTTACACTGGAACTTCCCACACCACCCGCAGCAAGCGTGGGGTCTTTCTTGGTTGCCACCAACATTGCCCAGTCTCTGCGGGTCTTGTCTATTACTTCGTACCCATCCCTGCTCCACCCCCGGTCTTTTGCGGGTTCCACGTCCGGAAACACTAGTTTCCATTTTGGATTGAACTCAATTGTGTCTGCTATGCGCTTTGCAATGGATTGACTGAGGTTTTCACCAGCACTGCAAATTAAATTGGTGGTCCATGGTCTTTTCCCTATCCACCACGCTACCAGCACAATCATTACCGTGGTCTTGGCGCTCTCCGGTGGGGCAACCAGCACAACCCGCTTGTTTGTCAGTATCTCTTCAATCCATACCTTGTGATGGGGGGCAAAGTCCACCCCAAACACCAACTTGCCAAAATCACACACAGCCCTCAGGTCGCTGTGCCGTGCACTAGCGGCTAGTAAGCCATCTATTTCGTCTGGAGTCGGCTCTAGAAGCCGCTCAGTTGCTTCTAGGGGCATCTACGACTCGTGATTGCATACGATCTAGTATCTCTCTGGCAATTTCTGGAGATAAATTAATTTGTATACCACCCGTTTGCTCTTTCTCCACCTCTAGTTTCTGGAATGCACCAATTGCCTTGGCTACAAACACCGCTGCCTGCACATTACCGTCATCAGACAACGCCCTCTCTGTCTGTTTCTCCACAATCATGCTGAATGCCTCCCTTCGGTTGCCGGCTTGTGACCCTTTTAGCATACCCTTGACTGCTGCTTTCTGATATCCCCTCACTTCCTTGGCAGCATGGTACCCAACTATCTGATGTAACCGCCCTGTCTGTAATGTGCCATCCTTTTTTAGCTTGGATGTGGGGTGAACAATGACATCTTTCTCGGAATCGTAGTACGGTTGAAATTGCCACTGCTCCCTTAGTGCCTCTGGGGTTCGTGCAATGATTGCGTTTATCCGCCGATCAATTTCGTCTTGTTTATTATCCATAATTTCCTAAATGGTTGTGCCGAGGAAGGAGAGAGACCCCGGCACAACCTGCGCACCAAAGGGAAGGAGGTAAACCCTTAGGATAATTTAGTATATCATATTTTGTAGCGGGGGGTAGCGCGGGTAATCAGTCAGGTAGTTGCGGGTGGTAGGGGGTTGCGTGAAGGGAGGAGGACGAGTAGCCACCTATCGAAAACCTAAATCCTTAGGGTGGCTTGGGGTGAGATGGGAAAGTCGAGCGTGGCGCGGGTGATTCAAGTATGCCTTCTCGCTCGCGTTGTGCGTGCGCGTGTGCGCGTGCGCCCGTGCGCGTGTGCGCCCGCGGAGTTAACTCTTACTCCACCAGCGCGCGCGCGGAGTTACCGTAACCTTAAGTCTTTCTCTTTGCATTACTTAACTCTTAATCTCTGGTATTGGTTATTGTGTTGGGATTGTATTGCATTGACCGTAGGTCAATGCCATAGACCGTAGGTCTATGTCTTAGCTACAAGCGAAGCGTAGTAGCTATTGCCCGTAGGGCAATCTCTTTGCTGTGTTAAAGGGATTATCGTGGAAATCACTAGGTCTTACTACCAATTAGTAAGACCTAGTTTCTTTGCTAGACTTTAGCTCTGGGGATTAGAGCCAAGTGATAGTAAGTTCTTCTGCCATTCGACAAACTTGGCATGATTAAGCCATGTTTGTCCAAACTGTACCATCAACCAATGAGTACCTGTGTCATTGGTAAGCTGTAACATCTTAAAGTTACAGTGGTTGTAACTCTTGATATCACCTGAGTCTTTGTTGGGTTTGCAATTACCAACATTTGAGCGACTATCCATGGTGAGAACAACATATGCACCATGGTTGTGTATTTGATAACCACCCATGATGGGTTGTTGTATCTGGTTATCTTGAGAGTTAGGTGAAAGAAACATCNGTATCTCCTGTCGTAAGTAAGTCCATTTTTGGTGGATTATGTATTCTGACATCTATGGCGAAGCCATAGATGGAAGGTGTAGGCTCTGCATAGATGAGTAGAGAGCCTTACTTTCATTTTCTCACCGTCTAAAACTAGGGGGATTGGGGAGAGCGAAATTGTATGCTCTCCCCTCTATTTTTTTATAGATGACTATGCCAGCTTCGGCTGTCAGTCATTATTTATTTCATGACGCTCACCGTGGTGTACAACTCCATCCTCTAGCCAGATGTACCACCATATAAGGTCTGAAGCTTGGGAGGTGGCTATAGAGTTAGCTAGCCAAGCACTAGCACTCCAGCCTGTATGCCATATGAAAGTTCTAGACCTAGGTACTATCTCATACCGTATACCTAGGCCTAGTCTAATAGCGCCTTACATATTCAGTAACATGTGGGTTACTCTGTGTATCCAATCAATCTTGGTATCTGATAAACCCCTAGTCTTACCCTCTTTGGTTGAGCCACCTGTAATAATCGTAGTACCCACTAAAGTCTGCTTGCTTTTACTACGATCATTGGTTTCCCGTACTATGGGATTGTTATAGGTCTTGCCTGTTTCTCGCCACAAAAATGTAGCTAGCTTATTGGGTAGCATCTGAAGCATAAGACCTTCCTCGTTTAGCCATAGGTCTAGCATCCCATACTTGGGATAGAATATGTTGTGAGTTTCTGCTGGTATCACAGTGTCTAACCGCTCTACATATCCACCAGCATGTTGCTGTAGCTGGTCTAACAATGTCTTCTCGGTAAAGTCTGTAATCTCCACGGTAAAATCACAGAAACTTATTGGCGTAACAACTATCATCTTTTGCATGGCATTCTCCTTATTGCAGGGCAAACGGTGTTGCTTGGGCTTCAGCCGCAAGCAGGGTGGAATGGTGAATGTATCGTTCTCTTACTAGTCGAGCTATACGCTGTATCTCCTCTTCACTAGTCTGTCGTTCACGAATGGCTTGGGCTACACGCTGCTCATCAGCTACAGTTTGTGCAATGTAGCGAATGTATGTGTCTGCTCTTTCCGATTCAATCTCTAGCCCTAGGTCTACACCCACCATTGTCTGTGCTACTGTACCTTGGCGCCTAGCTATATGCTCATCCATTACTTTCTCAAACTCTGCCCTAAAGTATGTCATATACAGTGGTGTCCAAGTTACTCTGCCATTAGGTAGGTTCAGCATATTATCTACCATCTGGTGTAACAACAAGCCTAGGTTACGGGCATGATGGTTGAGATTGACTTGGTTTTGGTTGAGTGTTTCGAAGTAAGCCTGTAATCCCTGCACAGGTGGGTCTAACTCCTCATACACAGGTGCTATAAGTGGGTCATAAAGCTCTGGTCTACTACTAAGAGCAGGGTGCACAGGTTCTGGCACTAGTTCAGGCATGGCATGTGCAGCTGGCTCATCATCTTCGCATGGCTCTATGTGCAGGGGTACATCTTCCACCCATTTCCTGTAGCTTGTGGTTTCACAATCCCAATCTTCATAGCCATCACCATCATGGTCATCATCATCACAGTCTGTTTCAGCACCATAGTTGTCAACAAACTCACTCCAATTGCCATCAGTCTCATTCATAAACTCTTTGAATAAGATGTGGTCATGGGCTAGAGCGCTTCGACTTATGCTATGGTTCTTGGTACCTTCCTCTATCCACGCAACAAAGTCTTCGTCTTTCTTCCACTCTTCACCCAATGACCATGTTGTAGTCCTAGTAGAACGGACATTCTCATGTGCCCATATCTTGATACCAGACACTGTGACATACCGTCTTTCTGCAACCTTACCGTTTACCAACTTCCTAATTGCCATAGCTTACGCTCCTTGTATTTTCGTGGCACCGAGAGATGTAGTGCCATTGACACCATATGTATAAGGCTTATCACTATCGTGATACCCCCACACACCCGCTTTATTTGTGTATGACCCCCTTGCATTTGTGTATTGCCCGAACTTGGGCACTGTAGGTACAGGTGTATACGCCATATTGTAATGGTGATACTTGATACGACTGTGTGCTGTATAGAAAGATGCTATACGCATGAGCTGTATCTCTAGCTTCCTGACATCTACATGACAGGAATTGCTATGCTCGCCAGCATAAGCAATACCGAAGTTGACTGCACTGATATCGCCATCTTCGAACTCAACGATATCACTAAAGCTACCCTTCTTCATGTCCCAACCATCATTATGCAATGCAGCAAGCCATTCGGGTTCTGTAAACCCATAGTGCACAGCATCACAGCCCCTGCGGTCTAGCTCAAACACCCAATTGTACTGGTCTAGCCCCACCCTATCATAGAATGCAGATGCAGTAGACAAGCCATCTTCTTCACCTGTGGTTAGGAGTATGTCATAATCCCTGCCGTTCTTGAGTAGAGATGGAAGCTTTCTGCATATAGCCCACACCCCTAGCCTGTCATCTAGGCAGGCACTATAGATCGACTGATTGTCGGGTGATGTATAGAATGCAGATGAATAACAATCCAAATGCCCTACTGCCAATACCCTTTTTGATTTGTCATCAGCTGACCTGTTGCTTGGGATAAACACATAGTTATCCTTCATACCCCACTTGTCATAGAACTGTTCTATTGGTGCCATGCAATAGCTCTTGAGTTCAGCGATATCTGATGCACTAATCATCGAGTAAGGCTGGCTAATTGTATGGCTTGCTTCCTGCAATACCGGAATGTAACCGTGTTTGCGTTTGTTCCTGCTCATTATTGGTTCCTCCTGTCATAACTGCCCCATCTAAAACCATATTCTGTAAGCGGAGCATACATACTATTGTCGGCATTGGTTTTTGTCCAGCCATAATCTAAATAGTTGCTCTCGTTTTCACCGTAACTGTCATCTTCATAGTTGTCAGGCAAAGTAACCACATCATGAAAGTGCCTGCGGTTATAGGTATTGCGCACAATTATGGGGTGGTCTACTGGCCCAACGATATACCACTTATCACCATTGACATAGGCATTGCTGTATGCAGACAACACTTGCTTGACACCAAGAACCCATCCGTAAGTTGCTTGGCAATGCTTGACAAAGTCTTGCGTTATGCTTGGCAAGACATCTCCATTTACTTCTTCCATCATATGCCTAGTGGCAGTGGTAAAGTCAAAGGTGCTGTGATTGATACGGGCTTTGTAACCGTTATAGAATGCAAGAAAGCCATTGTCTAACGGTTGCACTAATGCCCTTACTACATGCTGCACTAACCCTGGGCGTTCAGGGTCTACGTAATCAGTAAACTGTGGTATGTGAATGATAGACTTGTCTATCTCCCTGCGCTCATGATTGATGCGTACAGTGGGTGTATTGGTAGACCATAAGCCCCGAACCATGAACCCCTTGCCTGCTATCAGTTGCTTCCAGCTTTGTGCATGGCTAGTCCAATGACAGCTATCCCTGTGTAAAGAGAACCATTGACCTAACAGTCTNGCGTAGTTGGCAGGGAATGTAGCGTATACCCTAGACGTAGGCATATCTTCCTTGCCTGTAGCTGCAGACAAAGACTTGCGCAATGTTTCCATGTGTATGTCCCATTGCGTGTTGTCCCATACCCTAGGTGAATTGGTAGACGACACACTATCGGGTAGGTCAGAGTGCATAATGATTGCATTTTGCAATGCAGTCTTTGAGCGTTTCCAAAACCTACCCTTGTTGGATATGATCTCATCGCCACTCCAGCCTAATGCTGCTGTGGCTATGAGTTGCGCACTCCAATAGCTATTGCATACTTGCGTTTGCCATATTGCATTGGTGCATTCTGCAAGTGTAATCTTGGTATTGTCTGTGCGTAAGGCAAACACATCGCCTGATTTGGAATACTGTCGTAGCGGATTTGTGATTGGTGTNTGNNGTTCCATTTGCATTCTCCTTAATGCTGTATACCAGTGCGCTGGTACTCGGCTTGCTCAAAAGCTAATCGACCTGCTTCATCTGCAATGTCATCATCTCTTTTCATCAACGCTTGCATTGCTGAAAATGTCTTGTGCTTGTGCACACTTGACGCTAGGTATGCATCTATGCCCTCCATACATACATCGCATACAAACTCTGCAATATTGTTGACCATAATCATCGCTCTCATTTGCGATGCCCTGTATGAGTAATGACACCCATAACAGAGAACGCCTTTGTCTGGGTGACTGAGCCTAGTGACATATTCTGGGTTACTCACTTCGAATTACTCCTTGTGGTGTAAAAATAATGAGCGTGTCATACAACATGCTCATCTCCATCTCTGCATCAATGGTGTTAGCTTCTTCTATCCGCATCTTCCATGCTGCCTTTTCCTGTAAAGCTAACTTGTCTGAAAATGTTCTTTCATGTAGTCTCCTTTTAGTAGCCTTCCTTGGTGTCGAACTATTCTTTCCAATCTCCGCAATCCAAAACAACTTACTCATAGCAATCTCCTTTACCGCAACTAACACGCTGCCTAAACGGGACAGGAAGCGATGTCCCCATTGTCGCCCCCCTGCAAAACGATAAGATGAATATGGAATGTTGGTGGATGCGCACACGCGTGAGACAACTGACTATGGCAAGCTCAGATACGGGGCAAAAAAAAAGACCAGAAGCGTTAGCTTCCGGTCTTATGTCAGGGCTTTCTTTACCCAGTCTAATGCACGTCCTTCCATAACCTGCCTTGATGTGACACGCAGTACGCGCCACCCTTGGAGTATAGCAGTATTATATTTTTCGCAATCCTTTTCAAAACCAATAGGTCTATTGTGTCTACCCCTGCCATGAACACCACCCTCTATCTCTAATGCCAGCATGTGTTCAGGCCAAGCTATATCAAACCTCCACTTTCTCGGTGGCGAGAACACATGCTCAGTTACATACGAGGGCACAGCATCTTGATCAAGCTGTGCCCTCATAGTTATTTCTAGGTAAGAAATCAAATCTGTATCTTGGTTTCCTCTACAGTGTACACCAATTCTTCTAGCTCCATAAGAAAATCTTTGATCTCATTTTCAAGGAAGCTAATGTACTCATCATCACGCTGCACCCTGATGCGCACCATTCGTTTATCTTCTGGCATGCGAGGATCAAAGCTGACAAAGTCACACCACTCCCTGTCAGTGCATGCCATCTGGCTGTGTACCTGCGCCTTGTATCGTGTAGGAAATCCATAAAGGATTGTATCCACATGCTGCGCTGTGTTAGGACACTTGATTTCCACAAGCCCCTTCTTTTCCACCAGTCCATCAGGGCTGCATCCAAAGTGTTTGATTANAGGATGCTCCACAAACCCCACCTCATGCACCAGACCACTGATAACCNGCTCGTATGCAGCCCGTGCAATAGGCTCATTGTCTATGCCATGCTGCATGTAAGAGTTGGTGTAACTTTCCTGCTTGGTATTAGTCAGGCGTTCTACCATCAGCTCCATCATGTAGTTCTTGCGGCTTGTACTATAGCCTGCCTTGGTCTGTGCTATTACATCATGCACCCTGCTGGCTGTCACCTTTCCCAACCGTGCGTCAAACCATTCTGCTGTTCGCTGTTCCATTACTATAATCCTTTTGTAACCATTTCCCAGATCATTAGTATGGCCAAGCGACCCTGCCTTATGTGCAAGAGAAGAGCCAGCCCTACCCATATGCCCACACCCATACCAGAAATGAACAACCAAACCCCGCTACCACCTGAGACTATCCACCCCAGGATTCCAAACACCACCACAATCAATCCATATATATCCACCATATCTAAATCTCCTTTAGTATCTTGATTGCTTCCAACAAAATGTGAGCATGTCTTTTGTTTAGACATGCATCATGCCATTTCTCAAGCTCTCTTATTATTTTCTTTATGTACCCGTAGCTCTCATCAAAGGGACTTGGCTTTACCACTCCCTTTATTTCTTTGACAGCTGACCTCAATTCTTTTTGATTGGTAAGCACACCGGCATTGTAATCTTGTAGAAGTTTGTCTTGATCTACATGATTTAGTACGAGCACTTCTTTCCACGCACTAAAACTACCCTGATGTCTGCGTTCTTGTGACACCTTACCAGATATCCATTTGCAATCCATTAGATACTGGTAACTTTTATCGGGAAACATTGCTTCTGTTTGAGCCATCATCTCCCCGTGATGCATCTCAAAGCTATTCAGAAAGTCACCTACCGCCCATGATAATGCACCCCTTACCTGACCTAACAGTCCAGCTAGGTGCATGTACTCTTCCAATGTAGGCACACCAGTAATGATCATGCCTGCATCGTGTACCTCAAACGAAGAACTAATCTGTATCTTGTTGACTACAGAACTAATTGTTGGTGTGGTAATTGCATTGGTCATTACTGTAATACCACCACATTCTCTGGAACCTGTGGGTTCTGCCATACTTGTAAATTATGTATCATAATTGGTTTCTCATTCTCCTTGCCATATATTATGGCGTGTAATGGTTCCTTGTGGAACCGCATTCTAAATCCTAGGATTGCCTCGTGTATGTCCATGTCTATGTCATCGAGGTATGACTTCTGCCACCACCAGCCAAACTCCCCCATGTTTGGCTTGCTGTGCACCCCGTTCTCTTTAGCAGTCATTACATTATCCTTAGTGCTTGCTCCAATAACTGTGCTGGCTGTGGCAACTGACCCTTCTTGCCACGCCAATCCTTTATATCCCATGCTTCACGTGCTGTGTATAGAAAGCCGGCAGGTATGCCCTCATCAAACACACTCTTACATGCAGTAAAGAATGCTGTTGCCTCTGGTACCTTGGTGTCCAGTCTCATCCAGTAATCAACCAGCTTTTCTCCTACCCCGCATTGCCTTGCCATTTGCTCAATGACATATTTTTTCTCCACTCTGTCGGTCCTTGCCTTGTCCTCTGCAGTAGCGGGTGTCGCCCATTCTAAATAATTATCCATCAGCCATCTCCTTTATATATATGTCTCTGCTATTGGGTTGAGTGCTATGCAAACACACTCAACCCCCCTACCCCCCTTTATAAAAAAGGGCGCTGGTTAGGATTTGGATACCAGTGTTATCCGATCTTATCGTCATCGTACTGACAGCTGTTGCGGTGGCAAACCGTGCTTACTATGTGCGGTTGTGTGTACGACACAACCAGTTGTCCTCATCACGCTGACCCGAAAGTAAATCTTACCGCCGTTTGGATGCTGTTGGCATCCTGTTCTTTAGTTG
>JGI25928J51866_1000369_pt1 | contig 11343 bp, 8 predicted proteins | sample LauGreFBDMM110DN_2_FD_51866 | JGI IMG/M metagenome (IMG submission 51866)
CGCTGCTGACCGAACACCCCAAAGCGCTTCGATTCGCCGACATGGAGGCACCGACCTCTGTGTGCCTGTCCCATCAGTGCCGGATCCTCGAACACGCGAGGCGAGTCCTGCGGACCTCGCGCGAAACCACGTGGCGTGGAGCAAATCGTGTGACCGCGACATCGGCCCTTGAAGCACACAAAGCCGCGCGGTGCGAATACTGCACGATTGCTCCGCGTTGCGGGACGAAGTCTCGACTTTGTGTGACGGCGTCGCATCAGGAAAATGGCATCACCCTCGCGACCGGTGTGATTCGAACGCCAAGTCCTCGACCGCGCGAGGCCGACCAAGTCCGTGCGTTCAAGCTCGAACTGACACCTGGTCATTCAATCAAAAAGTCATCCACACAATGCAAGCCTCAGCCCGACATCTACCCCACAATCGAACCATCCGGCGTGTGCCTCGGCGATATCCAATCCTGGGAACCGAGCCTCACGCGAGTTGTTGGGATGCGTGCGGTTGTGAATGCTTTCGATCTGCAAGGCAACCCACTGAAAAACTTTGCGACCGTCAACGAGCCATTGAAGGGATCGAGTGCGATCACGCTCCGCTTCGTCGACACGATTACAAAGCTTGCTGTTGGCGCATTCAATGGTGTGACCGTTGAAGTTACGGTCCATCGCAAGCGTGGAGCCACACTCATTCGACGCTGTTTCACCATTGCCAATGAAACCGATGGACCTTGGAAATCATGGGCGCTTCCGTTGAAGCTGCATGCCGATGATCAGAAGTGTGCGCCGGTGGTGTGGATCCCAGATCCAACACATGAACTCGAACTCGCTGTGTACCGCACAGCGAGCCTTGAGACATATCTACATGGTCACATCCTGCGCCCCGTGTGGGCNGGGCTCATCAGACGGGCGCATCAACTCGCATGAATGGTGCGCACTTCAGGATCTTTGTTCCGGGTTGTAGTCCGCCCCAGCGCGCTGACGATTCGATGCCGTTGCTCGCTGCTTCTTCGGTTGTTGTTGCACCGAATGCGGCGAGAACTTCTGCGCATTTGGTTGGCATGATTGGTGTGAGCAACACGCTTGCGATGCGAACGCCTTCTGCGCATGCGCCGAGAATACGTGCGACTTCTGGCAACTTTGTGGGATCCTTCGCGAGCTTGAAGGGTTGCGTTTCGTTGATCAACACATCGACGGCGCGAATGATTGACAACGCGTTGTCTGCTGCTTCTGCGAGTTCGAATGCGGCATAGTGCTTGATGACTTTGCTGGAAATGTCACTTGTGAATGCGCTCCATGTTGGTGCGCCTACTGCTGCGCTGATTGGCATGCTTGCCGTTTCTGCTTCGGGCATCACGCCGCCGAAATATTTTTCGATCATTGAACTCGTGCGCGAGGCGCAGTTCGCGTATGTGTTCACGAGTTGCGCGGTGTAGATCTCGTGGAAGTGCTTCGGGCTGAAATCTGAATCTTGCGTGCCGAGTGGACCTTGTGTGGTCATGTACCAACGCCATGCATCGAGGCCGTACTTCGCGAAGTAGGACTCGATCGTTTCGAGATCGATGAAGTTGCCGAGTGACTTCGACATCTTCTGTCCATTCGAAATCCAGAACGAGTGCGCGTAGACACATTTCGGCATCGGAAGGCCAAGCGCCATCAAGAGTGCTGGCCAAACAACTGCGTGAAACCAGAGGATTTCTTTGCCGATGACGTGATACTCGGGCGGCCAGAATTTCGCGCGTGCCTTCGCGAGTTCGCCGTTTGGTTCACCGAGTCCGAGCGCGGTGGTGTAGTTGAACAGCGCATCGATCCACACATAGATCACATGCTCTGGCGCGCTTGGCATCCCGATGCCCCACGAAAAATTCGTGCGCGTGACTGGCACATCTTGCAGCCCATCGCGCAATCGTCCACGCACTTCGTTGAAGCGTCCCGCGGGACGAACGAACTCGGGATGCGCGTCGAAGAATTGTTCGAGTCGCGCTTGATACGCGCTGAGTTTGAAGTAGTAGTTGTGTTCCTTCGCGCGTACAAGCGGCTTGCCGCTGATGGGACTCTTGTACTCAAGCTCCTTCGCGCGTGTGTCGGTGACGTACTCCTCTTGCCCTTCGTCGTACCAGCCTTCAAACTCGCCGAGATACACATCGCCTGATGCAAGCAGTCGTTGCACGAAAAGTTTCACTTGTGATTCGTGGCGCGCTTCGGTGGTACGGATGAAGTCGTCGTTCGAAAGCCCGAACAGCTCCATCACTCGTCGAAACTCAGCGGAGTTTTCATCCGCGAGCGCTTGCGGAGAAATTCCACGTTCGCGCGCGCTCTTCTCCACCTTCGCGCCGTGCTCATCTGTGCCAGTCAGAAAGAAAACTTCGCGACCATCGAGCCGTTGTGCTCGGGCCCACACATCGCAGAGCGTCGTCGTGTACGCATGACCGATGTGCGGACGGTCATTCACGTAGTAAATGGGCGTCGTGATGGAAACGGGCGTGCGCGGGGAGAGCATGAGGTGGCGATTGTACGCATGCAGGTCGCTACGCTTCCCTTGTGCCGGAATCTGTCGAACAACCCACCGATGCGCTCCCGCGCGTGCCTCGGGCTCCATCGAAAGAGATGAGTCCGCTCGCGATCGCTGCGACTGTTGCGATTGTCGTGTTTTCTATCTTTCTCGGTGTGTTCGGACCGCGCATTGGAAATCGTCCGGGAATCTCAGTAGGCGTGTCGCTGAGCGACCTCGCGCTCGCAGTCGAGTCTCGCCACGGCGAACGCCTCGTCAATACGATCCACGCACCTCCGCACGATCCACTTCCGATGGAGACTATGCAAGCGATCGTTGAAACTGCGCTGCACAGAACTGTTGAACTCCCTGCATTAGGAACGGATGGCCACTGGGTTGGCGGAAACGCGGTGCAACTTCCAGGCGGACGCGCCGCCGTGTTATTCGCGCAGTATGAAGGTGGCCGCTACGGCGAATATGTCACGATCTGTATCTTCAATGACGAGGATCGCTTCACGGTCTTCGATCCGTTTGGCAGACCCATCGGGCTCCCCGACGGCGAAACATTCGTGATCGAACCGCCGAGCGATTTCGGCGGCACGACGGTTGTCATCTGGCGCGAAGACTCGCTCGTGTGGGTGCTCGCGGGCGCCGAACATCCCATTCTCGAAGCTCTCAGGTCGACCCTGCAATCGCGTGTTCATGGTTCATCGCTCGTCCGAGAGGTCCAAGAAAATCCAACTCCATAAAAACGGTGCATCCACTCGCCGAGTTGCCGATCAAACAAGTCTCGTGCGCACCGATCTCTCCATGAAACTCTTCCAATTCATCACGACACATCATCTCGCGGCGATCACAGCGTGTATCGCATCGGCAACCGCGTTCGCACAGAATCCACCCGCCGGACGCGGATTCGCAGGTCGCGGGCAGGGAATGGGGACAGGCACAGGGATGCAGGTCTACGACCGCGTGTACCGACCGGGCGTCGCGCTTCCAATGGGTGCTGGCAATGTCATGGACGCGAACAACCGCGTGGGCTCGTTTGGATCCAATGGTCCAGGTGCTGAGAGAATTGATTACGCCGCGCGAAACTTTGTAGTGACGAACAGTGTTCCCGGCGGGCGTGGCTTCCGTGGATCCGTTGGGTACGGCGCAGCGGGGGACTTTGCTGCAGCGACTGGATCGGATTCCTCGTACCAGTTCCGTGCTTCGAGCGCGTTCTCAAACCCCGCGTTCATTCAGGCTGGACTGACGAATGATCGCTTCCTCATCGGGCAAGGCCTCGGTGTGTTTGAGTATCGACGCGACTCGACGCCGATTGGTATCGGCGAACTGATTACTGGTGAAGCGCAACCTGAAAGTCGCTTACGCCTCGATCGAATGAATACCGCGCTCTCTATTGGGCAACGGAATTGGGACAGCAGCGAAGACCGCCTCATCGCAAGTGGAGTGACGCCTGCCGATGGTAATGTGAACTTCACGCTCTCCACGCTTCGTGGAATGCAGATGAGCCGACTCTCAGATCCACTCAATTCTGCTGGCTTACCGCTGTTCGAAATTGCACGGCTCCGAAGTGACTTCAAGCTTGGATTGACAACACCTCAGGAACTTTTTCCTCAGTTCAACAACAACGCAGTCTCGACGCTTCCGGGAGTCGGTCCAGTGACTGTGGAAATGAATGCTGACCTCGCTGCGCTGAAACTTTCCCCGCGCAGTTACAACGAGATTCTCACGACGATTGTGCAAGCCTACGAAAACGATCCGACGAAAACGATCAGTGCCGATCCCGCTGCACTCAAGCGCATTCGTGAACATCTTGCGGAATTGCGTGGTGAACTGCGAAAGGGAAGTGACGCGACGCCTGCGCCGGAGAGTGCGCTAACTCCACCGCGCGATCCGACCGACACAACAGCGGCTCCGATACCAGCGCCGATAGATCCGCTTCCTGAAAACACGACAACTCCCGAGAATGCAATTCAGCCACCAAAACTTCCGGGCGACGCGCCGTATCCGACTGGTGAACTGCCCGACAAGTTGAAGCCGGCAGCATCAGTGAAACTCTCCATTCCAGAACTCGCAAGAATTCTTCGGCATGGGAAGCATGTAGATGAACTTGCGGCAGGCGACCGTATGCGAGTCGACGAGTTGGTTCGTCAAGGAGAGGCGAAGTTGCGCGCAGGAGAATATTTCAGCGCCGAAGAGTTGTTCATGCAGTCACAGATGATTGCCGCGGAAAATCCCTTTGCAGAAGCGGGAATTGCAAACGCGCAGCTGGGCGCAGGGCTTTATCTCTCCGCGTCGCTCACGCTTCGCAATCTTTTCGCTTCGAATCCTGAGTTGATTGACACGACGTATGACAGAGCGTTGCTTCCGAGTGATGTGCGAATGGACACTGCAGTGAAGTCACTGCGAGAGCGCATTGCACTTCGCGCAGACGCAGCGGAGTATGGGCTCACACTTGCGTATGTTGGAAAGCAACTCGGACAGCCCGCGATCATTCGAGAAGGGCTTGCTGAAATCACGGGCAACCCACAACGCGACACCGTTCGTGAGTTGTTGACGGAGATCTGGCTTGCTGATCGCACGGTTGCGCCTGCGCCAATCACTCCATCAACTGAACCGACGAAGTAACCGCCTCGCACGGATCACGCCCGACGCCACCAACCACCGATGCGCGGAAGTTGTTGTCGCTTGCTCGCAACCAATAGAGCGACGCCCGATGCGACCATCAATGCGGAGAGTTGCATCGGCACGGTCACTCCAGCGAACGTGAGGTAGTCGGCATCCGCTTGTCGGAACTGTTCCGTGGTGACACGTAGCGTGCCGTAGAGGATGAGGAACGCGCCCGCAATCAGGCCGGGTCGACGAGGTGTCGCCCAAAGAAGCGCGAGGAGGATGAACACGATCACGCCTTCGCTCAATGCTTGCATGAAGTTGATTGGCCAGTATGCGGTGAGTGTTGGCAACAGTCGCTCTTGCATCACGGCGTTGCCGGCGTACACCTCATCGCGCACGTATTGCTGCATGGCGAACGCAGAGCCGAGACGAATACGTTCCGCTGCAAACTCCGTCGAACCATTCCACTGTGAATAAAAGACTTCGTCTGGATACTTCACNCTCCACCACGGAGGATTCAATTGCATCACCGCGGCAAGTGGCTTCCCCCACAGTTCGGCGTTCACCCAGTTTGCCAGTCTGCCGAAACACAAACCGAGTGGCGCAACAAACGCTACGGCGTCAACAACAACCAACATTGCAACGCTTCGTGTGCGCGCAAACCAGAGGCATGCGATTGCGACGCCCAATACTCCACCATGACTCGACATGCCGCCTTGATGCACCGCGAGGATGCGCCAGTACGGGAACTCTGCACCAAACTCGATGAAGAAGTGTGGTTCGTAGAACAGACAGTGCCCGAGTCGACCACCCAACACGACGCCGATCATCAAACAGAAAATGAGATCGCCAACATCGCGCGTGGAGAACGGAATCCGTCCTCGCTTTGCGAGTTCGCGCAAGATGCACCAACCACTCAAGAATCCAGCCGCGTATGCGAGTCCATACCAACGCGGCCCAACGCCTGGCGTCAACTCGAACACGAATGGATCGAGTGTGTGAAGCGTNGATTCTGCGAGGCAACAGCTCAACATGCGCGAGATGCTACGCCCTTCGATCGCGATACGCTGCGTAGATGTCGACCAGCTTGCCAAGTGAGTTTCCGAAGTCCGCGCGCCCAGGCGATTTGACTCCCGCACTCCACGTGCTTCTCGCAGGCGGCGCGTTGAGCGAGGCGCAAGCTGAACACGCGTTCACTGAACTTGCCACCGGCGCATCACATGATGGTGAGATAGGCGCGTTTCTCGCGCTGCTTGCGGCGCGCGTTCCATCGGTGGATGAACTTGTTGGCGCTGCGCGCGTGATGCGATCGAAGGTTGAGCGTGTTCCCACGCGATTGCTTCCCGCGCAGTTACTCGACACCGCAGGAACGGGGGGCGCACCGAAGAGTTTCAACGTGAGCACGCTTGCGGCGTTTGTCGCTGCTGCAAATGGTGCAAAGGTCGCAAAGCATGGCAACCGTTCGCGCACTGGTCGCGGGAGCGCAGAGACGCTTGAGCGTGTTGGCGTGAACATCAACGCGTCGCGATCTGTCCAAGCGAAGTGCCTTGAAGAGTGCGGCATCTGTTTCTGCTTCGCGATTCACCATCACCCTGCGGCGAAACATGCGATCGGTGTGCGCAAGGCGCTTGGTTTTCCAACGATTTTCAATCTACTCGGACCACTCACCAATCCCGCTGGTGCTGCGCGACAAGTGATGGGTGTGTACGCGCCGCAGTTTGTTCGCCCAATTGCTGAAGCGTTGCTTCGCCTCAACGCGACACGCGCACTTGTGTTGCACTCTGAGGATGGACTTGATGAGGTCTCGATCTTCAAACCCACACGCGTCATCGAAGTGCATGCCGGCGCGCTTCGTGAGTGGACGATTGATCCTCGCGCGCTTGGGCTTGCGAATGTTGATCCGAAGACACTTGCACCTTCTTCACTAGATGAAGCGGCCGCGTTGTTTGAAGCGGTGCTCCGCGGCGAAGAGCGTGGACCACGGCGCGACCTCGTGCTTGTGAACGCTGCAGCGGCGATGCTCGCTGCGGATGTTGTGGTATCGATGGAAGAGGGAATTCAAGTCGCAGCTCAATCGCTCGACTTTGGTGATGCATGGAAGTGTTTCGAGTCGCTGCGAGAAATCTCGCTGTCGAGTTGAGAAAATTCGGGGTAGAAAAAAGGCCGTGTTTTCAGACCCGGCGAAATTCCCCTGTATGTTGACGTCTCGATTCGGAAGACCACTCGTGCTGCGCGAGTGTGATGTGATGTGTTGTGATGTGTTGCGATGTGATGGGGACTTCTGTGGGAGGATTGTGATGTTTGGGACGGACCGGAAATGAGAGCTGCCTCGCTCACGCGAGAGTGGTGGGAAAAGCACGAGTGGCTCGCGCCTCCAGAACGGAGTGAGAGTGCTCGCTTCTGCGCATCGCTTTGCCCCATTGCGACAATCGCCGTCGCCACAGGATTGTGGTGTGGATGTGCACTTGCTGGTATCGATTTTGGAATTGGGCTCACAGATGNGCGAGCTNGTNTCCTCGGAAGCGAGGCGATTCGCGCGGGTGCGTCTGTGTGGAGTTTGCCGCTGAACTATGCGGCGCTGGTCGTGCTGATCGGTGCGTTTGTGCTGGTGATAGTGGGATCAGTCGAATCGCAACGCCGTCGATTGTTGGTTGGTGCCACCCTCCTCGCAATCGCGGCTGCAGTCTTCGGCGCGAGTTTGCGCGCTCGGGAGATCGTCTCGAATTGCCGCGCGCCGCCGAGCATCGCCACAACTGAAACCGCCCTCGTTCGCATTGAGGGAACACTTCTCGATGTACCTCAACACAGGCTCACTGGATCAGACGCGCTATCACACTTCTATGGCGAGCGTGATCGTTGGACATCTCGCATCGACTCGCTCACAAGCGTGGCGGACGATGGTGCTTGCGTGGATGTGGATGGTGTGTGCTCGGTTGTAATGTCGAGTAGTGCGCCGCTGTGGAAGCCAGGCGAGCGGTACTCGTTCTTGGGAAGGCTACGCATGCGAGTGCCTCCCGCGAACGAGGCCGAGTGTCTGGCGTTGCCTCCGAGGTCACTTCACCACGCGTGGGGCTCGCTGTCTATTGAGCATTCCGATTTAGTCACGCCCGCCATCACGAGTGATCGCGCGCCTTCGTGGCTTCGAACATTGATGGCTTGGCGTTCCATCGCGCGCGCGAGGTTGCGTGACTCTGTGCTGTCAGGCATGCCAGCGGGGGATGGTGATCACGTGCGCGCAATGCTCGTCACGCTTCTGCTTGGTGGCGAAGAAGATGGATCGCGCGCCGTGGAGCAGCGCTATCAAGTTGTCGGGCTTTCGCACATCCTCGCGGTGAGTGGATTCAATCTCGTGGTGCTCGGCGCAATCGCTGGNTGGCTNGCGCGNGTGTGCTTTCGATCGACACGCACACAACTCATCGTCGTACTCATTGTGATGCTCGCCGCGCTCTGCTTGCTTGCGCCAACTGCGAGCGCGATGCGGGCTGCGTCCATGTCTGTCATTGGAGTGGTAGGCGGACTCGCGCGTCGTGACTGGAACTCGGGCGCAATCCTCGCAGCGGCCGCGATTCTCGCACTCGTCGCAGCACCTTCGACCGCACTCGATCCAGGATTCCAACTCAGCTTCGCGGCAGTCCTCGGTCTGCGGTTTCTCGCGACACCTCTTCGCGCGCGCATCTTCCCAACGCTCGATACCCAACCGACACACATCCTTCGATTCATAGTTCTTCTCATCGCCACTGCGCTCGCGACAAGTCTGGCTGCAACGCTCGCGACGATTCCGATTGTGATCATTCGATTCGGCACCGTTGCGCCATACGCCGTGTTCGAGACTCTCATTTGCACGCCACTTGCGACGGTGATCATGGCGATCGGCTATCCGAAGGCGATGCTTGGGTCGTTGTTTCCTGTGCTGAGCGCGCCACTCGGGCTACCTCTGTACTGGCTTGGATCACTTCAAAACGCTCTCGTTGAACTCTCGCTGCAACTCCCGCATCTCGGCGCTCGAACATTGTCGCCCATTCAATATCTCGGGCTTCCGTTGTGTTTGGTTTGGGCTGCAGCATGGATGATTGCACTGTGGGTCGCGTGTCGCGGAACACTTCGATTCCAACGACACTGCGCGGTGATCGTGTTACTGCTCTGCACCGCGGTCCCTGTCGCGCCGGTCTGTTTTCCTACGACGCCACAGTGGTTCGAACTCCGTGTGTTGTCCATTGGCGATGGGACCACGATGGTCATCCGAAGTGGCGACGCGACCGCGCTCTTCGATGGTGGTTCGCTCAGCACGTGGAGTGTCGCGCAACGCATCCTCGTCCCCGAGCTTCGCCTTCTCAATGCTGGGCGTGTCGATGCCGCGTTCGTTTCACATCCAAATCTCGATCACTTCTCCGCGCTGCTCGATGTCGCGCTGTATGTTGGGATCGGCCATCTCTATGTCACCGAGCAATTCATGGTCGCTGCCGCACATGAGGGCGAAGCGCCACACGCTCTGATCAATGGNGTGCGCGCAACAGGTACCGAAGTTGTTGTCCTCCGTGCGGGAGATTCTGTGCGCGTGGGCAATTCGCTATGGAACATTCTCGCGCCCGACCCTGGATTTGTCGCGCGCAACGCNAATGATTCGTCATTCGTGATACGGATCGATGTTGATGCTTGTGAGCATGGCGCCGCGCCTACGCGCAGTGTTCTACTCATGGGCGACCTTGAAACCGAGGGCATTGCTCGCGTACTCAAATCGCCAGCACCAAACGTGATCGCTACCACACCAAACTCCCTCAAGGCGGATGTCTTCGAAATTCCACACCATGGAAGTTGGCGCCCGATCGTGCCATCGCTCGTCGACGCAGTTGATCCACTCGTTGTCCTTCAATCCACCGCGACGAGGCGCTTTGCGAATGATCGATACGCACCGGCGATGCTCGACCGCTCGCGCGGTGTCACGTGTCGAGACGGAGCGATGCGTGTGCTCATCGACGCGCGTGGCACCCTTGAACTACACACCTTTGACAGAACTGCGTGTATGTGGATCACGCGCCGTATCGATCGGCGCGCANAAACATCGCGCGCTCGAACCGGACGCAGTTCCCGACAATCCCGTGCGCCCCCTCGCGAAGCTCGATACGAATACTCGCCTTGCCGAGCGGCACATGCAGCCAACGCTTGCTCTCTACTGCATCGAGAGTAAACGCCAAGGTCGCTCCACTGGTCGCTCCACCGATCATTGTGTGGTCGACGGCAATACTCATGTTCACACTCGCGCTCGCACCAGGAATGGAGGTGTCATCGAGCACGACTTCGCTCACGAAGATCCAATCGTGGGTTTGGTCTGGTGCGTCAATAAGGATCGTCGTCGGGCCGTTGAGCCTTAGTGTTGCGACTCCGAGCGCGTCATCACGAGTTCGCTGAATGCCGTCGAAAGGAATCTCTGCGCCGCCACGCGCGCGAAAATCATCGCTGACAACGAATCGCTCGATGTGGCTTGCCACCGCGGGCACGAATGCTTCGCGATAAAGCGCGATCGCTGTGATGTCGTCAAGCGATACCTCGAAGGCGAGAGTGGGGGAGGCGACTTCTCAGCGCGATCGCTGTGATGTCGTCAAGCGATACCTCGAAGGCGAGAGTGGGGGAGGCGACTTCTCCGCGCGGGGGTGCGTTGGGTGTGTTTGTGGTTTCTGTGTCTCGCTCTGCTTGTGTCGGCGTAAACACGGAGGACTGAAATCGGGCGACCAAGCCCTTGATCACAACCAAGTCAATCGCATCAAGCACGGACCCATCTCGAAGCCACATTCGCGCGACGCGCTCTCTCGAAGCCACAGTCGCGCGACGCGCTCGTCCCCGGCGCCGCTGCCTTCTGTGGATGCGCCGCTGCCTTTTGTGGATGCGTTGTCCATCGATTCGGAGAAACGAATGCGTGCGACTCGTGTGATTGGAATCCTCTGCGCGTTCTTCTTCTCGGTACCCGCAATGTTCTCTGCGCCCGCGCTGTCTGCTGTAATCATCAAGTCGTCGGAAATCGACTCGACGAATCCCTCCACGGTGTCTCCGTTGATCAACTCGACGATATCGCTTGTCGAACTCGAAAGTTGCTTCTGTCGATTTGTGTCTCGTCGCAGTTGCAGTTCTTGCACATCGTCGATCGAGATCGCGGTGCTCCCGAGCCACGAGTGCGTCCACAAACATTGATCAGACGAAACACTCAGTGCGCCAGAAAACTTTTGCCCATCTCGAAGTTCGAGCAAGCCCACG
>JGI25928J51866_1000371_pt1 | contig 11318 bp, 7 predicted proteins | sample LauGreFBDMM110DN_2_FD_51866 | JGI IMG/M metagenome (IMG submission 51866)
CTGCGCAGCAGCTCCAATTAGTGGCGCAGTTGAACTATCTTGCACAGCAGCGCTCAGAGCTATTGGCGTAGAAAATTATGACCACCGATAACTGTACGCTCGTGCGCTAATACGGGCTGCACCAAGCACAGCCACAAGCCATGCCCCAAATGGCGCCAAGCATGCACGCCGGGCGCATACTATAGTTTCCGGCAAGCCTTGCTCCGTAACACATTTGCCTCTTGACAGAGGGTGTACACTTACCGCAGGCGAAGGCAGCGCGCACCCAATAAAAGCGCGATACGCACCGCCGCAAGGCTTGCCCAACCAAGCCTCACACTGGCCTGCCAAGAGCAAGCCAAATANTTAGCGCGGCGGCCCTACCCTTCCCGGCCGCAGTGCACGGCTTGCGGATGCAAGCCACACAATTGAGCGCCGCGGCTGCAAGTTTTGTGGCCGCGGCGCGAAGGTTTTAATGCAGCCGGGCTAAAGCTGTGTCATGTTACGCCGCCGGGTGCGCCGCAGAATCTCGCACAACGCCGCCGGACGCTTGCTGCGCATTGCCGATTACCAGAAAGCAGTGCGGGTCGGTGCGCAGCACCAAGCGCCGCAAAATCTCCACTTCCGAACGGCTCACAGTGCAGTACAACACTGTGCACTCGCGGCCGCTGAACATACCCGAACCCCGCCAGGATGTTACGCCACGCCGCAGCTCGTGCAGAATGGCCGCACCCACGGCATCCGGCTGCTCGGTGATCACGGTGGCCGTGCGCACAACGCTCGGACCCTCCAGTACATAATCGGAAACCATGCCGCTCACAAACAAAGCCAACACTCCATGCATCACCGCCTCCCAGCCAAAAAAGAAACCCGAGAGCAGGATGCCACTATCCACAACCAAGTAGAGCTGGCTTAGCGGCCAGCCGGTCACACGCTGCAAAATGCGTGCATACACGCCAGTGCCACCGGTATTGCCGCGCCCGCGAAAAATGAGCCCCATCCCCAAGCCGCTCAATGCTCCGCCATAAAGCGCGTTCAATATGGGGTTGGCTGAAACAGGTGCAAAGCGGCCGGCTGACCAATCAATCGCAATCGTAATCACCAGCGCCGTGAAGCCGGTGCGCAGCAGAAACGGCCAGCGCCCCAAATAGCGAAAACCAAAAAACAATCCGGGAAGCCGCATGACCAGCATTGCAGTACCCAGCGGCAACGCAAACAAATGCTGCGCAATCATTCCCAGCGACAGCATCGTGCCATCCGGTATGCGCGCTGGCGCAAGAAACAGATTTACGCTGACCGCAACCATGCAGCCGCCGGCAAACAGCAGCCCAACATCCCATACGTCCGCCGCAAGCACGCGCGGCTTTTTGTGATTGCTAGTCATTATTGTTCTCTCCTTTAGATGAGCCGCGCCCGCCAATGGCCATAAAATGCGCCGCTCGATGCCTATGGTAAACTACCTCATCAGGACGGTTAAACACCAACAGTGGCACCCACAGCTTCAAGTTCAATCATTCACTTAACCACGGCAGCCCAACCGCACATCGACAATCCGGGGCACTCCGGCCTGCTCCCTGCCCTCATAAAGGCCCAGAAACAAAACGGATACATTAGCAAGCCAGTCGCTGCCGAAATTGCGCGCGTGCTTCAGGTTCCGCTTGCAGAAGTGTACGGCGTGATTGAGTTTTACGCGCTACTCTATAAGGAACCAACGGCAACGCGTGTGATTCGCATCTGCGGTGACCCCGCCTGCGCGATAGCCGGCGGCCATGCCGCGTTGGAAGCTGTCTGTGCCAGCTTGGGTGTAAGCCCCAACACGGCTACAGCCGACGGCGGCTTCATGGTAGAGCGCTCGCCCTGCCTCGGCCTGTGTGATCAGGCGCCGGCAGCGATGGTGAACGACATGGCGCTTGGATGCATTCCAGTGGCGGTGCCGGCAGCAATCATTGCTGCAAAAAGCCTGGCCAAGCCAGCAGTGGTGGGCGGCAGCCTGCGCCACCTCACGCGCCGCTGCGGGACCGGCGCAACGCCGTCACTCGCAGCCTACACCACCGACGGCGGCTACAGCGCGCTCACGAAAGCCGTCCAGCAACTCACACCAGCAGCCGTTATTGCAGAGTTGAAATCCAGCGGATTGGTGGGCCGCGGTGGTGCCGCATTTCCCACCGGCGTCAAATGGGAAAGCGCAGCCAACGCCAGCGGTACAGAAAAATATATTGTTTGCAATGCAGATGAATCCGAGCCCGGAACTTTCAAGGATCGGATTTTGATGGAAGATGATCCACATGCTGTACTCGAAGGCATGGCGCTGGCGGGCTACGCCTGCGGCGCGCAGCGCGGCTACCTGTATGTGCGCGCGGAGTACCCACACGCACAGCAGCGCCTGGCGGCTGCAATTGCCGAAGCGGCAGCCGGCGGCTATCTGGGCAACAATCTGCTGGGCAGCAAATTTTGCTTTGACATTGAGCTGCGCAGCGGTGCCGGCGCGTACATCTGCGGCGAAGAAACAGCGCTGTTTGAGAGCATCGAGGGCAAACGCGGATTTCCGCGCGTCAAGCCGCCCTTCCCCACTACCGCCGGCTTGTTCGGCAAGCCCACCGTCGTCAACAATGTGGAGACGCTCTGCAATGTGCCACTGATCATCGGCGCTGGCGCGGCAGCCTATCGCATGCACGGAACGGAAAAGTCGCCGGGGTCAAAGTTGTTCTGCCTGTCCGGCGATGTGGCGCGTCCTGGTTTGTACGAGGTGCCATTTGGCGTGACGCTGCGCACAATTCTGGATGAGATGGCGGGCGGGGTCAGCGGCGGCACACTGCAGGCCGTCTTGTTCGGCGGCGCTGCGGGCGCATTTGCCACCGCCGCACATCTGGATGTCCCAATGACATTTGAGGATCTGCGCAAAGCTGACCTGCCGTTAGGCTCCGGCGTAGTGATGGTGTTCAACCACACGCGCAACCTGCGCAGTGTGCTGGAAGGGCTGGCGCACTTTTTTGCGGAAGAGAGCTGCGGCAAATGCTACCCGTGCCAGCTTGGCACAGTGCGCCAGCATGAAATTCTGGGGCGCGTTGCAGCTGGCCATGCGCGCGCCGGCGACAAAGAACTGCTGGCCGATGTGGGTTGGACAATGCTGGATGCTTCGCTGTGCGGCCTTGGGCAAACGGCCGCAACGGCAACCCTCAGTGCGATCAAGCTTTGGCCAGAATTGTTTGCGCCCAATGGCCAGGCGCAGACTGCGCGCACAAGCTAACAATGGCTGCCACAGTCACCCTTCAGATCGATGGCCAGTCCATCACTGTTGCAGCCGGCACAACGCTGCTAAACGCGGCAGCCATGGCAGGCGCCACGGTTCCCACCATCTGCTACCACGAACACTGCACTGCGAACGCACTGTGCCGCCTGTGCGTGGTGGAAGTGGAAGGCGCACGCGTGCTGGCACCGGCCTGTGTGGCAAGCGTGGCGGAAGGCATGCGTGTGCACACGCGCAACGAACGCGTAGAGCGCAGCCGGCGCACCATCTTGGAGATGCTGCACTCCGCATCTGACGTGAGCGAGGCACCGGAAATCCAGCAGCAACTGGACGACTACCATGCCAACCGCGAGCGCTTTGGCGGCGGCGAACGGCGCGAAGCGGAAGTGATCGACGACAATCCGATGTACATTCGCGACTACAGTAAATGCATCTTGTGCTGGCGCTGTGTGCAGGTGTGCGCCGCAGACGCGCAGTTCACTTACGCCATCAACTTCAGCGGACGCGGCTTCGAAACATCAATCAGCACCTTTTTTGAGCAGTCGCTGACGGACAGCTCGTGCGTGTTTTGCGGCCAGTGCGTGGGCGTATGCCCCACCGGCGCCCTCAAGCCCAAGCGCGAGTGGTTGCTGGAGCAGGGCCAGGCGCCGGCAGACATACTCGACGCAACGCGCGGGCCCGGCAAGAAACGGCGCGAGCGCAAATGAGCACGCAAGTTTTTCAGCAGCGGCCGGCAAGCCGGCAGCAAGTTCACAGGCAACCGCAAGGCAACTAAATGATCACACCGGACCGCACTGTCTCCACCACCTGCCCGTACTGCGGCGTGGGCTGCAACCTGCAGCTACACGTCAAGGACGAGCTGATCTATCGCGTCACATCAGATTTCGATCATCCCGTCAATCAGGGAAACTTGTGCGTCAAGGGGCGCTTTGGCTACGATTTTATTTACAGCAACAAGCGCATCACCACGCCGCTCATTCGCAAGCAGGCACAGGCGGCCGGTGCGCGCACGCAGGCGTTTGACCGCAGCGAATGGCGCGAGGTGAGCTGGGATGAAGCGCTGGAGTACACCACCGACCGGCTGGTTGAGATTTACAAACGCGACGGCGAGCATGCCATGGCGGTGTACTGCTGCGCCAAGGCAACCAACGAAGACAATTACCTGCTGCAGAAAATTTACCGGGCGCTGTTTCGCACCAACAATGTGGACCACTGCACGCGCCTGTGCCACGCCGGCTCAGTGACCGCACTGCTCAAGTCCATCAACTCGGCTGCGATGAGCAACACCGCTGCCGAGGTCATTGACAGCGACTGCTTCATCATCACCGGCTCCAACCCGTCCGAGAACCATCCGATCATCGGCTTGCAGATGAAAGCCGCCGTTGAGAAATATGGCAGCAAGCTGATTGTGATTGACCCGCGCAAAATAGAAATGTGCGACTTCGCAGCCCTCTGGCTGCCGTTGAAGCCCGGTACCAACGTACCCGTCTTCAATGCCATGGCGCATGTGATTGTGAACGAGGGGCTGGTGAACCGCGAGTTTGTGGAGGCGCGCACAACCGGCTACGCCGACTACGTCCAAACGCTGGATAAATTCACGCCGGGCTACGCGGAAGAAATTTCCGGCGTGGACCGCAACTTGATTATTGACGCAGCGCGCATGTACGCGCGCGCACAGCGCGGCATGATTTTCTGGGGCATGGGCATCTCGCAGCTGTCGCATGGCACGGCCAGCTCACTGGGCCTGATTCATCTGGCGTTCCTCACCGGGCACGTGGGCCGCAAAGCCACCGGCCTAAACCCCTTGCGCGGCCAAAACAATGTGCAAGGTGCGTCGGACATGGGCGCCATGCCGTTCTTTTACCCGGGCTACCAGTGGGTGGACGACGAAACGAATGCGCAAAATTGGGAGCAGCTGTGGAATGTGGAACCCGGCGGACTCAACCGCAAACGCGGCCTGACGACCACAGAGATATTGACGCACGCGCATCCGGGCGGCGTGCGCGCGCTGCACATCATGGGCGAGAACCCGATGATGACCGAGCCCAACCTGAACGAAACACGCAAGCACATGCAGCAGCTTGAGTTTCTGGTGGCGCAGGATTTGTTCATCAACGAGTCTGGTGCGTTTGCAGATGTGTTNCTGCCGGCCACCTCGTGGGCGGAGAAAGAAGGCACGGTCACGAATACGGATCGGCGCGTGCAGCGCGTGCGTCAGGCGATCGCGCCNNGTGGCCAGTCACGGCCGGACTGGGAGATCCTTTGCGATCTTGCCCAGCGCATCGAAGCGCGGCTGGGGCGGCCCAACAGTGCCNTTTGGAATTACGACTCCCCGGCGCAAATCATGGCCGAGTTTGGAAAGCTGGACAGCAACTACACTGGCATCACTTACGAGCGCCTTGAGCGCCACGGCTTGCAAACACCTGTGCCGCATGCCACCCACCCCGGAACACCGTTCCTGTTTGCAAAAGACTTTCCATCCGGGCGCGGAAAATTTATTCCGGTGGACTACGTGCCAATCATGGAACCGCCCGACGAAGAGTACCCGTTCATTCTTACAACCGGCCGCGTATTGGAGCATTGGCACGGCGGCTCTATGACCCGCAACTCCGCGCTCAATGAAATCTACCCATCACCGGTGGTTGAGATACATCCCGTAGACGCAACCTGGGCAAACTTTACGGACGGGCAGCCCGTGCGGGTCTCGTCGCGCCGCGGCGCAATCGTGCTGCGCACGCGCGTCACGGAAAAAGCGCGCGCCGGTGTGGTGTTCATGTCCATGCATTTTGCAGAGGCAGCCGCCAACCTGCTCACCAATGATGCGCTTGACCCGCAAGCCAAGATACCGGAGTACAAGGCTTGCGCTGTAAAAATTGAACCGGCAGCAGAAGCAGACCTGCCGCATCCAGAAATCAGAACCGAACGCGGCCGCTGGTAGCACACGCGCCAACCCCAGCACACCGGTTGCCGCGCCACAGATCTTTACACTAACGTGGCTGAATTCCTCACAGTCTGCGCTTCTGCCGATGCGCTGCAAACACTTTTTGCGCTGCTGCCCGGGCCGCCGCCCACCGAATTAATTTCCAGCGCTGCCGCGCTCGACCGCGTCACGGCTGCAGCTGTGCTTGCACCGGAAGCGCTGCCCACATTTGTGCGCAGCACAGTGGATGGCTACGCCGTACAGGCACGCAACACTTTCGGCGCAACCAACACGCTACCGGCGTACTTGCACCTCGCCGGCGAAATTCACATGGGCGAAGCTGCGGCCCAGAGCCTGCAGCCCGGCCAGACAATTTTGATTCACACCGGCGGCATGCTGCCGATTGGCGCGGATGCCGTTGTGATGGTGGAGAACACGCAGCTGAGCCGCCCGGATGAAGTGGAAGTGCTGCGCGCAGTTGCGGCTGGCGAAAATCTTGTCAACCCCGGCGACGACATCCGCCCCGGTGAAAGCGTGCTGCCCGCGGGACAGCGGCTGCGCCCGCAAGACATTGGCGGGCTGCTGGCGCTGGGCATCACGCAAGTGCGCGTGGCGCGCATGCCGCTGCTGGGCCTGATCTCCAGCGGTGACGAGCTGACCCCGCCAGCGGAAACACCCGCAACCGGGAAAGTGCGCGACATCAATTCTTACACCGTGGGTGCGCTGGCAGCGCGCGCGGGCGCTGCCGTGCGCAGTTACGGCTTGCTGCCGGATAATTTTGACCTGCTGCTGCAAACTGCGCAGCGCGCACTGCAGGAGTGCGATGTGCTCGTGTTCTCCGCCGGCAGTTCAGCAGGCACGCGTGATGTAACCGCGGGCGTTATAAATGCGCTCGGCACGCCCGGTGTGGTTGTGCATGGCGTGGCCGTGAAGCCCGGCAAACCCACCATTCTGGGAGTGGCGCAAGGCAAGCCGGTGTTCGGGCTGCCCGGCAATCCCGGCAGCGCACTCGTTGTTGCGGATCTGCTGCTGGTGCCAACGCTCTTTCACCTGCAGGGCGCCAGCGCCCCGCCCGCCCGCCAAATGCAGGCGCGCCTCACGCACAACCTTGCGTCCAGCGCCGGCCGCGAGGATTATGTGCCCGGCCGTTTTACGGANCGCGCCGGCGAGCNNTGGGTGGAGCCGCTGTTTGGAAAATCGAACCTNATCTTCACGCTTGTCAAAGCGGACGGCGCAATTCTCATTCCGCTGCACGCCACCGGGCTGGCAGCCGGCCAGCTTGTGAATGTGCGCTTGTTCTAGCGCAGCCGCGTCTACGCGAATATTTTTCACATTGCAGTAACGCACATGCCGCTCGACATTTATTTGCATGACATCCCGCTGCCTGAAGCGCACGCAGCGTGGAATGCTGCCATTGAAGCCGCAGGCTGCTGGGATGCGCTGCCGGCAGAAAGCGTCGCGCTAACAAATGCGCTGGGGCGGGTAACGGCCGTGCCGGTGTGGGCAAAGCTTTCGGCGCCGCATTATCACGCGGCAGCAATGGATGGGTATGCGGTGCGCGCCGGGGACACGGCAGGCGCTACGGAGAGCGCGCCGCTGGAGCTGCGCGTACCGGACCAGGCAATTTATGTTGACACCGGCGATGCGCTGCCGCAGCACGCTACGGCTGTGATTCCAATTGAGGCGGTGCAGCCCATGGGCAGCGGCGCAGACACGCGCCAGCCGGAGCGCATACAGATCCGGGCAGCGCTGCCGCCGTGGCAGCATGTGCGCGCTACTGGCGAGGACATGGTGGCCACAGAGCTGGTGCTGCCCGCCAACCAGCGGTTGCGTCCGGTGGACTTGGGTGCGCTGGCTGGATGCGGTTACGGCACTGTACTGGTGCGCCGCCAACCGCGCGTTGCCATCATTCCCACAGGCACAGAGCTGGTACCGGCCGGCACCGATGTGCAGCCCGGTCAAATCATCGAGTACAACTCGCTGGTGCTGGGCGCACAAGTGCAGCAATGGGGCGGCGTTGCAACGCGCTGGCCGATTGTTGCGGATGATTTTGAGCAGATTTGTGCGGCCGTCGGTGAGGCTGCCGCCACGCACGATCTGGTGCTGCTCAATGCGGGCTCCTCCAAAGGGTCTGAGGATTTTTCTGCGCGTGTAATTGCAGCGCTTGGCAAAGTGTGCCTGCATGGCGTAGCGGTCCGCCCGGGCCACCCCGTAATTTTGGGTGTGCTGTCCGGCACCAGCGGCCAGCGCCCCACTCCGATTGTGGGCGTGCCGGGTTATCCGGTAAGCGCAGCGCACACCGGCGAAATTTTTGTGGAGCCGCTGCTGGCGCATTGGCTGGGAATGGCATCAGCTGCTGCGGAGACCATAACTGCAACGCTCACCCGCAAAGTCCTTTCACCCGCCGGTGACGACGAATATTTGCGCGTGAGTGCGGGCCGCGTCAACAATCAGGTTGTGGCAACGCCGCTTGCGCGCGGTGCCGGCGTCATCTCGTCACTCGTCCGCGCCGACGGCATTGTGCGCATTCCCCGATTCTCGGAGGGGTACTCCGCCGGCACAAGCGTCACGGTGCATTTGTATCGCACAGCTGCGGAGATAGACAACACTATCCTGCACATTGGATCGCATGATCTGGCGCTGGACCTTTTGGCGCAGTTCTTGGCGGAGCGCGCGCCCGGGCTGCGCCTGAGCTCCGCCAATGTGGGCAGCCTCGGCGGGCTGATTGCGCTGGCGCGCGGCGAATGCCATTTTGCCGGCAGCCATCTCATCGACCCCGACACCGGCACGTTCAACCATGCTTCCGTGCGCCGCTATCTGCCTGAGCTGCCGGTGCAGCTGATCACGCTGGTAGAACGCGAGCAAGGCTTGCTGGTGGCGCCCGGCAATCCATTGCGCATTGCCAGCCTCGCGGACCTTGCACGCAAAGATGTGCGCTACGTGAACCGCCAGCGCGGCGCCGGCACGCGGGTGCTGCTGGATTATGAACTGGGCAAACTGGGGCTCACCGCAGACGGCATTAACGGATATGAGCATGAAGAGTACACGCACCTTGGCGTGGCCGTTGCAATCTCCTCCGGCATTGCAGACTGCGGGCTGGGCATCCACGCTGCGGCCAGTGCGCTGAAGCTGGACTTTGTGCCGGTAGCCCGCGAACGCTATGATTTGGTGGTGCCAGAAGCAAGCGTGGACGGCGTACTAATGCAGCCACTGCTGGCACTGCTCACCGATGCGCAATTCCGCGCTGCCGTGAGCGCCCGCCCCGGCTACTACGTGGAGCTAATGGGCGAACGCCGCCCGGGATTGCTGTGAGCCGCAGCCACAGCGCCGCACAGGCTTTGCAGCTGGCGCGTGAGCTGGCATGTGAATTTGCCACGCGCGCCGCAGCTGCGGATGCGCACGCGCAGCTGCCCGCAGCAGATGTTGCAGCGCTGCGCAGCGCCGGCTTCTTTGCGCTGAGTGTGCCGCGCGCGCTGGGCGGCAGCGGCCTGCCGATGGCAGCGTGCCTTGCGGTCCAGATAGAGCTGGCCCAAGGCAGCGCCGCCACCGCAATGGTGCTGGGCATGCCACTGCACATTTTTGGCAGCGCCAGCGAACACTGCCCGTGGCTGCCAAACGCATTTGAAAACCTGTGCCAACTCGCTGCGGATGGCGCACTCGTAAATGCAGTTGCCAGCGAACCGGAAATGGGCAGCCCCTCGCGCGGCGGCCTGCCGCAATCAACTCTGCATGCGCACACTGCCGGCGGCTACACGCTCAACGGACTTAAAACATGGACGACGGGCGGACGCCACCTGACCCACATGCTGGTGCGTGTGCGCCACGCAGAGGTGCCCGCGATTGCGCTGGTGGAGACGGCGCGCGCGGGAGTGGAGTGGGATGAGACGTGGGGCAACGCGCTCAGCTTGCGCGCGAGTGACAGCCATGACGTGCGCTTCAACAACGTGCACCTGCCCGCTGAAAACTTAATCCAGCCCGATTGCAGTGCGCCGGGCGCACCGCCCAACGCATGGTTTCCGGTGATGATGGCGGCGGTGTATCTGGGCAGCGCGCTGGCCGCGCGCAATGCGGTCATTCAATTTGCACTGGAGCGCACGCCAACAGCGCTGGGTGCGCCGATTGCCACGCTGCCAAAAATCCAGCGCCAGATTGGCGCGCTGGATGTGCGCCTGATGAGCGCCCGCACGCTGCTTGAGGCCGCGGTGGAAAAATGGGACGGCAGTGCGGCGGCGCAGCGCGCGCTTTATCCGCGCATAGTGGCCGCCAAGTATTTGGTGTCGGAGGTTGCCAACGAAGTGACAGACGCAGCGCTGCGCATTGCCGGCGGCACCAGCATCACGCGCACGCTGCCGCTTGAGCGCCACTTCCGGGATGTGCGCGCCGGCTTGATGCAGCCGCCATCCGGCGACACAGCACTTGAGCTCATCGGCCGCAGCGCGCTGGCTGAAGGCGGAGCCACCGCAAGTCCGCCGCGCGCAGGCTAAGGCGTCAGCCGCGCAAACTTGCGCTTGCCCACCTGAATAACAGTTGCTTCAGTAATTTGGAGCAGCATTTCTGTATCAGCGACGGCAACGCCACCCAGCTTTATTCCGCCCTGCTTGATTAAGCGGCGCGCCTCGCTTTTGGTGGGAACCAAACCCGCGCTCACCACAAAGTCAACGAGCTTCGCGCCCGCCACCGCGGCAAACAGCGGCATGTCATCCGGCAGCTCACGGCGCTGGAACACGCGCTCAAAATGCGCCTGTCCCTGTGCCGCCCCTTCCGCTCCATAGAACACAGCCGTGATCTCATGTGCAATTTGCATTTTTCCATCGCGCGGGTGCAGCGCGCCGCTGGCAATGCGCTCCTCCACCACTTGCACGGCAGCCGGCGACCAGCGCGTAACGAGGCGCATGTACACGCCCAGCGCCGTGTCCGGCACGCTCATCAACTTTCCAAACATGTCTTCCGCCGTGGTGGCCACGGGAATGTGGTTGCCGGTTGACTTTGACATGCGCTGCACGCCATCCGTACCGGGCAGAATGCCGGTAATGATGCCCACTTGCGGCCGCTGCCCAAGCGCCTCCTGCAATTTGCGGCCAGCCACGATGATATTAAACAACTGATCCGTGCCGCCCACCTGCACATCTGTCTCCATGGCGCATGCGTCGTACCCCTGCATCAACGCATAAA
>JGI25928J51866_1000372_pt1 | contig 11312 bp, 10 predicted proteins | sample LauGreFBDMM110DN_2_FD_51866 | JGI IMG/M metagenome (IMG submission 51866)
CCCGGCGATTTCCAGAGCCTCGGTCCAGCGCTGGTAGGGCTGGCTCTCAAGCAACTTGGCGCGCAGGGTTTCGGCGAGTTGACGGGGGTTGAGTTTGAGCGGCTTGGCCAGTTGCATGGCGGCGGTGGTTGCGAGGTCGCCGTGGGCCGGCACTTTGGGCGACTCAAAAACCGCTTTGGCCCCGGCGCCCGGGCTCAGCGCCTCCAGTGCTTGTGCCAGCGCATCGAGCAGCTGTTGTTTGACAATTTGCATGGCGCGATTTTAAGCGGCCGACCGGCTGCGCCAGCACGTTCACCAGCGGCGAGTCGGGCAGGTCGCCCACCCGAACTGCACGGTCCGCAGCCTCGCCGGCAAGGTCTACCACCCGGTCGCTCAGCTTGAGCGAGATCGTGACCTCGGAGTGCAGCTCTCGAAAGCACGGCACCAGGGGCGCCACATGGCGCCGTCCGAAACCCGCCGTTGCGGTGATGCGGCGCCGCCCTGAGCCGGCCGGGGGCGAATGGTATAACCCGAGCATCTTCATTTGGGCGTTTCGACGCTGCACACCATGAACCAAGCTGCCGTGACAGTGGCCGACATCCTGCGCCAGGCCGAGCGGATCGGCTGGACCGTTAGCGACACCCGGGCAGCAGAAATCGCTGCAGTGGCGGCACCGGCTTATGCCGCACTTGAGCGCTCCAGCGCCGAGCTCGATTTTGATGTGGACACCCTGTCTCTGTATGCTGCCCTACAGGAGAACCGTGCACCGCAGCCGAGTGACGCGCCAGCCGCCGGGCCGATGGCGCCACCCCCGGCTGCTGCCACGGCCAGCTTGGTGGCAGCAGCGCTGGCGCTGCGCAGTGGCCAGGTCTCATCACTTGACTTGACCCAGGCGGCGATAGCCGCCGCCAAAGCCACGCAGGCCCAGCTCAACGCCTTTGTGCGTCTGGATGAAGCCACAGCACTGGCAGCTGCGCGGCAATGTGATGCTGATATAGCCCGCGGCGTGGTGCGCGGGCCTTTGCACGGCGTGCCACTGGCGCACAAAGACATGTTTTACCGCACCGGGTTGGTCTCGAGTTGCGGCAGCGAAATCCGCCAGCACTGGGTCGCACCCACCACGGCTGGCGTACTCGAGCGCCTGGACGCCGCCGGGGCCATCCAGATCGGCACCCTCAACATGACCGAATTTGCCTATGGCCCGACCGGCCAGAATGCTTTTTTGGGCGATGTTCGCAACCCTTGGAACACCGACTACATCACCGGTGGCTCATCGAGCGGCTCGGGCGCCTCGGTGGCCGCCCGCGTGGTGTATGGCGCCTTGGGTTCGGACACCGCAGGCTCGGTGCGCCTGCCCGCCGCAATTTGCGGCCTGGTGGGCATGAAAACCACCTTCGGCCTGGTCTCGCGCGCCGGCGCCATGCCCCTGTCGCAGTCGCTTGACACGGTTGGCCCCTTAACCCGTACCGTGGCCGACAACGCGCTGATGTTGTCAGTCATTGCGGGCCATGACCCGCGCGACCCATCCACCGCGCAGCAAGCGGTGCCCGATTACCTCGGGCAGCTGCAAGGCCCGGTCAAGGGCCTGCGCATCGGCATACCCAAGGGCTATTTTGACCGGGGTCTGGAGCCCGAGGTTGTGCCTGCCTGGACCGCGTGCGCGCAGTCTTGCGCGGCTTGGGCCTGACGGTGGTGGAGATCGATATGCCAGACCTGGACGCCATCAACGCGGCCGGCTTTTTCTTGACCTGGGGCGATGTGCTCGCCATCCACGGCGCCTGGATGCGCGACTGCCCGCAGCGCTACACGCCGCAAACCCGAGGCAGGATTCAAGGCACGCTGGCGGTCACCGCCCAGGCCTTTGCCCAGGCGCAGCGGCTGCGCGGGCCGATGTTGCGAAATTTTTGTGCCAAGGTGTTTGACCGCTGCGACGCCCTGTTGGCGCCGGTGCTGCCGATGGAGGTGCCACGCCTGTCTGAGGTTGATGTCTCGGGAGGCGCCACCACCATGCGCATTCTCAATGAGATCACCCGCCTGATGCGCCCGGTCAATGTGCTGGGTTTGCCAGCCCTGGCAGTGCCGGGCGGNGCCACCGCCAATGGCCTGCCCTGCGGCTTTCAACTCATTGGGCGNCCCTTTGCAGAAAGCACCCTGTACCGAATCGCCCACGCCTACGAGTTACAGACCGGCTTCGCAGAGCAGGCACCCCCGGCCCATGGCGGCCCTTGACCCAGCCAGAGCCCCCGATCGGCGAGGTTTAGATACTTGTAAATGCTTGTGAGCGGGCGCCGAATACCCGGTGTTCTCCATAGTTCCTCCNCAACTGGCCAGCCTGNGACGCAGCGAGGCCGGCATCAGCTCGGTTTATGGCCTCGGNTACCGCTTTGACGATGCCTGAGCCGGGGCTTCCCCCGCAGGGTCCTGGCATTAGAATGTCACGAGACTGTCACGGAGGCCTGTCATCGTCGCGCCCTGCGCCGACGGATCTCCTGTTGGACGTTACAAGGAGAAAACTTATGTTGATGAAAAAACTTACCCTCGCCCTGGCGCTGGGTGCGGGCGCAAGCGCCGTCCTGGCCCAGACTGAGATCCAGTGGTGGCATGCCATGACGGGCGCCAACAACGACGTGATCGTACGCCTTGCGGACGACTTCAACTCGGCCCAAAAGGACTATAAGGTGGTGGTGGCCTACAAGGGCAGCTACCCCGACACGCTCAATGCCGGCATTGCGGCCTTCCGCGCTGGCAGTGCGCCACACATCATGCAGGTGTTTGAAGTGGGCACCGCGACCATGATGGGCGCCAAGGGCGCCATCAAGCCCGTGCAGGAGATGATGAAGGAGGCAGGCGAGTCCTTCGACCCGAACTCCTACCTGCCTGCCATACCGGTTACTACTCGACAACCAAGGGCGAGATGCTCTCGTTCCCGTTCAACTCCTCGTCGGCGGTCATGTGGTACAACCGCGACGCGTTGAAGAAGATCGGCATGAACGAGCCCCCGAAGACCTGGCCCCAGGTGTTCGATGCAGCGCGCAAGCTCAAGGGTGCCGGCTTCGACAAGTGCGGCTTCTCCACCGCCTGGATCACCTGGCTGAATGTCGAGCAGCTTGGCGCCTGGCACAACACGCCGATTGGCACCAAGGCCAATGGCATGGACGGCTTTGACACCGTCTTCCAGATCAACGCGCCGCTCTATGTCAACCACCTGACCAACCTGGTGAACCTGCAAAAGGAGGGCGTGTTCTCCTACTCTGGCCGCACCAACACCGGCGAGGGTCGCTTCACCTCGGGTGAATGCCCGATCTTCATGACCTCGTCGGCGTTCTTTGGCAATGTGAAGGCCAATGCCAAGTTCGACTGGGGCAACGCCCCCATGCCCTACTACCCGGACGTGCAGGGTGCGCCGCAGAACTCGATCATCGGTGGCGCCTCGCTGTGGGTGATGGGTGGGAAGAGCTCCAACGAGTACAAGGGCGTGGCCAAGTTCTTCACGTTCCTGTCCAATGTCGACCGTCAGGTGAAGCTGCATACGGAGTCGGGCTACCTTCCGATCACCAAGGCGGCCTATGCTAAGGTGAAGGCCACCGATTTTTACAAGCAAAACCCGCACCTGGAAACACCGTTGATTCAGCTCAATAACAAAGCACCGACGGACAATTCCCGTGGCCTGCGTTTCGGTGGCCTGGTCCAGATCCGCGACATTTGGGCCGAGGAGATCGAGTCGGCACTCAATGGCCAAAAGGCGCCCAAGCCAGCACTGGACGCGGCTGTGGAGCGTGGCAACACGACGCTGCGCCAGTTCGAGCGGACCGTCACCCGATGAAGCCAGCTGGCCTGCTCCCGCGCCTCGAAGGGAAGGCCAGCCTTGTCGCCGCACGCGTACAGACCTAGGCGACACCTGACACGCTTGCTGTCGGGTGTCGCGTTGTCTAGACTGTCCAAGATCGCTGCCTTGTGACCAAGAACGCCCACTTTCAAGGCTGGTTGGTCCCCGGTATGCTGCTGCTGCCGCAGCTCTTCATCACGCTCGTGTTCTTCTACTGGCCGGCGAGCCAGGCCGTGTGGCAGTCCTTCCTGCTGCAGGATGCCTTCGGCACCTCGACCGACTTCGTGTGGTTCGAGAACTACCAGGTGCTGTTAAGCAAGCCTGAGTACTACAAGGCCTTGATGAACACGGTGCTGTTCTCGGTCTTTGTGGGCTTCTTCTCGCTGTCCATCGCACTGCTGCTCGCAGTGATGGCCGATCGGCAGATCCGCGGCAGCCAGGTCTACACCACGCTGTTGATCTGGCCCTATGCCGTGGCCCCGGCGATTGCCGGCGTGTTGTGGATGTTCATGTTCAACCCTTCGCTGGGCATGGTGGCCCGGGGCCTGCAATCCATCGGTTATGACTGGAACCCGCTGCTCAATGGCAACCAGGCCATGGCGCTGGTCATCATGGCTGCGGTCTGGAAACAGATCAGCTATAACTTTTTGTTCTTCCTGGCCGGCCTTCAGTCCGTTCCCAAGAGCGTGATCGAGGCGGCCACCATCGACGGCGCCCGACCCTGGCGGCGGTTCTGGACCATCGTGTTCCCGTTGCTGTCGCCCACTACCTTCTTCCTGCTCGTGGTTAACGTCGTCTACGTGTTCTTCGACACCTTTGGCATCATCGACACGGTCACCGGAGGTGGCCCCTCCGGTGCGACCGAGACACTGGTGTACAAGGTCTACGCCGACGGCAAGGGTGGCTCGGACCTGGGTGGCTCGGCCGCCCAATCGGTCATCCTGCTGGTGATGGTCATCGCGCTCACGGCGATCCAGTTTCGCTACATCGAACGCAAGGTGAACTACTGATGGTCGAGGACCGCCGCTTCGGGGATTTCCTGGCCTACGTCATCCTGACGTTGGGGGTGCTGATCGTCGCCTTCCCGCTGTACATCACCTTCGTCGCCTCCACCTGGGACGCGTCGACCATCATCAACGGCCAGCTGCCGCTGTACCCGGGCCCCTACCTGCTGGAGAACTACCACCGCACCCTGTTCGTGGGTACCTCGTCATCCACCCGCGAGCCGGTGTTCAACATGATGTTCAACTCGCTCGTGATGGCACTGGCGATCGCGTTTGGCAAGATCTTCATCTGCATCCTGTCGGCCTACGCGGTCGTTTACTACCGCTTCCCGCTGCGCATGACCGCGTTTTGGCTGATATTCGTCACGCTGATGCTGCCCGTGGAAGTACGCATCTTCCCCACCTTCAAGGTGGTCGCGGACCTGGGCTTTCTTGACACCTACCACGGTCTGGCCGTGCCGCTGATCGCTTCGGCCACCGGTACGCTGCTATTCCGGCAGTTCTTCATGACCATCCCCGACGAGCTGCTCGAGGCATCCAAGATCGATGGCGCCGGCGCGTTCCGTTTCTTTAAGGATACGGTGCTGCCGCTCTCGCTGACGACGATCGCGGCGCTTTTCGTGATCCAGTTCATCTATGGCTGGAACCAATACCTGTGGCCGCTGCTGATCACGACTAAGGACTCCATGCAGACCATCGTCATCGGCATCAAGAAGATGATCGTGACCGCCGACGCGCTCACCGAGTGGCAGCTGGCCATGACAACGGCGATGCTGGCCATGCTTCCGCCGGTGGCGGTGGTGGTGCTGATGCAGCGGCTCTTCGTCAAGGGCCTGGTCGATCAGGAGAAATAAGCGTGGCAGCAGTCAAGATCGACAACATCCGCAAGGTATACGCAGGCAACGTCGAAGCGGTCAAAGGAGTCAGCGTCGACATCCCTGATGGCTCGTTCTGCGTGCTCGTCGGGCCCTCCGGCTGCGGTAAGTCGACATTGCTGCGCATGGTGGCCGGGCTCGAGACCATTACGAGCGGCGAGTGCAGCATTGGCGGGCGTGTGGTCAACGAGGTGGGGCCGGCCGACCGGGACATCGCGATGGTGTTCCAGAACTACGCACTCTACCCGCACATGAGTGTTTACGACAACATGGCCTACGGCCTGCGCAACCGCAAGACGCCTGAGGTCGAGATCCGTGCGCGCGTGGCCGAGGCGGCCAAGATCCTGGCCATCGAACCGTTCTTGCAGCGCAGCCCGCGCCAGCTCTCAGGCGGGCAGCGCCAACGCGTCGCCATGGGCCGGGCCATCGTGCGCAAGCCGCAAGTGTTCCTGTTCGACGAGCCGCTGTCCAACCTGGATGCCAAGCTGCGCGTGCAGATGCGCGTCGAGATCAAGCGCTTGCAGCGTGCGTTGGGGGTCACGTCGATTTATGTGACGCACGACCAGGTCGAGGCCATGACCTTGTCCGACCAGCTGGTCGTGATGAACGGCGGGCAGATCGAGCAGGTGGGCGTGCCAACCGAAATTTATCGCCGGCCCCAGACCACCTTCGTCGCAGGGTTCATCGGCTCCCCGCCGATGAACATGCTGAAGGCGCGCCTCGAGCGCGGGGGGGTGCGTATCGGCGGCATGGTCCTGCCGGTCCTCGGCCTAAAGCCGGGGCAGGCCGAGGGCAGTGAAGTCACCGTGGGCCTGCGCCCGGAAGACATCGTCGCCTTCGCTGCATCCGACCAAGGGCATCGCATGGCGGTCGACTTCGTGGAAGAGCTGGGCGCCACGCGCCTTTTGCATGGCAGCTTCGAAAGTCAGACCGTCGTGGTCCAGGTGGCCGGGTCGCAGGGATTTGCGGATGGTTCGCAGATCGGCTTTTCGGTGCCAGCCGAGGCGGTGCACGTGTTCGATACGGGGACCGGCGTGCGCCTGAACTGACGGCGAGGCCATGGACGCCGTCAACTCGGTCTGCGGCGTACAAAAATATCTCGGCGTCCCAGTGTCTGTTCCTGTGTGGTCAAAAAATCAAAAACGCCTGCCCACGGTCTCTGCTTAGCCTGCCACGGTCTAGGGCAGGGCGCTTGGATCGTTTAGACCNGGCGCTGCGGCTGCCTGTGCTGGTTTGGGCTGCGGTTTTGGTGGCGCAAATTCAGGTTTTGTTTTTGCCAATGGACTTTTGTCGTTGGCAGGGGCAGTCAAAACGCCGGTTCTTTTCTGGAAATTGGCTCAGATGGATTTTTTGACCATACGGGGGTCGGTTACAGGGGCAGGCAGCCCAGTTCGCGCGGCAGCGACCAAGCGGCTTGGGCGCCCTGCGCGGTGATCAGGAACTGGTCTTCGATGATGAAGCCCCCCTCGCCATCCACATAAAACGGGGTTTCGAATGCCAGCACCATCCCGGCCTCCAGCGGCTCGTCGGCCTGGGAGGACAAAAAGGGCGGGACCTCNCAAAATGTGTCATGCCCCAGGCTGTGGCCAAAGTGGCCGCGGCTGAACCGGNTGAAGCCGGCGCGCTGCATGGCACGCGTCGCCCCGGCATGCACCTCGCGCATCAGATGCCCGGGTTTGAGCACCTCCAGCCCAGCTGAAAAAGCGTCACTCAAAGCGGCCATGATCTCGCGCGTGCGCGGCCTGGCCGGACCTAGGGTGTAGGTGCGACCACTGTCGGAGCTGTAGCCCTGCACCACACAGCCGACATCAAATTTGAGCACGTCGCCACGCTGCAAGCAGGCACCCCCAGCCCAGGGCAGGGGCCCGACGGTGGTGTATTCCCATTGACCGCTGAGCGTTACGCCCAAGCGCTGCGTCTCAAGCGCAACGCCCGCGCGCCAGGCCGCAGCAATGGCGTCGCGGTGGATGCCCTCATGCACGGCCGCCAAGGCGTGGTGTATGCCGGCTTCGGCAATCAGCGCCGCCTGGGTCAGCCGGGCAATTTCAGCCGGCGANTTGACGGCCTTGATTTGCCCGAGCACTTGNCTGGCATCGCGCCATTGNACCCGNGGCAGCACGGCTTTGAGCAACTCAAAATCAGCCACCGGCCANAAATCCAGATCAAGGCCGATGCGGGCACGGGACAGGCCGCGCGCCTTCAAGAGATCGCCCAAGGCCAGGAAGGCCTGCCGCGCGTCAAACGCCGCAGGACGCTCAAACCCGGCCGGGCGGGCGGCCTTGGCAAAGGCCCGCTCAACCAGCTCGGCCGCGCCCAGGTCTGTGTGAAGCCAGGGCCGGATATCGGCAGTNTCCACCCAATCCGGGTGGGTGTGAACCTGGGCCGGCCCCAGCGCCGCGCGGGCCGGCGCAGCGAAGAGCTCGGTGCAAACCGCCGCGACCGGCGCCGTGGCGGCGGTCGGTATCANCGCCATCGCAGCACCGGCGCGCCGAAAGAACGCGGCAACNCCGGCCGGTGCCCCGGTCGCCCAGGNGAAGCTCTCCGGNTTGGACACCACCACGGCGTCCAACTGTTGCGCGCCCAGCAGGCGTTGGGCGCGGGCCCGATTGACATCACTCATANGTTTCCCTTTTCTCAGGCGTACGACAAACCGGGCAGCCAGGTTGCAATGCCGGGCAGCCAGGTCAGCAGCAGCACCCCCAGTAACAGCAGCAGCCAAAAAGGCAGGGCGCCGTGGGCCGCTTCGCCCAGGCTGACCTTGCCTTTGCTGATGCCCACCAACACAAACAGGTTCATGCCCACGGGCGGTGTCAGCATGCCGATCTCGATCATCATGGTCACCACCACACCGAGCCAGACGGCGTCAAAGCCCAGACCGGTCAGCAGCGGAAACACCACTGGCAGGGTCATCACCATCATCGACAGGCCGTCAAACACCATCCCCAGCAGCAGATAGATCACCATCACCAGGGCCAGCATCAACAGGGGCGAGAGGCCTACCGAGGCAATGCTTGCCAGCAATTTTTGCGGTATCTGCAACACGCTGATCGACTGCGCCAGAATCACCGCCCCCATGAAGACCAGCGCGATAACGGCAAAGGTGCGGGCCGAGTTCATAAAGGTCTTGAGGAAGCGGCTCCAGTTGAGGTCGCCCATGGTGAAACCCAGCAGGGTGGCGGCCGCCACACCCACCGCAGCCGATTCGGTCGGGGTCGCGATACCCGCAAACAGGCTGCCCAGCACTGACAGAATCAGCACCGCAATGGGCCACAGTGCCAGGGTCGCGCGCAGGGTCGGCCCCCAGGGCTGGGGCTGCTCCTGCGGCACCTCGTTCGGGTTGCGCCGGGCCGACCACTCGACGTAGGTCATAAAGATCAGCGCCATCAACAGACCAGGCAGCACGCCGGCCAGAAACAGTTTGCCGATCGAGGTGTCGGTCAGGGCGCCGTAAATCAGCAGCGACAGGCTGGGCGGTATCAGCAGACCGAGCGTGCCGCCAGCAGCCAGGGTGCCCACCACCAGCCGCGGCGCATAGCCGCGCCGAGACAACTCGGGGTAAGCCACAGCACCAACCGCCGCAGACACCGACATGGACGAACCACTGACAGCGCCAAAGACGGTGCACACCGCAATATTGGTGTGCAACAGGCCGCCACGGGCACGGGCAAACAACGGCGACAGGGCCCGGTACACGCCGCCCGCCAGGCCGCTGGCCACCAGCACATCGCCCAGCAGGATAAACAGGGGAATGGCGGTCAGGGTGAACTCGCCAAAGACGTTGAAAACGGCCTGCACCCCCAGCTGTGTCGCACCGCCTCCCATGAAGTGCAAAATGGCAAAACCGGTCAAACCCAAGGCGGCACCCAGCACCGCACCCGACAGGATGCTGGCCGAGAAAAACAGCCCCATCAAGCCCCAGCTCATACCAAGACCTCCGGTGTGGCATCACCTGCATGGGGTTGCCAGGCACGCCACAAGGCAATGGCGCCGGTCAGCGCCATGGACATCGTTGCCAGCCACAGGAAAGGCGCCAGTGGAAGGCGCGATTGCTCGGACATCAGCTTGAGTTGCGAAGTGAAGGCGCTGATGGCCCAAGCATGCTGGACAAAAACCACCGCAAAAGCCAGCAGCACGAACTGCCCAAGAACAAACAGCAGCCGCTTGGGGCGCGGTGGCAAGCGCTCGCTGGCCAGGCTGACGCGGATGTTGAGCTCGTTAAGCACCGTGATCGGCAGCAAAGCAAAAACGGCTATGGTCATGAGCAGGCCAGACAGCTCCTCGGTCAGGGCCAGCGGGCGACCCCAACCGTAGCGCATCACCACGGCCCCCAGCACCAGCACAAAGATGCCGGCCAGGGCACCGGCCCCGACCATGGCCAGCATCAACGCCAGGCCGCGCCAGAGCCGCTCCAGAGCGGCCACCCAGGGCGCCTGGCTCAGCGGCGGCTGCGCCATCATTTCGGCAAGGCGTCCAGTACCTTTTGGCGGTAGGCGATGGCGTCGGCGCCGGTTTCCTTGGCCAGCACGTCCCAGGTCTCGAGGGCAGACCGGCGGATCGCCGCCTTGTCGGCCGCAGGCAGGGCCGGGTGGTAGGTCACACCTTGGCTTTGCAGCTTGTCACGCGAGGCGGCCTCGGTCGCCGTGTCGGCATCGAAATTGAAACTGACACGTTCGAGTTCTGTCACCGCGTCGAGAAAGCCCTTCTTCAGGTCTGCCGGCAAGGCGGCCCATTTGGCTTTGTGGGCCATCAGGGCGTAGGGGGCCGGCGGGAACGGGAAGCCCGTGGGGGTAACGTGCTTGGCCACCTCCTGCAGCGAGATGGAGTTGGCGAATCGTGGCGCGTACAGGGCGCAATCCACCACGCCGGTCTGTAGCGCCGCATACAGCTCGTTTTGCGGCACGATCTGGGCGGCAACACCCAGCCGTTTGAAGGTTTCCACCTGCTCACGGCTACCGACCCGCAGCTTCTTCTTTTTGAGCTCTTCCAGCGTCTTGACAGGCTCACGGCAAAACAGCGCGGCGTCCACGATCGAGAAGCCGAGGAAGCCCGGCACTTCGATATTCCATTTGGCGATCCCTTCCTTGAGCACTGCCTTCAGGGCCGGCAGGGCCTTGAGGTGCTCATCGGCATTCGCCACCAGGCCATAAACATAAATATTGGCCAGGGCGGGCGCGTCACGACCCAAGAACGGGGGCCAGATGAAGCCCAGCTCGGGCGTGCCGGTCTGCATGAAGCGCATGGCATCGGCATCCTTGAGGCCAAGGGCACCACCCTCAGAGACCGAGATCTTGAGCTTGCCGCCAGTGCGTTTTTCCACATCGGCCGCAAAGGTGCGGATCTGCACCGACTCCGGGCGCGAGGCCGGGTAGCTGTTGTTGAACCGCCATTCAGTTTGGGCCTGGGCCGGGACCTGCAGCAACAGGGCCACACCTACCGCACGGGCAGCGTTCGTCAAGACATTCAGGGTTTTCATGGGTTCTCCAAAAATTTTTTGAAGTGTCCATTCTAAGGACGGCCTCTATTTGCAGGTCAAGCCGGGGATGACGGGAGATGCGGCTGGCATCCCCGTTGCAGCCGGGATCGATGGCGGTCTGTTCAGGCCCGGCGTGAGGGTTGGGCGAATTAGGC
>JGI25928J51866_1000374_pt1 | contig 11297 bp, 8 predicted proteins | sample LauGreFBDMM110DN_2_FD_51866 | JGI IMG/M metagenome (IMG submission 51866)
CCCGAGTTCGTGGCACGCAGCGCGGCCAACCAGGCTTGGCTGGCGCAGGCTTTTGCCCACGCGCGGGACCAGCGCCTGGCCGGCGTGCTGATCGTGATCCAGGCCAATCCGGGCTTTGAGGCGGCCCGTGCTGGCCGGCGCCAGCCGGGTTATGACGCCTTTTTGGCCCAGCTGCGGCAGGAGGTCCGGCGCTTTGCCGGTCCCGTGGTGCTGGTGCATGGCGACACNCACCGCCAGCGCCTTGACCAGCCGCTGACCGACCTGGCCAGCGGCGAGCCCTTGCGAAATTTCACCCGGGTCGAAACTTTTGGCTGGCCGTTTTTGGGCTGGGTGCTGGGCACGGTGGATGCGCGCGACCCCCGGGTGTTCCGCTTTACGGCCAAGCCCTGGCAGGCGCCGGCCCCAGAGCGCTAAGCCAAAGTCCAGCGGCGCCTGTGCTAGCCTAAAGCCTTGTCCATCCTCACCTGCTCGCTATGTCCGCTACCCTGACGATCGATTTTGTCTCTGATGTGTCTTGCCCCTGGTGCGCCATCGGCCTGAGCGCCTTGGAGCAGGCGCTGGCCCGAGTGGCTCCTGAAATCACGGCCAAGGTACAGGTACAGCCCTTTGAGCTCAACCCCAACATGCCCGCCGGCGGCCAGGACATCACCGAGCATTTGACGCAAAAATATGGTTCGACCGCACAGCAGCAAAGCGCCATTCGCGAGACCATTCGGCAGCGCGGCGCTGAGCTTGGTTTCACTTTTCGGGTGCAGGGGCGGGATCGTATTTACAACACCTTTGATGCGCACCGCCTGCTGCACTGGGCCGAATTAACCGGGCTTCCCGGTCAGCAACTGGCCTTAAAAAAAGCCCTGCTGCAAGCCTATTTCAGCCACGGCCAAAGCCCCGAAGACCGGGCAGTGTTGGTGCAGGCGGCGGCATCTGTTGGGCTCGACTCGCACGGCGCCCTGGCGGTTCTCTCAGGAGACGCCTACGCCTTGGACGTACGCGAGCGCGAACGGCTGTTCACCCAGGCCGGCATACAGTCAGTGCCCGCCGTCATCATCAATCAACAACACCTGATATCGGGTGGCCAGCCGGTTGCTGTGTTCGAACGCGCCCTGCGCCAAATTGCTGCTGGCGCCTAAGCAGGGCGCTCGCCCAGGGGCCTAGCGTTTTTCTTCGGCAAGCGGCGGCAACGAGCGCAAATAGGCGACCAGCGCGCCCAGGTCTTGCGGGCTCAGCTGGCTGGTGGTGTTGCGAATAATCTCTTCCATGGCCTCGGCCGGCACATCACCCTCAGGCGTGGCGCCACTGCGCAAGAATTCCTTGAGCTGTGCATCGCTCCAGCGCTTCAATCGGGTTGGTGTCAGGTTGGGCGCGCGTCCCTCGCTGATCATGCCGCCGCCCAGCAGCCGGCCTTTGACCGGACCACCCAAAAAATTTCGGGGTGTGTGGCATTCGGTGCAATGCGACAGCGCCCCTGCAATGTAGGCGCCGCGGTTCACCTCGGCACTCGCCTGCGGATTCACGCCGGCACGCTGCGGCACAAAAAACAACCATTTCCAGGCGGTGACGAGCCGGCGCCAGCCAAACGGAAAGCGCAACTCATGGGCCTGGTTGGCGCGCTCGGCGCTGGCCAGGGTACGCAGATAGGCCCACAGGTCGCGGATGTCCGTGTCGCTCATGCCCGTGAACGAGGCATAGGGAAATGCGGGAAAGTAGTGCTGCCCGTCCGCACGCTCGCCGAGCCTGATGGCCCGAGTGAAATCTGCCTCGCTCCATTTGCCGATACCAGCGCTGGGGTGGGGTGTGATGTTGGGCCCGTAGAAAACCCCAAAGGGCGTTTGCAGCCGGCGCCCACCGGCATAGGGCACTGCACCGGGTGTGGCATCGGTGTGGCAGCCCATGCAGCCCGCTACGGCCGCCAGGTACTGGCCCTTTTTCGGATCACCTTGCGCGGTTTGCGCCTGTGCCCCAACAGCCATCATCACACCGAGCAGCGCCAGAAAAAAAAGCCTGCTCAACTGAGACAGTCCCCCAGCAATCCTTTGAAATCCCAGCATTCCATGCGTGCTCGCATCAATCCTTGCCTTCAGGGCAGGGGCGCATATCGGAAGTTGAAAGAACTAAATGCCTCGTGGCAGCCGTTACAGCTGTTGGCAACGCCTTGTATGGCAGCTTTCAAGGCCACAGCTTCGCCGGTCTTTGTGGCAGCTTGCAGTTTTTGGATATCTGCCATCAAGCCATCTGCGCGAGCTTTGAACTTGGCACTATCGCTGCCAATCTCTTCCTTGGCGCGGGTGTTGGGCAGGCCCAGCGAATTGGCCGGGAAATCATCCCAGGCCAGCTGTGTCAACACGGCCAGGTAGTCGGCATTGCGTTGAGCAATGCGCTGGTCCATGGGTGTGCGGCCGGCGGCCATGGCGTACACCGGGCTAAAGTATTTTCCCTGCAGGCTCATTGCTCCCTTGCGGTAATTGATGAGCTGGTTGGGGTTGGGCTGGGCCAAGGCCTCTGCAACAAAGCCGCCGCATACAGACCACAGCAGCGCCGCCGCCAAAAACGTTCTCTTCATTAAAAACTCCCAAAAAATCAAATTGTGAATCAAACTCCGCGGCCCATAGTTTGCCCTTGTCTGGCGACATGAATCAGCAGGGAAAACCCTAGTGCTTCGATGGCAGACAGACGCTCCCGCTTGGCGGCCGCAGCATCGCGGCCGCAAACAGGGCTTCGTCGAGTTGGTTCTTGAGCCAGGTCTGCAGCGCGGGCAGTGGCTGGGCTTCAAACCAGCCGGGCTCCACAGCGGCAAATTGCCGCACAAAGGGCAGCAGCGCGACATCTGCCAGGCCCCGGCTTTGACCGGCCAGCCAGGGCGAGCCGCGCAGCGCCAGGTCAAGCGGCTCAACCAAGGCCGCCATGGCCCGCGCTCTGTGCGCCTGGCGTGAGAGCAGGGGGTGGCGCTGGGCGTATTTGTAGCAGTCAAGCAGGGGTTTGAAGCAGTCGTCGTTGCGCTGCACCCAGGCCATGCCTTGCGCAGTGTGCCGGGGCAGCCAGGCCTGTGGGTCCTGCTGGGCCAATGCCCAGAGCATGATGTCCAGGCTTTGGGTCAACAACTGGCCATCTGGCAGCACCAACAGCGGCACGGTTCCCGTGGGCGAGAGCGCCAGCAGCGCAGCCGGTTTGTCGCGCAGGGCTACCTCTTGTAGCTCGACTTGGATGCCCGCATAGTGCAGCGCCATACGGGCCCGAATCGCATAGGGGCAACGCCGAAAAGAGTAGAGCAGCGGCCTGGGCGGCATGACCTGGCAGAAAACCTCAGTCTGCCGCCCGGCTCTCAGACTGCTTCCAGGTGTAGCTGAGCACCAGACCAGCGCTGGCGCCGCTGCTTTGCTGCACCAAGGGACTGGCTTGGTTGGCAGCGCCGCTGACGCTGTCAACACGGCCAAACAAAAACAGCCGCAGATCAGGCGTGAGACGGCGCGAGACTGAGCCTGAGAGGCGCAGGGCAATCAACCCCCCCTGAGCGGCATAGGCCGCCCGGCTGGCCGTGGCTTCTGCCGCGCTGACGCTGTAGTACAGCTCAGCCAAACGCTGGTCGCCCCAGATGGCGCTCACGCCGGTGCTGTAGCTCCAGCCATCACGGTCGCGGTGCGAAAAGGTCAGCTCGGGCTCAAAAGCCACACCGCGCTGGGCCAGGCTGCTGCTCAGGTCAAACACGCCGCGCAGCGGCAGGTCTGCACGCCACTGATCCGGGCCGGCGGCGGGGCTGATGTTCCAGCGCAGTCGCGGGCCAAATTCGACCAGCGTGCCCAGGTCTGCCATGCCGCGCCGCGCCGCCACATCGCTGGCGCGCGAACCCAAGGCGCCTGATACGCCCACATCGAGCTCAAGGGCCGGGGTCTTGAGCGCACGAATGCCCGCACTGCCACGGTCAACCCGCAAGAACTCCCCGCGGTAAATGAAAAACGGCAGGGCCAGCGCCTGCTGCACGCGCTCGAGCGAGCCCGGGTAAGCCTGCTGCGACACCGCCACCCCCACAGCGCCGAGTTCCCATAGCGGCAAAGCCGGCCCCTCCTGGGCCAAGCCGGGCAGGCAGAGCGTGAGCGCCAGTGTGGCGAGTGCCAGGCTGGCGCCGCGTTGGCTTGTTGGGGGTGTACGGTACATGGGTGCCTTTTTGCAGAGTCAGGATGGGCTAGCGATTATCCAAGATGCGTGGCTTTGCTGGCTTGGCTGATGGCTCAGTTAAAAAGCTTAGATGCTGCCCCGGGCTGAGCCGCTTGATTTTGGTTTTTGAGAATTGTGCAGTCCCACCTCGCTGGGCATACACTTTGGCTCTGCTCCACCACTGAGACCTCGGCCATGAATGCACCGCTGCCCGAACACATACGCCAGGCGCTGGCCAGCGTCAGTCTGGACGACAAATACGCGCTCGATGATGGCAGCGCCTTTATGAGCGGTGTGCAGGCGCTGGTCAAGCTGCCCATGCTGCAGCAGTTGCGAGACCGGCGCTTGGGCAAGAACACGGCGGGCTTCATCAGTGGTTACCGTGGCTCACCGCTGGGCGGCTATGACCAGGCACTGGAGAAGGCGCGGGCCTACCTCAAGGCGCACAACATCGTGTTTCAGCCCGGAGTGAATGAAGAGTTGGCGGCCACCGCCCTGTGGGGCACGCAGCAACTTGGTTTTGCGCCGCCGGGCAGCAACCGGTTTGACGGTGTGTTCGGTATTTGGTATGGCAAGGGCCCAGGTGTAGACCGGTGTAGCGATGTGTTTAAGCATGCCAACATGGCTGGCACCACGCCCTGGGGCGGCGTGATTGCGGTCGCAGGTGATGACCATATTTCTAAAAGCTCTACCTCCGCGCACCAGAGCGATCATATTTTTAAGGCCTGCGGCACACCGGTTTTTTTCCCGGCCAGCGTGCAGGATATTCTTGATTTGGGCTTGCATGCCTTCGCCATGAGCCGCTACGCGGGCGTTTGGGCAGGCATGAAAACCATCCAGGAAATCGTCGAGTCAAGCGCCACCGCCCTGATCGATCCCGATCGGGTGCTTATCAGGATGCCCAGCGATTTTGAAATGCCCCAGGGCGGTGTTCACATCCGGTGGCCCGATCAGGCGCTGGACCAGGAGGCGCGGCTGTTCCACTACAAGTGGTATGCGGCCCTGGCCTATATCCGTGCCAACCGCCTCAACCACAATGTGATCGAAGGCAAGAACGACCGCTTTGGCTTGATTGCCAGCGGCAAAGCCTTTAACGACACCCGCCAGGCCTTGCAGGAACTCGGGCTGGACGATGCCACTTGCCAGCGGCTGGGCATTCGGCTGCATAAAGTGGCCGTGGTTTGGCCGCTTGAAGCCCAGCTGACCCGTGAATTTGCCAGCGGTTTGCAAGAGGTTTTGGTGGTGGAAGAAAAGCGCCAGGTGATTGAATACCAGATCAAGGAAGAGCTCTACAACTGGCGCGCTGACCTGCGGCCCCGTGTGCTGGGCAAGTTCAACGAGGGGGACGGGGATTTTGGCGGTGGTGAATGGTCAGAGCCCAACCCCACGGCCAACACCCTGCTGCGCGCCAATGCCGATTTGTCGCCGGCCTTGATTGCCCGTGCCATCGCCAAGCGCCTTAAAAAACTGGGCATCGATGCGCAAACCCAGGCGCGCATGGATGCCCGGCTGGCAATTTTGGATGCAAAAGACCGCGCGCTGCAGGTGATGAGCGCCCAGCCGGAGCGCCAGCCCTGGTTTTGTTCGGGCTGTCCGCACAACACCAGCACCAAAGTGCCTGAGGGCTCGCGGGCCATGGCCGGCATTGGCTGCCACTTCATGGCGGTGTGGATGGACCGTGCCACGGTAGGCTTCACCCAGATGGGCGGCGAGGGGGTGCCCTGGGTCGGCCAGCAGCCCTTTAGCCATGACCAGCACATGTTTGCCAATATTGGCGACGGCACTTATTTTCACAGTGGCATGCTGGCGGTGCGCCAAAGCATTGCGGCAGGGGTCAATGTCACTTACAAGATTTTGTACAACGATGCAGTGGCCATGACCGGCGGGCAACGCGTGGGCGAACGGGCCGAAGGCCACTCGGTGTTGCAGATTGCGCAGAGCATGCACGCCGAAGGTGCGGTGCGTATCACCATCGTCACCGACGAGCCTGAAAAATACGCCGGCAGCAGCGGCCTGCCCGTGGGCGTGGCCGTGGCGCACCGCGACCTGCTCGATGTCTTGCAGCGGGAATTTCGCGAGATCAAGGGCACCACGGTCATCATCTATGACCAGACCTGCGCCACCGAAAAGCGCCGCCGGCGCAAGCGCGGCGCGCTGGTTGACCCGGCCAAGCGGGTGGTGATCAACCCGCTGGTTTGCGAGGGCTGTGGTGACTGCGGCGTGCAATCCAACTGCCTGAGCGTGGAGCCCCTGGAGACCGAGTTTGGCCGCAAGCGCCAAATCAACCAGAGCACCTGCAACAAGGACTACTCTTGCACCAAGGGGTTTTGCCCCAGCTTTGTCACCGTTGAGGGGGGCAGCTGAAGAAAAAAGCCAAGGGCGCTGGCGCTTCGCCCTACGCCTTGCAAGCCCTGCCCGAGCCAACCCTGCCGTCGCTGGAAGGCGGCGTGTGGGGCATTGTGGTGGCCGGCGTGGGCGGCACCGGGGTGATCACCATCGGGCAGTTGCTCGGTGTGGCAGCTCACCTTGAGGGGCGCGGCATCGTCACGCAGGACGCTGGCGGGCTGGCGCAAAAAGGCGGCGCGACCTGGAGCCATGTGCTCATCGCTGCCAGTCAGGCTGATATTCGTACCACCCGGGTCAGCACTGCCGAGGCCGATTTGGTGATTGGGTGTGACCCGATCGTGACCGTGGCCAAAGAGACCATGCTGCGCATGCGCGCAGGACGCACCCACGTGGCGATCAATGCCCAAGGCGTGCCGACAGCCGAGTTTGTCAAAAACGGCAACTGGCAGAACCCGTCGCAGGACTGTGTCAGCACCATCGCAGAGGCGGTTGGTGCGGCTGGTTTGGGCGCTTTTCGCGCCGACTTGGCCGCCACCGAGTTGCTGGGCGACAGTATTTATACCAACCCGATGATGCTGGGCTATGCCTGGCAAAAAGGCTGGATACCCCTGTCTCAGGCCTCGCTGCTGCGGGCCATCGAGCTCAACGCCGTGGCGGTGGACAACAACAAGGCGGCCTTTGAGTGGGGCCGGCGTGCCGCGCATGATGGCCCGGCCTTTGAGCGCCTGCTCAACCCCGGGCAGGTGCTGGCGTTTGTCAAACGCGAGCCGCTTGACGAACTGATCAGCCGTCGGGTGCTGTTTTTGACCGACTATCAAAACGCCGCCTATGCGCAGCGCTACCAAGCGGTGCTGGATCGGGTGCGCCGGGTTGACCAGGCCAGCGGCGAGCCCCGACTGGCGCTGACCGAGGCGGTGGCGCGCTACCTCTTCAAGCTGATGGCCTACAAGGACGAGTACGAGGTGGCCCGCTTGCACACGGATGCCGCCTTCCATGCCCAGATCGGTGCCATGTTTGAGGGCGATTTCAAGCTGCACTACCACCTTGCACCGCCCCTGTTGGCCAAGAAAAATGACAAGGGCGAACTCCAAAAGCGCGCCTTCGGGCCTGGCATGCTGATCGCCTTTAGGCTGCTGGCGCGGCTCAAGGGTTTGCGCGGTGGCCTGTTTGATCTATTTGGTCGCACCGAGGAGCGCCGCCAAGAGCGCGCACTGATTGAAGACTACCGGGCCAGCTTGGATGAACTGCTGGCCGGCTTGAGCCTGGACGCGCCAGAGCTGCGTGCAGAGCGCTACCGGCTGGCGCTGGAGGTGGCCCGAATTCCCGAGCAAATCAAGGGTTTTGGGCATGTCAAAGCGCGCAACCTCAAAGCCGCCCGGCTGGCCTGGGATGGCGCACTTCTGAGATTTCGCAACTTGCAGGCGCAGCAAAAGGCCGCTTGAGTGCGGGTCGCCTGAGCCCGGCTGTTCAACCTAGGCCCCCGCATACAATCCGCCCTCGACGCTTTGGCAGGGGCCGCTTGACTGCTGCCACTGTCTGACCACCGCAGTGCCTGGCTTGGGCCTTCGCGGCGTACCTTTCAATCTTTGTGGAGTTGCTTGTGTTTATTTCCTCTGCCTTGGCCCAAACCGCACCCGCTGCTGCTGCCGGTAGCGACATGCAGTCCTCACTGATGAGCATGCTGCCTTTGGTATTGATGTTTGTGGTGCTCTATTTCGTCATGATCCGCCCACAAATGAAAAAACAAAAAGAGCACAAGTCGATGATTGATGCGCTGGCCAAGGGCGACGAGGTTGCGACCGCCGGTGGTTTGCTGGGCAAGGTCAGCCGCATGGGCGACAGCCACCTGGGCCTGGAGATTGCCAACGGTGTCGAGGTCCAGGTCCAGCGCAGCGCCGTGATTCAGGTGCTGCCCAAGGGCAGCATCAAATAAAAACCACTGCTGAGGCGAGCGCATGAACCGTTACCCGGTGTGGAAATACGTGGTCATTGTGATCGCGATGTTGGTAGGCACCTTGTACACCCTGCCCAATTTTTTTGGTGAATCTCCTGCGGTTCAGATCTCCTCGGCCAAGCCCGCCTTCAAGGTCGACAGCAACACGCTGGCCCGGGTCGAGGCGGCACTCAAGGCCGCCGGTATTGCGGCCGATGTGCTGACGCTGGAGGGGGCTTCGATCAAGGCCCGCTTTGGCAACACCGAAACCCAGCTCAAGGCAAAAGACGCGATTCAAAAAGCGCTGGTGCCCGAGCCGGCCAACCCCGGTTACGTGGTGGCGCTCAACCTGCTGTCGCGCTCGCCGGCCTGGTTGAGCAGCCTGCGCGCCGTGCCGATGTACCTGGGACTTGATTTGCGTGGCGGGGTGCATTTCATGCTGCAGGTCGACATGCAGGCAGCACTGACCAAACGTGCCGAATCGCTCGCGGGTGATATCCGCACCAGCCTGCGCGAAAAAAATGTGCGCCATGGCGGTATCAGTCGCAATGGCCAGAGCATTGAGATTCGTTTTCGCGACAGCGCCGCCCTGAGCGCCGCACGTGCCCTGCTGCAAGACCAGTTTGCCGACCTGCAGGTGGTGGATGTGCCAGATGGCACCGAGTTCAAGCTCACCGCCACCATCAAGCCCGAGGCGGCGCGTCGGGTGCAGGACCAGTCGCTCAAGCAAAACATCACCACGCTGCATAACCGCATCAACGAACTCGGCGTGGCCGAGCCGGTGATTCAGCAGCAGGGGCTGGACCGCATCGTGGTGCAGTTGCCCGGGGTGCAAGACACTGCCAAGGCCAAAGACATCCTGGGCCGCACAGCCACGCTCGAGGTGCGCCTGGTCGATGAAAGCGGTGAGGCCCGTGCCGCCGAAGCCGGTGCTGCGGCTGTGCCGCTGGGCGCAGAGCGCTACCTGGAGCGCAATGGCCAGCCGGTGATTGTCAAAAAACAGGTCATCCTGACCGGCGAAAACCTGACCGATGCCCAGCCCGGCTTTGACAGCCAGACCCAGGAGGCCGTGGTTAACCTGACCCTAGATGCCAAGGGCTCGCGGATTTTTCGCGATGTCACACGCGAAAACGTGGGCAAGCGCATGGCCATTTTGTTGTTTGAAAAAGGCCGGGGGGAGGTTGTCACGGCGCCGGTCATTCGCTCAGAAATCGGTGGCGGGCGGGTACAGATCTCGGGCCGCATGACGGCCATGGAGGCCACCGATACCGCCTTGTTGCTGCGGGCAGGCTCGCTGGCCGCGCCCATGGAAATCATCGAAGAGATGACCATCGGCCCAAGCCTGGGGGCTGAAAACATTGCCAAAGGTTTTAACAGCGTCACCTGGGGCTTTTGCGCGGTGGCGGTGTTCATGTGTGTTTACTACATGCTGTTTGGCATCATCTCTAGCGTGGCGCTGGCGGTCAACCTGCTGCTGCTGGTGGCCATGCTGTCCATGTTGCAGGCCACCCTGACCCTGCCCGGCATGGCGGCCATGGCCCTGGTGCTGGGCATGGCGATTGATGCCAATGTGCTGATCAATGAACGGGTGCGCGAAGAGCTTCGGGGCGGCGCCTCGCCCCAGGCCGCCATCCACGCGGGCTATGACCGCGCCTGGGCAACCATTCTTGACTCCAATGTCACCACCCTGATTGCCGGGCTGGCACTGCTGGCCTTTGGCTCGGGGCCGGTGCGCGGCTTTGCGGTGGTGCACTGCTTGGGCATCATGACCAGCATGTTCTCCGGGGTGTTTTTCTCGCGCGGGCTGGTCAACCTGTGGTACGGGCGGCAGAAAAAACTCAAGAGCGTGTCGATCGGCACCGTGTGGCGTCCGGATGCCGGCACCCAGATCACCAGCAACTGAACGGGCGCAAGCTTATGGAATTCTTCAAAATTCGGCGCGACATCCCTTTCATGCGCCATGCGCTGGTGCTCAACCTGGTGTCGCTCGTAACATTTTTGGCCGCGGTATTTTTTCTGTTCTCGCGTGGTTTGCACCTCTCGGTTGAGTTCACCGGCGGCACCCTGATGGAGGTCAGCTATGCGCAGCCGGCCGACCTCAACAGCATTCGCAGCAGCGTAGCCAAGCTCGGGTTCAGCGATGTGCAGGTGCAAAATTTTGGTACGGCGCGCGATGTGCTCATTCGCATGCCGGTGCAAAAAGGCGTGAGTTCTGCCCTGCAAAGTGATCGGGTGATGGTGGCGCTCAAGGCGGCTGATGCTTCGGCCAGCATGCGCCGCACCGAGTTTGTTGGCCCCCAGGTGGGTGATGAACTTGCAGTCGATGGCCTCAAGGCCCTGGCCTTTGTGGTGATCGGCATCATGCTGTATTTGGCCCTGCGTTTTGAGTGGAAGTTTGCCGTGGCCGCCATCATTGCCAACTTGCATGATGTGATCATTATTCTTGGTTTTTTTGCATTCTTCCAGTGGGAGTTCTCGCTGCCGGTGCTCGCTGCAGTGCTGGCGGTGTTGGGCTACTCGGTGAATGAATCCGTGGTGATTTTTGACCGGATTCGGGAAAACTTCCGCCGCTACCGCAAGATGAACACAGTGGAGATCATCGACAACGCCATTACCTCCACCATCAGCCGCACCATCATCACCCATGGCGCAACCCAGTTGATGGTGCTCTCCATGCTNTTTTTTGGTGGCGCCACACTGCATTACTTTGCGCTGGCCCTGACGATTGGCATTTTGTTTGGCATTTACTCCTCGGTGTTTGTGGCTGCCGCCATTGCCATGTGGCTGGGTATCAAACGCGAAGACCTGATCAAAGGCGGCCCCCGCAAAGAGGGCGACCCGAACGACCCCAACGCTGGGGCGACGGTTT
>JGI25928J51866_1000380_pt1 | contig 11201 bp, 10 predicted proteins | sample LauGreFBDMM110DN_2_FD_51866 | JGI IMG/M metagenome (IMG submission 51866)
GGGTGGGGTGTTGAACTATTAAATCTTTAATGCCCACGTAGGCTTTGTTTGGGCACGTATCGCCCTATGCTCGCTAAAGAGGATCCTGATAGTTTGACGCGGATAAATGCAGGTGATGAGGTTGGTGCTCTGGTGGGAAGACAAGGTTAGTCACAATAAAGAAACAAATGAAAGTATAGTTTCATTCCAGATAAGCATCCAAGCAGTTTAGCTTTGGATAGTTCTTTGAATATTCTAAAATAAGAATATCCCTTTAGGACTTTATATGTGTATTTTATTGGCGGAGTGGACGGGACTCGAACCCGCGACCCCCGGCGTGACAGGCCGGTATTCTAACCAACTGAACTACCACTCCAATAACCTGTAGAATTCGGTTGGTGGGTGCTGACGGGGTCGAACCGCCGACATTCGCCTTGTAAGGGCGACGCTCTACCAACTGAGCTAAGCACCCCGTCCCGATGAAGACTTAGTTTACGGCATCCTTAAGCGCTTTCCCGGCACTAAATTTAGGAACTTTTGCTGCTTTAATTTTTATGGCTGCACCGGTACGAGGATTTCGACCAACTCGAGCTGCGCGCTTGCCTACTTTAAAGGTTCCAAAACCTACCAAGGTAACACTCTGTCCTTTTTTAAGAGCACCTTTAATTGCAGATAACGTANTATCTAGAGCGTGACCTGCAGCTGTTTTAGAAAGACTGGCGGATTTGGCAACGGCTTCAATTAATTCAGACTTGTTCATATGNTCTCCCTTGTTTTATTTCTATGGTTAGTAAAAAAATTAGGACTAAGTGCAGTACATGTATTAACTTGCAGGGATAGTTATATCAATCCTATCAANCTTGGTCAAGTATCCATTGCATATATATTTTTATATGACCCCTTTAGAGACAAAATATTCTTTATAAAATAACAGAAATATTTTTAGACTTTTCACAAAATAAGATCTGGTAACTCGATACTCCAACGTTTAGCAAATTATGTACTAAAATAAGATTACAAATTTAAAGTACTGATTAATGAAGACTCTTGGTGGGTTAATGTTGAATTGTAATAGCTGCCACACTCTCAATTAGACTAGAGGTGGTGGTTACGGGCGCATCAATGGTAGCAAGAGCCTCTGGTTTGCGTTCCAACGCTAATCCTAAAACTTGATCTATCCACTTCACCGGATGAATATCTAATCGACTTTTAATATTTTCTGGAATCTCAGCCAGGTCTTTGACATTATCCTCCGGAATGAGCACTATTTTTATACCGCCTCGATGGGCTGCTAAAAGTTTTTCTTTGAGTCCGCCGATTGGTAACACCTCCCCACGTAGTGTTATCTCCCCTGTCATAGCCACAGTTGCGCGTACTGGGATACCTGTCAAGGCTGACACCATTGCAACACAAATACCAATGCCTGCGCTTGGTCCGTCTTTAGGTGTTGCCCCTTCTGGTAAATGAATATGAATGTCATTTTTCTGGTAAAAATCCTCTGAAATACCTAGCGCTCTAGAGCGCTTACGAACTACTGATAATGCAGCTTGGATGGATTCTTGCATGACCTCACCTAGTTTGCCTGTGGTAATGGTCTTGCCTTTACCAGGTAACATCACCGCCTCGATAGTCAGAAGCTCGCCACCAACTTCGGTCCATGCTAATCCGGTCACTTGCCCAATTTGATTTTTCTCCTCGGCTATTCCATAAGCGTAGCGACGCACACCCAGGTACTTATTCAAATTGCGTGCATTAACAATAATTTTTTTATGACTACCTTTAGATAATAAGAATTTAACTACTTTACGACAGATCTTTGATATCTCTCGCTCCATAGCACGCACACCAGCTTCTCGTGTGTAAAAACGAGTTATATCTCGCAATGCTGACTCAGATACTGCTAATTCATCATCCTTAAGACCGTTATTCTTCATCTGTTTTGGTAATAAATAGCGAGTAGCAATGTTGAGTTTCTCATCTTCGGTGTAACCAGATAATCGAATTAACTCCATGCGGTCCAACAGCGCCGGTGGTATGTTTAAAGTATTGGCGGTGGCTACAAACATCACATCAGATAGATCATACTCAACCTCAATATAGTGATCTACAAATGAATTATTTTGCTCTGGATCAAGAACCTCTAATAATGCAGAAGATGGATCGCCACGAAAGTCCATCCCCATTTTATCTACTTCGTCTAATAAGAATAATGGATTTTTGACGCCAACTTTAGTCATATTTTGCAAAATCTTACCTGGCATCGAACCAATGTAAGTACGTCGATGCCCGCGTATTTCAGCTTCGTCACGCACGCCGCCTAAAGACATACGAACAAATTTACGATTAGTTGCGCGAGCAATAGATTGACCTAGTGAAGTTTTTCCTACGCCAGGTGGGCCTACTAGACAGAGAATTGGTGCTTTTAATTTTTCTACGCGTTGCTGTACCGCCAAATATTCAACAATACGTTCTTTGACTTTATCCAACCCGTAATGATCTTTTTCCAAAATAATCAGCAGCCTGGAGATCCCTGTTAATTTTACTTTTCTTTTTCCACGGTAATGCAACTAACACATCGATGTAATTACGTACTACCGTGGCTTCGGCTGACATGGGTGACATCAAACGTAATTTCTTTAATTCTGCTTCGGCTTTGGTACGTCCCTCTTTAGACATATTGGCAGCTTTTATCTTTTTATCTACTTCCTCTAAATCTGCACCATCCTCTCCCTCACCCAGTTCCTTCTGAATAGCCTTTACTTGCTCATTAAGATAATAATCACGCTGACTCTTCTCCATCTGACGCTTAACCCGACCACGAATACGTTTCTCTACTTGCAGTATGTCAAGCTCCGTTTCTAGTAACCCTAATAAGTGATCTAGACGTTTAGACACATCGAAAATTTCAAGAATTTCCTGTTTCTGTTCAAGTTTTAATGGTAAATAAGCGGCAATAGTATCCGCTAGGCGCCCCACCTCATCTATGCCATTAAGCGAAGTATGTATTTCTGGTGGAATTTTTTTATTAAGTTTTACATATTGATCAAATTGCATCAATACTGTGCGCCGCATCGCTTCCATTTCATTATTGTCAATTACATCATGTGGAAGTAACACAGCTTCACCGGAAAAATAAGTTTCATTATCAATAATTTTTACAAGACTAGCACGGTGACTACCCTCCACTAATACCTTGACAGTACCATCAGGTAATTTGAGCATTTGTAACAAATTAGCGACGCTGCAAACATTGTAAAGATCTTCAGAAACCGGTTCATCTTTAGCGGCAGATTTTTGCGCTACCAGTAAGATAGTCTTACCAGATTCCATAGCTGCTTCTAACGCCCTGATAGATTTAGGTCGCCCAACAAATAAAGGAATAACCATATGCGGGAATACAACTACATCGCGTAATGGCAGCAGTGGTAATAACAAATGATTAGAGTCAATAATTAGAGAAGACACAGCGCACCTATATTTTTAAAATAAAGTCTGGCAGATCTACTATGTGGGGACACTGTAAAAAAATTCAAGATAGCAGAAAACTACAAAGAACAATTACTGGAGATTTTTAACCGCCTTAGATTTATCCGAATAAATCAGAATTGGTTTAATATTACCCCCAACGGAACCTTGGTCAACTAACACTTTGGTAACATTTTCCAATGATGGTAGATCAAACATCAGATCTAATAAAGTACTTTCTAAAATTGAACGAAGACCGCGTGCTCCAGTCTTTTGTGTTAGAGCTTTTTTAGCGATTTCCTTAAGCGCTTGTTCACGGAATTCTAAATCGATGCCCCCTTCCATGTTAAACATTTTCTGATACTGTTTGATGAGTGCATTTTTTGGTTCAGTTAGGATCTGAATTAGAGCTAACTCACCTAATTCTTCTAAAGTTGCCACTACAGGTAGACGCCCTACAAATTCAGGAATCAGACCGTACTTTACCAGGTCTTCTGGCTCAACTTTCCGCAACACTCCATCAATACCTTTTTGATTATCATCATTATTTCGCATGTCTGCGCCGAAACCTATTCCACCCTTATGGGAACGGGCCCGTATTATTTTATCAAGACCATCAAATGCACCACCGCAAATAAACAAAATATTAGTGGTATCAACCTGGATAAACTCCTGATTTGGATGCTTTCTCCCGCCCTGAGGGGGTACTGAAGCAACAGTACCTTCAATTAATTTTAATAAGGCTTGCTGTACACCTTCACCCGATACATCACGTGTGATTGATGGGTTATCCGATTTACGTGATATCTTGTCAATCTCATCAATATAGACAATACCCTGCTGGGCCTGATCCACATCATAATTACATTTCTGCAGTAGTTTTTGAATAATATTTTCTACATCTTCGCCAACATACCCTGCTTCGGTAAGAGTCGTAGCGTCAGCCATAACAAACGGTACGTTGAGTAATCGCGCTAATGTTTGCGCTAAAAGTGTTTTACCAGAACCAGTAGGACCAATTAATAAGATATTACTTTTAGCCAATTCAATATCATCAGCATCACCCGCACTTGCTAAATTTTTAAGGCGTTTATAGTGATTGTACACCGCTACTGACAGGATTTTTTTTGCAAGCTCTTGTCCGATTACATACTGATCAAGAATTTGACAAATCTCTCGCGGAACCGGCAAACTTGATTTAATTAATTTAGCGGCCTCGGCACCCTGTATTTCTTCACGGATAATATCATTACAGAGCTCTATACACTCGTCACAAATAAATACTGACGGGCCTGCAATAAGTTTCTTTACCTCATGTTGGCTTTTGCCACAGAAAGAACAGTAAAGTAATTTCTCGCCATCAATTTTATNTAACATGATATTGCTCCGATTTATCCAAACCAGTGNCGTCTTGATTTAAAAAACTTCGGGTGTTTTAGTCATTATTCTTTTGCGGTGACGTCTTCGCTTCTCTTAGTCAAAACTACATCCACCAATCCATACTTTACCGAATCTTCAGCACTGAGAAAATTATCACGATCAGTATCTTTCTCAATTTTTTGAATGCTTTGGCCGCTATGCTTGGCCAAAATACTGTTCAATTTACTCTTAAGAAATAGTATCTCTTTGGCATGTATCTCAATATCAGAAGCTTGTCCTTCAAAACCGCCCATCGGTTGATGGATCATAATACGAGAATTTGGCAAACAAAAACGTTTTCCAGGAGCTCCTGCTGCCAATAACAAAGAGCCCATACTTGCTGCCTGACCTATGCAAAGTGTGCTAACGTCAGGNTTAATGTACTGCATAGTGTCGTAAATTGCTAGTCCAGCAGAAACNAGACCTCCGGGAGAATTAATATAGAGNTGAATATTTTTTTCTGAGTTCTCTGATTCTAAAAATAAGAGTTGCGCCACAATCAAATTAGCGGAAGTCTCAGTCACAGGTCCAACTAAAAATATTACCCTCTCTTTTAATAATCGAGAATATATATCGTAAGCACGTTCGCCTCGCCCACTGGTTTCTATTACCATGGGAATTAGGCCTAAATTTTCTGGGTCTGAACTACACTGTCTCCAATTAAACTGTTGTGTCATATTAATATATTCCCATTAACTCTTCGTAAGTGACTACTTTATTTACAACAGCTACTTTCGTCAGCACCCAAGCCACCACATTATTCTCTAACGCCGTTGACTCGGCTTCATTCAGGCGATCCTGTGAAGAGTAATACAATTTAACTACTTCATCAGGTTTTTCATAGTTTTGCGCAAAGTCTTTTACTATTTCACGTACCTGTTCAGAGGTAGCATTTAAATTNTAAGTTTTTACTAACTCTGACAAAATTAAACCAAGATTGACACGATGTTGCGCCCGCTCTTGAAATAAATCTTTAGGTAACGATATATCCTTAACTTTTGTACCGCGCTTCTTAAGATCACTGTGTGCAATTTGCGTTAGACGTTCTATTTCTAACGTTAACAATGCTTTTGGTGTATCAACTGTACTGGTGTTAAGCAGCNCTTGCATTACCTGTTCCTTGATCTTGGATTTCACCCGTCTAGATACCTCCCGCTCAAGATTTACCTTTACTGCGTCACGCATTTTTTCTAGGTCACCATCAATAACGCCTAATAATTTAGCAAATTCAGAATCTAACACTGGGAATTTGGGTACTCTAACTTCATTCAATTTTACTTTAAACGTAACAACTCTACCGGCAATAGTCTGACTAGGGTAATCTGCTGGAAAAGTTGTTTCGAAAATCTTATCCTCTCCTATATTCATACCAATCACTGATTTCTCAAAATCTACAAGAAATCGACCGTCACCTAGGATTATGAGAGAATTATCTGCCTTACAACCATCAAACTCCTCGCCATTAATAGTTCCATGATAGTTAATACTAACTTCATCTCCCTCTGCAGCAGATTTCTCTGCCGTCTCATACTGAGCTCGTTGTTTGCGTAAAATATTTATAGTTCTTTCAACATCGATAGGAGAAATTTGCATAACAGGTTGCTCAATACTGACTGCACTCAGATCGCCTAAGATCACGTCTGGATAAGTTTCGAATGTCACGCTAAATTCAAATTGAGACGCATCTCCTGTTGATTCTTTTGCTTCGAAGTATGGATGACCGACAACTCTTAATTTAAGTTCAAGAATAGCTTCACCAAAACTCTTCCGTAACACATCATTCATCACTTCCTGATGTACCTGTAAGCCATGTTGTTTAGTAATAAAGTTTAGCGGGACTTTACCCGATCGAAAGCCCTTGGCTTTTGCTGTGCGAGCAAACTTTTTAAGGCGATTTTCTACTTCGATCTTCACAGTTTCCTGGGAAACTGAAATATTAAAACGACGCTCTAATGGGCTAATAGTTTCTAAGTTCAACTGCATCATATTTCCTAACTAGTTATTAATATTGACATAATGTCATAACAATCTGAAACCAGAGTAATTGCAAAACAATACAGGAAAAATCTCTAGCAGTTCGTAGTTACCTGGTGCGAAAGGGGGGACTCGAACCCCCACACCTTTCGGCGTCAGAACCTAAATCTGGTGCGTCTACCAATTCCGCCACTTTCGCGTACCGTCTATCCCGTTCCTCGTTGATCCCTTATTTTGAATTTGAATTATACCTTTTTCCATTACCAGCCACAGTCATACCAGTTAAAATATTAACAGAATATTGTTTCACCACTCACCCCCTTACTGGCCTCTCCCATCAAATATAAATATGTTGGCATCAGATCTTGCGGCTGAGGTAAGGTATGTTTTACCTCTCCAGGGTGAGTTCTATTACGTTGTGGTGTATTTACCGCTCCCGGAATTAATGCGTTGATGCGTAATTTTGGCAAAATCTCCCATTCCTGAGCCTGGATTCTTACCAACACTTCTACCCCAGCCTTAGCTACGGCAAACCCCCCCCAATATGCTGCTGGATGATGACCGTGTGTATCAGCTGTCATAATTACACTAGCATCTGGAGAAGCTTTTAATAACGGCAAACAAGCACGTGTCAGTGCACATGGTCCAATTAAATTGACTCGTAATGTGCTTAACCACAACTCTAGTGTCTGATTTTCTAACGGGGTTAAATTAGAAGCAAATACTGCATTATGTAAAATACCATCCAATCTTTTTAATTGCAGCTTGATAGCTTGAGCAATTACCTCAAAATCTTTACTCTCTGTCTGTTCCAGATCAAATGGGAGAATAGTTGCCTGAGGTCCGCCTACCGCCTCTATTTCATCATACACGCTCTCTAATTTATCGATCTTCCGACCGTGCAGAATCACTGTGGCGCCATGAATAGCATATGTCAACGCAGCAACACGGCCCATACCTTGACCTGCGCCGGTAACAAGTATCACGCGATCCTTGAGCAGATTCTTAGGCGCTAGGTAATCTTTAAAGTTGTTCATATGAAAAGGGGTTGTTGATACGATATCTCAACTATGAGACACGTCTTTACCTAATACGCCGCACATGTTCCCATAGTAAAAAAATTTGAATTACCCCCGAACCCAAGTTTTCCATCCTATCCAAAGTTTGCGTATTGGAGTAAGACTCACGCGTTGTCTCATAACTTGGCAACCACCATTCTTTATTTCTTCTAAAAGAGTTCTATAAATTGCCGCCATAATTAAGCCGGGAAGCTGATTTTTACGATCTTCTGCAGGTAGTGCTGCAAATGCTTTGTCATAATACTCTTCTGCTCGTTCAATCTGAAATTCCATCAACTGTCTAAAGCCGTTAGTTTCGCATGAGTTGAGTATGTCATCATCAGAAACACCGAAGCGAACAAGTTCATCTTGTGGTAAGTAAATACGGCCCCGACGGGCATCCTCACCTATATCACGTATAATATTAGTAAGTTGAAATGCAAGTCCTAGATTATGAGCATATATCAGCGTTTTATCATTACGATAGCCAAAAATTTTGGCAGATAATTCTCCTACTACACCTGCTACATGATGACAATAAAGTTTCAAAGTATTGAAATCAGTGTAACGATTGTAATCCAAATCCATTTCCATGCCGTCTATAACTTTATATAGTTGTTCGGCAGTAAGATCTATTTCTTTAATCGTCGCCAATAGTGCTTTTGCTACTGGATGAGCAGGTCTATGTTCCTGTGTTGCATTAAACACNGACGATATTTCTTGTCGCCACCATGCAAGTTTGATACGTGCTACTGATNTATCCGTACACTCATCTACCACATCATCCACCTCGCGACAAAAAGCGTAAAGTGCAGTAATAGCACGACGCTTCTCCGTTGGTAAATACAAGAAACTGTAGTAAAAACTAGAGCCACTTTGAATGGCTTTATTCTGACAATATTGATCTGGGGTCATAGTAAATTATTTGAGAGGACATTTGACTGTGGTTGATTAACTGTTTAACAGATTAACAGAAGCAGTGGTTTTCTTATAAAATTAATTAACGATGTGTAATTTACGAAAATTTTTAGATAAATGTGCAAGTGTAATAAAAATATTAACTCATTCTAATTTAATCTGTTTGCTGCAATAAAAACCCCAACGAATTGGGGTTTTTATTGCAGCAAACTTCAAGTAAAGATAATGCTAATGTAACGTCCTTACATATCCATACCGCCCATGCCACCCATACCACCCATACCACCACCCATACCACCTGCCGCAGCTGATTCTTCTTTCGGTAACTCCGCTACCATAGCATCAGTAGTTAGTATCAAGCTGGCCACAGAAGCAGCATTCTGTAATGCATAGCGCGTAACTTTGGTTGGGTCTAACACACCCATTTCAACCATATCACCATATTGACTAGTTGCGGCATTGTAGCCAAAATTACCCTTACCTTCTGATACNTTATTAATTACCACAGAAGCCTCATCACCACAATTAATCACGATCTGACGCAACGGTTCCTCTAAGGCACGTAGAACGATTTTAATACCGGCATCTTGATCAGGATTGGCACCTCTAACCTTAGCTACTTGAGAACAGGCACGCAATAGCGCAACGCCACCGCCAGGAACAATACCCTCCTCAACTGCTGCACGTGTTGCATGTAAAGCATCTTCAACGCGCGCTTTCTTCTCCTTCATCTCTACTTCAGTAGCAGCGCCTACTTTAATTAACGCCACGCCCCCGGCCAATTTTGCTACGCGCTCTTGCAATTTCTCTTTATCGTAGTCGCTAGTAGCTTCCTCTATCTGTGCGCGGATTTGTTTAACTCTGCCCTCAATAACTTTTTCATCGCCAGCGCCGTCAATTATGGTAGTTGTCTCTTTACCTATTTCAATACGCTTAGCTTGACCTAACTCTTTCAATGTGGCCTTCTCTAGCGATAAACCCACTTCCTCAGCAATCACGGTACCGCCAGTAAGATGTGCAATATCTTCAAGCATCGCTTTGCGCCGATCACCAAAACCAGGCGCTTTTACAGCACAGGTCTTTAGAATACCGCGGATGTTATTGACTACTAAAGTAGCAAGTGCCTCGCCATCAACATCTTCAGCAATAATCAATAAGGTCTTGCCGGCCTTGGCCACTTGTTCAAGCACAGGTAACAACTCACGAATATTAGAAATCTTCTTGTCGTGCAATAGAATATAAGGACTGTCTAATAATGCAATTTGTCTATCCGGATTATTCACAAAGTAAGGTGATAGATAACCACGATCAAACTGCATGCCTTCAACAACTTCCAATTCATTCTGTAAACCGGAACCGTCTTCTACAGTAATCACCCCTTCTTTACCTACTTTATCCATTGCATCGGCAATTATTTTCCCAATTTCAGCATCTGCATTGGCAGAGATACTGCCAACTTGTGCAATCTCTTTGCTTGTAGTGCAAGGTTTAGAGAGTTTTTTCAGCTCCTCAACCGTCGCANTTACAGCTTTATCGATACCGCGCTTTAGATCCATTGGATTCATACCAGCAGCAACATATTTCATACCTTCTCTGACAATAGATTGCGCTAAGACAGTAGCTGTAGTGGTGCCATCACCCGCTACATCGGATGTCTTGCTTGCTACTTCTTTTACCATTTGAGCGCCCATATTTTCAAACCTATCTTTCAATTCAATTTCTTTTGCTACCGATACGCCGTCCTTAGTAATAGTAGGAGCGCCATAGGAGCGTTCCAATACTACATTGCGACCTTTGGGTCCTAGAGTGACTTTAACTGCATCAGCTAGAATATTAACTCCAGCTACCATTTTGTGACGAGCCGAGTCGCCAAATTTAACGTCTTTTGCTGCCATAATTTTTCTCCTAAGTTACAAAAATATTATTTTGGTTAGTGTTTGAATTGAAGTTGATATGGTCAACCTTCAACTACACCCATGATGTCTTCTTCACGCATCACTAAAAGTTCCTCTCCTAAAACTTTTACGGTCTGTCCTGAATATTTACCGAACAACACCTTGTCCCCAACTTTTACATCTAGCGCACGCACCTTGCCATCATCTCCAACTTTCCCCTTGCCAACAGAAATAACTTCACCTTGATCTGGTTTCTCTGCCGCGCTGTCCGGAATAACAATACCAGATGCAGTTTTGCGTTCTTCTTCCAATCTCTTGACAATAACACGATCATGTAAGGGACGAATTTTCATAATTATTTCTCCTTTCCTAAATTAACATAATGAAATGACTAACGAAAATATATAATTTACAAATTTACATTCAATATTTTCTAAAATAAAGCCTAACTAAGCACTCTTTGCTATAGAGTGCTAATGATAAGGGCTATTAC
>JGI25928J51866_1000383_pt1 | contig 11180 bp, 3 predicted proteins | sample LauGreFBDMM110DN_2_FD_51866 | JGI IMG/M metagenome (IMG submission 51866)
ATTACCATTTCCATTTTGTTTTTGTCAATTGCGTAGGGAGACATATCTAGTGTCTCTACGCGGTATTGGTGGGCAAAGTTCAAAATAAAGAGCGTGCCAGATACACTCATCACTTCAGCCTGATGTTTTGAACGGGTGGCACTTTGCCAAGCCGCGTTTCGGAATTGCATATCGGCTTGCAATCCTAATTGCGCAGCACGAATATCTTTAATCGCGCGATAAAGAACGGAGGGGCATCTTTCCCCGTCTGCTTCAATGGATTTAGACAGAGATGCATCAATTTCCTCCGCCTCATCACTAAGCGGTTGCGCATTTTGTAATCTGTCAAAAAATTCGCTATTTTGTATAGTTTGGTATTTTTGCAGATTTTGCTTATCGTTATCCGAAAGAATTACGGGCGGTTTGTAGCGCTTGGTGAGCGGGCCTTGGTCTGATGCCATAACCAAATCGGCAAAGGACGGCATGGGTTCTTCTATTACCTCTTCGTCCTCTTCTTCCCCTCCTCCGGAAGAAAGTCTTTCATCTTCCGCTATTGCCGCAAGTGTAAATTCATCTAAATCATCATCGGTAAGCGGTCTCGGTGTTTGATTCCGCATTTGCCTCGCCATATCTTCGGCAAAGCTCTTATTATCGGCTATTCTATTAGCTATTTTCTTAGCATTAGCTTCGGGNGTATCCCCGTTTTGTGTATCCTCGGTTTGTATATCAAATTGTTTTTTACTCATTTCCAACTCCTTATATGTTTTTCTCTATTGCTACCAGTAGTTCTTTTGCTACTATTGTATCACTATTTTGAGTCATCGCCAATTTGAAACCCCATCAACAACTGCCTTTGTCGTAGCGCGGTCAATCCGCCGCGGAAGTGTCTGGAAGTTTGACTAGTCTCAAATAAACGCGGTCTGGCTCACTAGCCTCGTCTATTCCGGGCCTTCCCCAACTGCCCTTAACAATTTTCACTACTTTGTAAGTCATCCCCCGTGGTGTAATATGTTCTCCCTCATCTAAGGGGGAAGTGCTTATTTTAACTTTCTGAAGAAGCTGTACATCTAACCCTGTCGCTTTTAATTTCGGGGGTGAAATAATTGTAAAAACCACACCTTGAGCATCAGGAGGGACGCTTCTTTCGAGACCCCCGACTGTTGAGGTAGCCCACGCCTTTGCGAAACCACGTTTTGTGGTCGTGCTNCCAAACGCAGAGTCCTTTACAGTATCACCTACATTGAAACCCAATTTAGCAGCCGAGCTGCCCGGCACACCACGGTATAGTACAGGGGGTAATCGTGTAGCTAATGGAGATGCCATCAGCTTATCTAAACCATCCTTCATTACTAACGCATAAGAAGGCGCCGGTTGGAGTTTACCTCTAAGGTGGTCGTTAAGTGCGTAGCTGTTTACAACGTAGTCAGTAAGTGCTTCTGATTGCTTTATTGTATCTGTGTCTGGAAGCCCAAATACTCTATATGGTTTCGAGAAAGACTGGGCCTGCAACTTATCATGCGCCCATACAAGTAAGTTATTTAAACGATCTGGCAACTCACTTGCAACGAATGGGTTTCTGCCAGCTTTCATCATTTTTTCTGCGCGTGTGAGAGGTTCATCATCATTCCATGGCCTTTTATGCGCTTTAGTGCGCATAGCTGGCCGGTTATGTAGAGCCAGAATTTGTTCCGCAACTTGCTCATCCGAAAGCTTTTCGTATATTGACGCGCCATATTTGGGCTTGCGCAGCGTGTCTATTTCTGTTGGTCTTAGAGACAATGGCTTTACACTACCATCTTTTGATTTCAAAGCTAATGAGCTGCTAACATCAATCCGGTACGGAACTCCATCCTTTCCCACAATAATATTGTTTAGGGTCGCGCCAATAGCATCCCAATTATTCAGTAATGCATCAACAGCAAAATGCTTGTTGATTTTTGTGATTGCGTCATCTAATTCTTTGCCACTCAAAGAACTAAGCGGCCGCCCTTCAATAAATCTGGAGACTAATACGGGGCCAGTGTCGGTTTCTAGTACTACTGTTTGCGGGACTGGAACACCAGCAGCTCTATAAATGTCGTAAGCAACAGCCTCTGCTCTCATACGCGCCTCAGTAGTTTCGGAATTGCCGCGTTTTACAACATAACGATTTCCATCTTGGTCAACCATCAATTTTGCGCCAGATGAACCGCCGAGAGTAACGCCAGTTTCATTCAGCCGTGAAAACAAACGCGGCATTTCACTTGTTGAGACTTTTTTAATCGGTGTCGGAGCTACTGATGCTGCCTCTGGTGCTGCTGTGGCTTTCAAAGGCTCTGTTTTGTTTTGTTTACCCCCTTCCCTGCCCTGTGATGGATTAGCGAGATTAAACAGGGTTGTATGTGTTTGCTCGTCGTGGGTTCCGGGGTGGTTCTTAAACGCCATAGTAAGCGTTTTTCTACCTCTGTAGTTCTTTGTCGTGGTGCTGCCGCCCTCTTCGGGGGAGAGTGGGGTGCTCACTATTCTCAGGTAAACGCGGTCTGGCTCAGTATTTTCGTGGATTTTTGGATCTCCCCAACTACCCTTAACAATTTTCATTACTTTGGTAACCGTACCGCGCGGCAAAATAAATTCCGCCTCATTCATATGCTGGACTTTTCTTTCTTTAAGAAATTGTACATCTAACCCCTTAAAACCACGTTTCGGATTTCCAACAATTATGAAATGTACACCTTGCTTGTCTTTGGTTATTGTATCTTCAGATATTCCAAAACCTTTGATTGCGCGAGACGCCCACCCTTTTGTAAACTGACGGCTTGCACTCGTGCTGCCATACGCTAGGTCAGTATTAGTCTGACCTACTTTTAAACCTAAACTATCGGCCGACGTCTCTCGTACGCCACGATACAATACAGGGGGCAATGCTGTAGATAAAGATGCTACCAATTCATCCATTCCCCGCGCTATTCGTTGCGCCTTTTGTTTGTCCTCTTCCCCCATAAAATCTGTAGTTTTTGTTCTAAGTGATTTGTTCACTGGTCCACTTTCTGCACCAATGTATGATCTAAAACCTACTACCCGGGTGTCTGTATCCGGTGCCCCTAAATAAGATTTATATGCCGCGCCAAAATTTCCATCCCCATTTTTTATTTGATGCGCCCATAAGGTTAAATTATCTAACCGGTTTACTATGCTGTTGGCAAGAGCATATTGCGTTTGTTCTATTCGCTCACTAATATTTGATGGTATGCGTTCGGCGGCAAGAAACAATTTCTCTGCTTTTGAGCTTTGGTCTGCATCTGAGTACTCACGACTAATCGGATTTGCATGCTCCGTAAGGCGCATAGCTGGCCGGTTATGAAGAGCTAGAATTTGGTCTGCGACCTGCTTATCCGAAAGTTTACCGAATATTGGCGCGCCATCTCTAGACGTGCGCAGCGTGTCTATTTCACCTACTTTGTCACCAAATTCCTTTGTGCCACCTTGCGCCCTAAAACTTAATGAGCCGCCTACATCAATCCGGTATGGAACTCCATCTTTGCCTATAATAATATTGTCGCGGCTCATGCCAACAGTATCCCAATTGGCCAGTAATGCATCAACAACGAAATGTTTGTTTATTTTTGTGATTGCGTCATCTAATTCTTTGCCGCTTAAAGAACCAAGCGGCCGCCCCTCAATAAATCTTGAGACTAATACAGGGCCACCACTGTAATTTTGAAAGGATGTTTGTGGAACTGGAACACCAGCAGCTCGATAAAGGTCGTAAGTAGCAGCCTCTGAAGCAATATGTTCTGGAGAAGCGCCGCGTTTTACAATATAACGATTTCCATCTTTATCAACCATTAAAGACGCGCCAGTTGAACCGCCAAGAGTAGTACCAGTTTCAGTCAGTTGTGATAATCTGGGAATTTCCCCTAAACTTTTACTGGGCGCGTCAGTTGCACTTGCCCTTACTTCATCGGTTTTGTCCCGTTTACGCCCCTCCCTGCCTTGCGATGGATTAGCGAGATTAANAAGTTAGTTGTATGCGTTTNCTCNNNGTGNCTNCCGGGGTGGTTCTTGAACGCCGTAATAAGCGTGTNCCCATCAGTGTAATTGTTTATTGCGGCAACGTTTCTTGGGGAAGCAGCGCCGGTTTTCCTTTGTTTAAGTGCTTGCCTAATAAGGATACTTGAATATAAAACATCTTGCCCAAGCAAATTTTGCAATGCTTTGCTGGTGTATTTTTGTAAATGCTTATTGTTTTGGGCATTTCCCATTTCAGACCCGTATGTGTCGTGGGCATCATTAATCTTCGGTGCATTTTCACTTTTGCCATGTTGCCCCACAAACAACAACGGAATTATCCAGCCAGTTTTTCCGACAAGTTTTTGCATGGATTTACTTGTGTATTTCGGCGGTGCCGGGAGCGTGTATCTTGCCGACACCTCTTTGAGTGCTTCAAAAACTTGTGTTTTCTTGTATGCGACCGGATTTGCACTGCCTAATTCTTTGTAACCAGCATCTAAATCAAATCCCACGTACGGCGATCCGAGTTTGCCGTACAGACTTTCAAACAACTGCGATGCAGCAAGCCAACCTTTCTGAATAGTTTTCGCTTGCCCAGCAGTTTTTAAATAAGCCACCTCTGATAATGTTTCGTTGATTGCTCTCCGAAGGGCTTGTTGCGATGGAAAAACGCTAAATTCTCGCCAGTACTTTGCACTATACGCTGATACTCCATCCGCTTTAAAAAGAGCCACAAATGGCTCAAATCCCTTTTTAGCAGTTACAGTTCCTGTTTTTGCGTCTATATTCATGGATGACTTGGGGTTTGTAAATGCTTGTAATAATTTTCGCTCGTAAGAAGTGCCTAGAAAGTCCTTAGTTTTTAAATCGCCAAGTACTTTGCTCCCAAACGTTACACCCACTTGCACCGTTCGCATACTGTTTGGTGAAGTTGGCGCATTACTGTATTTCACGGCAAGAGAAATTGCAGCGTACTGGTGATGTGCTACCTCGTGCGTTAAAACTGCTCTTAATTGCACGTTAGTATTGTTTTTTCCATTTACAAGATGCGGAAAAATTGTTATGTTATTTGTTTCCGAATCGTATTGTGCCAATGTTGTTTTGCCGACGCCAGTTTGGCTTGTAGCAAATTTTACAAATTCTGAAGGTACGCCCATTTCTTTTGCGATACGACTAATTTCCTTTACAGTACTTGCGCCCTCGGCGATGCTTTTTTCTTTAATGCCTCTTGCAGCAACAACCCCGTCCCGACTTGCGGGCGCATCAGTTGCCCCATCCCAATTTACACGTTCCACACCGGTTTTAGTGTACTGATGCCTTATAAATTCAGGCAATTTGTTTGCAGCATTTGCATGTTCCTCGCTTTCCCTCATCATTAATCTTTGCGCTGCAGCAAATGTGATATATCTATTTCGTACTTGAGAATACAAATTCTTGTAATCTGCATTGTNCGGAAATTGCTTTACCAGTTTGCCCGCTCCCTGCAAAGCCGTTTTTATTTCCAATTGTGTTNGACTCCAGTTTGCGAGTTGGTCACTTGCATTAGCGCCAAACGCAACCAAATTACCGCCACGTTGAGTTGAGTAATCAAGTTTATTGTGCAATGCGTATAAATTTGAGGCGTACTCAATGGCAGTTATACCTTTTGCACTTATTTCATTAGATACCCCTATAACCATTTTGGAAATTTCTTGTTGCCAAAGTTGTTGTGTAGAAATACTTGCGATGTGTTGCGCCAGCCATTTTTCGGCAGTAATTTTGGTTGTCGCCGCATATAATGCGGCGAAGCCCGTTTCACTGCCACCTTCTTTCGCAAAGGTTTCCCGTGTTTTACCCCCGTCTCTGCCTTGTGATGGATGGGCGAGGTTATAGAGGGTTGTATGCGTTTCCTCCATGTGGCTGCCGGGGTAGTTCTTGAACGCCATAATAAGCGTGTTTTCCCCTCTGTAGTTTTTTGTCGTGGTGCTGTCGCCATCTTCGGAAGGGAGTGGGGTGCTTATTATTCTCAGGTAAACGCGGTCTGGCTCAGTCTTATCGTGTATTTTCGGATCTCCCCAACCACCCTTAACAATTTTCATTACTTTGGTAACCGTACCGCGCGGCAAAATAAATTCACCCTCATTCATATTCTGGACTTTTCTTTCTTTAATAAATTGGACGTCTAACCCCCTAAAACCACGTCTTGGATCTGCAACAATTATGAAATGTACACCATGGGAGTCCTTGGGTATTCTATCTTCTTGGTCTTCATAACCTTTGGTTGTGCGAAACGCCCACTCTTTTGTAAAAGCACGTCTTGTACTCGTGCTGCCATAGCCTAGGTCAGTATTAGTCTGGCCTACTTTTAACCCTAAACTATCGGCCGACCTGCCGCCTATGCCACGATACAAGACAGGGGGCAATGCTGTAGTTAATTGAGATGCCATCATATCTTCCATTCCCCGCAGTACTTTCTTTCCCGAATCCGACAAATCACGTGTAGTTCTTTCCCTAAGTGCGTCGTTTACATCCGCGTATCTGTCAGCAATGTATTCACCAAAACCTGCCTTGCGGTCTGATCGCCCTTCCCTTAGATAAGCCTTATATGCCGCACCAAAATCGTCATCCTTATTTTTTATTTGATGCGCCCATAAGGTTAGATTATTTAAACGGTTTGCTATGAGATTGTCCAGAGTTCTGCGCTCACCTTCTGGATTGGNCTTATCAATCGCATCTTTTATTTTATCCATTCTCTCAATATAATTAAGNCGTAGGCGGTCGGCGACGCTAAACATTTTCTCTGCTTTTGTGCTTTCGTCTGCATTTGCGGGCGGATCCTCATGCGCCTTAAGGCGCGCAGATGCGCGTTGATGCAGAGCCATAATTTGGTCTGCGACCTGCTTGTCGGAAAGCTTACCGAATATTGGCGCGCCATCTTTGGACGTGCGCAGAGTGTCTATTTCACCCGCTTGTGTCGTAAAAGGCTTTAAAGCACCTTGCGCTCTAAAAACTAATGACCCGCCTACATCAATCCGGTATGGAACTCCATTTTTGCCTATAATGATATTGTCACGCCCCATGCCAATAGCATCCCAGTTACCCAGCAATGCATCAACAACGAAATGTTTGTTGATTTTTGTGATTGCGCTATCTAATTCTTTGCCACTCAAAGAACCAAGTGTCCGCCCCTCGATAAATCTAGAGACTAATACGGGGCCAGAATTCGTTTCTTGGAAGGATGTTTGTGGAACTGGAACACCAGCAGCTCTATAAAGGTCGTAGGTCATAGCCTCTGAAGCAATATGTTCGGGCGAAGCACCGCGTTTTACAACATAACGATTTCCATCTTTATCAACCATCAATTTTGCGCCAGTTGAACCGCCAAGAGTAGTGCCAGTTTCGGTCAGCTCACTGATACTAGGGATTGCGCTTGACGCAGCTGGTGTAACCGGCGCTGCTGAATCTGGCGCGCTCAGGTCACCCCAGTCTGGATAGCCCATGTCCGCCATTGCCGCCTTCGCGTAGATGGAATTCTTTGGGCCCATATCGGGCATGATGGGCGCAACCGATGCTAGTTCTGTTTTGTTCCCCTTCCCCTTACCACCTTCCCTGCCCTGTGATGGATTGGCAAGGTTAAACAGGGTTGTATGCGTTTGCTCGTCGTGACTTCCGGGGTGGTTCTTGAACGCCACAATAAGCGTTTTTCTCCCCTTGTAGTTTTTTGTCGTGGTGCTGTCGCCCGCTGCGGAAGTGTCTGGGGTGCTTATTATTCTCAGGTAAACGCGGTCAGGCTCATTATACGGATTTTCGGCCCCCTTTTTTCCAAGAGCACCTACCTTTATTTTTGTTACCACAGCAGATAATCCGCGCGGCAAAATAATTTCTTGCTCACGTCCATTCTCCGGATTAATACCTTGGAGGAGGCTCACATCCAAACCTTTTATACCGAGTTTTGGATGTGCAACAATTACAAAAACTACACCTTGTTTACCGCCATCCGGTTGCTGGTTCATAAAAGCCCACGATTTTGCTAAACCACTGTCTTTAGTCGTGCTAACAAAAGCTCTATCGGTTTCTACCTTACCTACCCTGTAACCCATTGCAGCAGCCGTAGTATCTTTTACGCCACGAAATAAAATACCGGGTATCGGTATGGCCACTTTGGATGCCATCAACGTATCCAGCCCAGTTTTTATCTGCAAGTCCTTTGGCGTCATATCTTTATCGGCTATCCTGTTCCTAATGTCAGCGTTAACTTGTTTAAAACCCATATCGACATATTCGTTTAGGGCACCTCTTGGACTTGGAGGGGCATTCGGAGGCGTATTCACAGGAATCCAGCCACCACTTGCATCATATTCTTTCAACGAATTAACCAAAGTTTTACCGTGCGCCTGTGCAGTCATGTCCCGTACACGATCGGATAAGGTTTGGTACAAATTATCAGATGAATAGAGTTGTTCGCGAAGCGCATACGGAATAGTTCGAGCGGCCTGAAGTATTCTTAGTGCGGGCGTTTCAGAATTGCCCGGCAAATCGTTTAACTTGAGACGTACTTGCGGTGGTGTTCCTAAATCCAGAATCTGTTGTGCTACCTGTTTATCTGAAAGCTGACCAAATATTTGAGTCGCGTCACGATGTCCCTCATATTTTATTTCTTGATACATTTCCTCGTCGCCATCAGAGCGTTTGCGAAGCAGGGTTACTTCTGGCACTTTGCCCCCAAACGTCTTTGCTGCACCTTCCGCCTTAAAAGTTAATGAACCGCCTACATCAATCCGGTATGGAACTCCATCTTTGCCTATAATAATATTGTCGCGCCCAGAGCCGATAGCATCCCAATTGCCTAACAATGCATCGACAGCGAAATGTTTGTTGATTTTTGTGATTGCGCTATCTAATTCTTTGCCCTCCAAATCCCTCAGCAATTTGCCCTCCACAAATCTGGAAATTAATACAGGGCCAGCTTCTGTGATTTCTAATTTTGTTTGCGGGACTGGAACACCAGCAGCTCTATAAAGGTCGTATGCTATAGACTCCGACATAACATGTTCTGGAGAATTGCCAGTCTTTACAACATATTGGTTGCCATCTTTATCAATCATCAAAGATGCACCCGTTGAACCGCCTAGATAAGTTTTAGCAGGCGACAGCTCCGAAAAAGCCGGAATTTCCCCTAAACTTTTACGGGGCGCGTCCGTTGCGCTTGCCCTTACTTCGTCAGTTTTGTCCCGTTTACGCCCTTCCCTGCCTTGTGATGGATTAGCAAGATTAAAAAGAGTTGTATGCGTTTGCTCGTCGTGGCTGCCGGGGTGGTTCTTAAATTTTACATCGAACATTTCGGAGTGTGTCGCGGGGACATGCTTGGCATCTTCCCGTTTGTTTTTGCGCGAAACCCCCGCAATTTTTAATGCGGCTCGCTTGTTTAGCGCGACAAACAAATTACTTAAATCATCAGTCATATCGAACTAGCCGCTAGGTTCCATCTGTTACACCGGAGCTAATAGGGCCCTTCCCTGCTTTTGCTATCGCCTGCATCTCTGCAACTATCTCGTCCACTTGTCTATTCGTATCTCGTTTAAAAGCGGTGGCTCGTTGCACACTTGCAGTAATACCGACATACGCAGCGTCAAAAGCTTTAGACGCCTTTAACCACGATGAATTTATGTATTGTTGCTCTGTTCTTGTGCGTCCCGTGCGTGCCCACGACACTTCCGCAAGCGTCTCCTCTATCGCCAACCGTAATGTTTGCTTCGATGGAAACACAGCAAAGTCCCTCCAGAACTTTTGGCTATACTTAGTAATTCCATCGGTTTTAATCATAGAAATGAATTCTTTCTCAACATCTGTTTTTCCCTTCATTGACAACCGAGTTTCTCCGCTTTTATAAATCGTTTCAGGCGATAAGAGCAATTTTACTAACGGATCACTAGCCGGACTAGACGTGTTTGCTGTCCCCGCAATAGGTGCTGCGCCCCCTTTAGACGGGCGTTCAGGGCCACCGAACATGCGCTGCTCTAATTCAGTATATTTATAATGTATTAATTCGTGATTTATAACAGCCCGTAAAGAGTTTCGTGTGTTGTCTGTTTTATCATATAGACTTGGGTATATCGTCATTTTTTTTGTATTTGGTACAAAAGAAGCTAAAATATCTCCTTTGTCACTTTTGGTTGCTCCTGTGGCAAACTCAAGTCTTTCTAATGGAAAACCCATTTTTCCTACGATGCGCGTAATTTCTGTAATAGACGCTTTGCCACCATCAATCGCAGGTGAAAGGAAATCCGTTTGAAATTCCGGTAGTGACCGCTTGGTAACGTGGTCTAAAACTCCATCGTAAGAAACTCCGCGCAACTGGTTCGATCGCGACTTCCACGCACCAACGTTTGCGCTTAAATATGCGTCAGTTCTCATAGCCACTCTGTTATCCAAATCATCACGCCACCTAATAATTCTCGCAAACTGTATAGCTAAGTGAGTTACTTCGGGACTTTTAGTTTCCTTGCCCAAACTCGTAACGAAATCTCTAGAATCAAACATATCCTTAGATACAGCAAGACGCTCCATCAAGAATCTGCTAAAAGCCCTTATGTTTCCGAAATCGTTTTTCATGTCTCTTTCTGCTTCGTTTAGATTGAACCCCTCTCTGGCTAAAAATGCACCCATTTCGGAACTGACCACTTTTTTGAAGGTAGCTTCAAAATGACTCGCCCCCCCTGCATCGGGTATGAGATGTTCACTATCTGGCTTTATTTTCTTTGACGCACTAGCTTCGGTAAAAGCAGTCCTCGTAAAGTTGTCTTGAATATCTGCGCGGGCTTCCGCTGTCTGCAATGTAAGACCCATGGAAACTTCCTGAATGCGCGACCAATTAGCCAAAGCTTGTAGGCTGTTTTCACCGGACATAAACGCAGGCAAATTACTCGGATTTGATTCGCTTCCTGTATCTGCATTTCTTCTTTCCGAGTTGGGTTTAGCTCTTGCCCTGCCTTGCGATGGATTGGCAAGATTGAAGAGAGTTGTGTGCGTTTCCTCCATGTGGCTTCCCGGATGGTTTTTTCGGGTGATGGCAAGCCAGCCAATTTTTGTTGCGGCCAGCTCGCGGAGGGTGTTCAATATAATAGGCAGGTTTTCTGATTGCATAATAGAATCCACTTACCCGTCAATTATACCTGCCCGCATTTGCGATGCGGGGAAAAGTGCTTTTTACTCTATGTGTAGTTCAATCCTTA
>JGI25928J51866_1000398_pt1 | contig 11032 bp, 9 predicted proteins | sample LauGreFBDMM110DN_2_FD_51866 | JGI IMG/M metagenome (IMG submission 51866)
CCGCGCTATGCTTGACGCTCTCACCAAATACGGCTCATTGACTGAAAAGCAGTTTGCTACAGTTCAGCGCCTGACCGTGCAGGACGTCGAGCGCAAAGCCANCCGCGTTGTGGAGCAAGCCGCTCGCGCCACGTCAGCNCCTGTNGTGACCGTNGAGGCTATCGAGGTGGCATTCAACACCGCCAAGCAAGCTGGGGTTAAGCACCCCAAATTGCGCCTTGATACTTTTGTTTTCAGCCCCGCTGGCGAGGCAAGCGCAAACGCTGGTGCCATCTACATCAAAAACAAAGAAGATGGCGTGTACTTGGGCAAGGTCATGGGTGGCCGCCTCTTTACATCACGCGACTGCACCACAGAGGCGGCAGAGCGCATTGTGGCGGTCTCCAGCGACCCCAAGCAAGCCGCCATAGCCTACGGCATGAAATTTGGCGCTTGCGCCATCTGTGGCCGTCAATTGACTGACAGCGACAGCATTGCTCGCGGCATTGGCCCCATCTGCGCAGAATATTACAACTTTTAAGGAGATACGTATGACAAACAAAGACTACAAGGAGGGCTTCGATGGCGGCATCGACTTTGCCCTCACGTTTGTGGGCGAGGCCTACGGCACCAAGTTTGCCGACCTCAACGAGTTGGTTGAGTTCATTGAGCGCATAGAGCAGGCACTCAAAGCCGCTCAACGCGCTGTGCAGGAGGAATGATGAGCACTCAAAAAGTTATCGCCAGCACCTTGGGCATTGACCAAGCTGAATTGTCAGAGTACAGATACCAACCAACACGCACCAAGCAAGCCATTTACTCAATTGGAGATAGATACTTTGCTTGCGGGAAAAAGGCTCCAAAAGATGAAGTTGGACGGGACTGGATGGTTGAAAAAGACCAATTCTTTGCCAAGCTAAGCGGGACTGTCTTATGGTCATCTGCTCAATGCACTGCGCAGGAGGAAGTATGAGCACAATACCTTTGCACAAGAAGAATAAAAAGTAGTAAAATCAGGCACTGCAACCTACCTCGGAATAGGGATCATGCCTGAAACGTCAGCATCACAGCCAAGGGCCGCTAAGCCACGCAAGGTGGCCGTCTCCGCGCCCGCCAAAAAAACCCAAACGGTAAAACGCCCAAGAAACGTCAGCACATATGATCCCGATGTAGCAAGGGTGATATGCGAACACCTGAGTGAGGGAATACCNNTNAGACAGATATGCAGAGAGAACGAAGGCTTCCCAGCTTGGAGGACGGTTTACGATTGGATGGGGCGCGACCCCGAACTGGCCGCATCAATCGCACGCGCACGCGACATTGGCTATGACGCTATCGCTGAGGAATGCTTGCAGATTGCTGACACCGTGGCTTTTGGTCAGAAGCAGGTGATGACTGATGAGGGCACCGCCACCACCATCGAGGACATGCTCGGGCACCGCAAGCTTCAGATTGAGACCCGCCTCAAGCTCTTGGCCAAGTTCCACCCCACCAAGTACGGCGAGAAGATCGGCGTGCATGGCGTGGCAGGCCAGCCCCCTGTATCCACTGAGGACACTGGCGTCACCCGCCTCTTCGAGTTACTGCGCAACGCTGAGCTAAAGACCCGTGCTGGATCTGCTTGACGCTGAGACGGCAACCGCGTTCGCGGGCCTTGGGCCCCTTGACCGCCTAGCCATGATCAAGCACATGGAGTGGGTGAACAAAGCCCACCCCTATCAGATCCCACCTGACCTACAACAAGATTGGACAGTATGGCTTCTCCTCGCTGGGCGTGGAGCGGGCAAGAGCCACGCAGGGAGCCACGCCCTGTGGTGGTGGTGCTGGACGCACCCCAACTCACGCGGGCTCGTCCTAGCCCCCACCAGCAACGACGTCAAGTTCACCTGCTTCGAGGGAGTGTCAGGCCTGATTGCCAACATCCCTCGGGAGCTTGTGGCCAACTACAACAAGCAGGATCACGTCATTGACCTTGTCAATGGCTCAAGCATCAGGGGCATCAGCGCTGACTCGTATGAGCGCCTGCGCGGCCCCAGTTCCACTTCGCATGGTGTGATGAGCTTGCGGCCTTTCAATACCTGCAAGACGCGTGGGACATGATGATGTTCGGCCTGCGCCTTGGTGAACAGCCAAGGGTGATAGCCACGACAACGCCCAAGCCCAAGGACTTGATCATTGACCTTGTGGGCCGCGAGGGTGACGACGTGGTGGTAGACCGCGCCAGCACCTACGCCAACATGGCCAACCTTGCACCGAGCTTCGCCAACCAGCTAGAGCAGTACAGGGGCACCAAGCTGTATGACCAAGAGGTGATGGGCCAACTCGTTGACCTCGAGGATGGCAAGGTGGTCAGCCGCGACATGTTTGAGCTATGGCCAGCGTTCACCGCCGACGGGCACCCTAACCCGTTCCCTGACTTTGAGTTCATTGTGATGTCGCTGGACTGTGCGTTCAGCGAGAAGACCCACAACGACCCAACAGCCTGCACCGTGTGGGGCGTGTTCAAGCCACTGGACGGCCCCATGTCTGTCCTGCTCATCGACGCATGGGCTGAGCACCTGAGCTTCCCTGACCTCAAGCCAAGGGTCATCGACGAGTTCTACACCAGCTANGGCGAGGGCAAGAAGGCGAAGAAGCCTGACCTGATGATCATCGAGGACAAGGCGGCAGGCATCAGTCTTATACAAGAGTTGGCNNGNGCGGGGTTACCGTGCAGGGCGTACAACCCGGGTCGCGCCGACAAGATGCANNGNCTACAGATCTCNGCCGCCGTCATTGCCGCTGGGCGTGTGTGGCTCCCCGAGAGTGAGACCCGACCCAACATGGTCAAGACGTGGGCCGAGGGCTTCCTGTCTCAGATCTGCTCATTCCCTGACTCCGCGCACGACGACTACGTCGACACCACCACGCAGGTGCTCCGCATCTTGAAGGACATGGGCTGGCTCGACATCGACCCACCTCCTCTGTATGATGACGACGATTACGCAGACGACTACAAACCTAAGAGGGTGAACCCCTATGCGGCATAACCATGGCTGATCCAAGCAAACTAATCCGAGGGGGCAAAGGGGCTAAGGCCGTGATGTCGCTGGCCGATCAGGTCAGGGCAGAGATGGCCGCTGAGAAGGCGGCAACGCGTGCCCGAGGCTTTGGTGTCGCTGGCGAGGACTACGCTGACCCTAAGGTCAAGCCCACCATGAAATTCTCTGAGGCGCTTGGTAACACTGGCTCCGAGGGCAAGACCCTGAACCTTACTGAGGCTGACCGTTCACGTGTGCAAGGTGAAAACATGGGNGGCGTGGGCTTCTCAGGCTTACAGCTTTATTCAAAACCACATAGGGACGCCAACGTGTCGTGGGGCTTTGGCAGTGAGGAGATAGCTAAGCGCAAGTCTAAGAATGCCGATCCTGAGAAGAACGTATTCACAACCTACATTGGCTCACCTGACCAGCACAAGTCCAATAGCATCGTGGTCAGGGATGCGCTCAAGAACGTGCAAGCGGCCAACAGCCAAAACCTGATTGACCCTGCGCAAATCAATTTGATAAATAAACGCATACGTGAGGCAAGGAGTAAGAGTGGCACGTTGCTGTTCCAGTCTGACTTTGACGTCACCGACCCCCAAGCAATGAGCGCGGCAACCACCTTTGACCGCCGCACTGCTATCAGCAATGCATTGATGGGTATAGGGGTGCAGGGCCCCATGAAAAAGTTGGACTTTAAAAAAGCCAACCCCAACCTCGAATACAAAGACCCAGCGCAGATGGACAGCATATTGAGGCGTGAGACAGAGCCAATGCTGGAGGGCTTGCCTAACTACAGCGTGGGCCCGCGCCTGTTCACCTTGGACGGTGGCGTGGTCTACCGACCTGACCTCAACTTTGCGTTTCCTCATCAGACGACTGGCACCGACATGGGCGTCATGTTTGAGATGCCAACAATCCGAGAAGCCGCACCTGACTTTATCAAGAAGAAGGGCTACAAAACCAAAGACGTAGTAAACGCACGCGCCATGTCCATGGGTGCGCCGACTCAGTTTGTCAGTGAAGAATACCTGACCAACCTACAAAAGATTGGCAGGAAGAAGGGCGGCTTAGCCAGCATGGCCAAGGGCGGTGCGGCGCGTGGCATCAAGAAGCTCAAGGGTATTTACAACGAGGTAGAGACCAGCATGGGCAGGGGCAAGGGCGCTGACTTTGAGCAGACCGCATCGCCGCTAAACATCATCAAGGAGACTGGCGGTAATTGGTCACCCTCAGGTGAAATGGTTTACAAGTCTAATCTTGACCGTGAGTTAGAAAAACTTGAAAAGGGTAGATTTAATCCTAAGAGCAACAACATTAAGCTGATGCTTGAAGATGCTGTAAAAGCAGGCGACGCTCGTCAGGTTGAGGTCTTAACTACAAACTTACGCAGTGCCATTGGAAATGAAGCCGCCAACAAGTGGGTGCAATCCAACCTCAAGAACTACATCACTAAGCAGATGGCGACCAAGGACGACCCTGTTCGCAAGTTGGCTGAGGAAGGTATAACGGCGTTTCCTAAGAACGTAGATGAGTATGGTGACGTGGAGTTGCGCACTTATGGAAGCGCTAAGGCAAGGCAAAATCGTAAAGATACTGGTTATGTTCAAGCTGGAGTTTCTCAATCTCCCTTAGCAAAACATTACGAAACAATGACCGATGAGTCAATTTCTCCAAATATAGCCAAAGAATATCAACGAATGCAAAATTTGCCGCCTATGCAAAGACCAGCGGGCGTGATTGATTCGCCTTGGTTACTCAAGCTAGACCCTGAGACGCCTATCTTTTCGTTAAGCCGAGACGCTGACTTTGACAAGTTGGGCTTTGGTCACATGATGGATGTCTTGCGTGAAGACGTTGCCGCTGGTCGCATTCGTCCTGAGAAGCTGAATACGATAAGCATAGAGCAGGCGGTGCGTCGCACGCATGAGTATGACGAGACGCTTAAAGCAAATATGCTCAACGCAAGGATTGCAGAGCAAGCGAACGCGAATGTATTCAAAGAGTATCCTGAAGGGTACAAGTGGGTGCAGTTAGACCAGCCGGGTCAATTCGCCCTCGAATCCGACATCATGGGTCACTCTGTTCGTGGGTATGAGCCACCCAAAGGTCACCCCGACTACACCGACATATCAGGCGACTCAGGCTACGAAAGCTACGGTCATGGTGGCTATGAAGCCATCAAGTCAGGCGACGCCAAGGTTTACTCATTGCGTGACCCTAAAGGTCAATCGCACGTCACGGTTGAGGTTGGGCAAAATGGGTTGAGAGAACAATTTTTTAAGTTGCCACAAAAAGAAAAAGAAAGAATAAATTCTACTTATAAGGGATGGGAATCAAAACTAGGACGTGAACCAACTCCTGAAGAGCATGATTCACAACTGTACAAAATAATGTCCGAAATGGGTTATGCGCCTACTGAAAAAATTACCCAAATCAAAGGCAAGCAGAATGCCGCTCCCAATGAATCGTATCAACCGTATGTGCAAGACTTTGTAAAGAGCGGAAATTGGTCTGACGTTGGCGACCTTGATAATACTGGGCTTGTAAGGATTTATGCTGAAAGTGAATTAGCGCAAACTCTTGGTAAAAAAGGCTTGCCTGTTCCAAAATATGCCAGTCAAGATGAAGTTTCTGAATTGTTGAAGCAAGCTGAAGTAGGCTCTTACAGAGATGCAAGTAAAGGCAAAACTTGGATAAATGACGAGCATCCTGATTACAAAACAGACGCCCCTCCCGCAGAAGGCATGGCAAAGGGTGGATTGGCGTACATGGGCAAAGGCGGTGCCGCTAAGGGTGCCAAAAAAATAATGAGTCTTGCAGATCAGGTCAGGGCTGAAATGGCGGCAGAAAAGCAGTACGGCCAAATCAGTGGCATGGTGTCCAAGGTGGGCGAGGAGGGTCGCTCACCCATCATCCCAGTGCCCAACCGCTGGTTTCTGCAACCTGACAAGTTCCCCAACCAACAAAAGTTGATTGAGCGCGTCCTGCAACAGACTGGCATGAGGCGCGAGGACTTTCCCTCAGGCGCGTTCATCGACCCACGCACTGGCGATGTGCTTGACTCCCGCATCATGGACGACTTGGGCGTGGTCATCAACCCAGCAACCAACCGCCCCATGATGTCAGCCAAGGGTCAGTCAGGCCTTGAGGTGCTTGACCCCAAGACTGGCTCATACACCAAGAGCAACTTGGTGCGCAAGGGCCTGTTCAAGCCCGAGGGCGGCGACCCAATACTCAACGACATGAGCTTTATTGCAACGATTGAGAAGGGTGACGTTGGTCACAAGTACGGCTTGGCCACCGAGTACGCCAGCCCCACAGAATTGTTTAACACAAACACTGGTGCAAACCCAACGCTACGCCCAAGGAGTAGGGGCGACTTGTTTGGTGTGGGTGACGTGGTTGGCCAAGTCCGCATCGGCAAAAGCAATCCGCATGACGTGTACGAGAAGCTGTTTGTTGCGCCCAAGGGCTCTGATGTGCAAGGCAAAAAATTGAGCAAAGCCAAGGGTGGCTTAGCCCTGACATTACAAAGAAAGGCGGCTTAGTGTGAAACACCACGACTTATTGCACTCATGGGGTCACAGCAAGCTGGCTCGGCATATGGCAAGGGGCGGCATCGCTGAAGAGTTTGACGCAAACGCCCCCGACGAAGGCGATGAAGGCTCAGGCGCTGAGGCTCTTCGCCAAGAGTTGAATGAGATTACTAATAATTTTCCTAAGCCAACACCCAAGCCGTCAATGAGCATGGGTGGCAACGTGCGACGCTTTGATGGTGGTGGCTTTGTCGATCCTATGGGTGCCCCCTCCTCCGAGGTGGAGCCTGAGGATGCTGAGTTCATGCGCCGATTGGCCAAGAAGATTGCCCAAGCAACTGGCAAAGAGATCAAGCAACTTGCTACGCCTCGCGGGGCTAAGGACTTCACAGCCAACAGCATTGCCGCCACCTTGGCAGGGGGTACATCGGACATAGTGAACTTTGGCTTGCAAGGCGTTGATTATTTGCGAGAGCAAGCCGCAAAACAAAACAAGCGAGGCTACAAACGCGAATCGGTCATGGGTGGCGACATGGTTCCCCCAAAGGTTGAGCCATACGCAAGCGACAAGCCGTTCATGGGTTCCGATCAATTCCGCGATGCGTTTGAGCGGCAAGGGGTAACTTCAAAGGGAAGCCAAGAACAATTTCCAATATTGGGCATGATTCCTGAGACGATTCTTAACCCAGTGGGGCCGCTGTCAGCAATAAAAGCCGCGCCAGCAATTTACAAGGGAGCCAAGACCGTGGTGGAAGAGGGTTTGCCCCGCGCCGCTGAGATGGGTGCCAACCGCGTGGTAAGCGACGTGCGCCGCCCATTTACGCCAGCAACATTTCCAACTGAGGCGACGGCCCCTGACCTTGGCCAAGGCACGTCCTATGGATTCAGGCAAGGCCTGAACGATAGGTTGTTGGCAAACCCCAAGCTTGGCACAGGCAAGGTCAAGGCAAGGGAAGGTCAAGGCACTTATGTAAACACAAAGGGAGAGCTTGAACTCAACCCTTTGCAAGCTATTGATGTGCCAAGGGCTGGCAATATTGGCGAGGGGCCAAAAGCCAACCAAAAATTGCGTCAACAGGTTGCCCAAATGGGTGTTGATTTAAATCAAGAGGCTATGGCTGGCCACCGTTTTTTGCCCATGGCAACAAACAACATTAAGGACGCATCAGCCATGTTGATCAAAACCAAAGAAGGGCTGAGCAAAGATCAAATTGCTGACCTTGCAAGGGCGCTTGGCGGCGATATGGTTGTGAGCCACAACCCCAAGCTAGGCGGTGTTGTAGTGTTCCCGTTTGGCCCTGTTACAAAAGGCAAAATACCAAGCGAGTTTCTTGCGGCACAAAGCGCGGCTAACAAAGTGCTTGGCAAAGATGCAAAAATTCAATACGGTAAATCTGACTTTGAAAAAGACAGGCTGTTTATGGACAAGTCACAATACAAAGACGCAGGCGCTACCTCAATGTCGGCAGAGCAACAGGCGTTGCGTGGCAAGTTACAGGGCGTGGAAAAGTTTATGTTCCCTGAGAGCGTCTCGGGCATCCCCGGCTCTGTGAAAGCCGCCCCAATGGGCGGTCTGCAACCTTGGTCTCGTGGTGCCGATTACCCAACTAGCGTGATTGGAATTGGGAACGGAGAAAAAGTAGAGTACCAGCCAGTAAATTTTTTAACTTCCGCAGAGGGGAAGCGTTATCCAAATTATCGGGAGGCTGAAAAAGAACGCGGACAGATGCTTGATGATTACCATAGAACCTTTCCCTCCAAAGCGCGTTAAGGTGACGCGCATGATCACGGGCAGAGTCTTCATCAGGGTGTTTGGAAATAAATTGGGGATCCCAAGTCAGATTGCTTATGACAAACCAATCAACCCCATTGCGACTAAATGGGCGATAGGTCTGAAAGTAATCAGAGGGTGAAAGTTTTTTATTCATTGAGCAAGCGTCTTATTTCAAGACAAAGTGTAACACAGGATTAAACATATGGCTACCGAAATGCCCATTGAACAAGATTATGGACGCAACATTGATGGCGTACAAGCAACAGATGAGGACATGATTGTTGACGTCCCTGATATGGGCGACTCAGATATTGAGGAAACTCCTGATGGTGGCGCAATTGTCACCATGCCTGATGACTTCAAGGGCCCGTCCGACGACACTGACTTTTATGAAAACTTGGCTGAGACGGTCAACTTGATAGACCTTAGCAAGCTAACGACGCGCTACATCGACATGCTGGACAAGGACAAACAGGCGCGAAAGAAGAGGGACAAGCAGTACGAGGACGGGATCAAAAGGACGGGACTAGGGGATGAGGCCCCGGGCGGTGCTAACTTCATGGGCGCAAGCCGCGTTGTCCACCCCGTCATGGCCGAGGTCTGCGTTGACTTTGCCGCCAGCGCCATCAAAGAGTTGTTCCCACCCGATGGCCCAGTGCGCACCAACATCCTTGGTGAAGTAACCGATGAGAAGACCGAGGTTGCCGAGCGCAAGCGCGACTATATGAATTGGCAGTTAACCGAGCAGATCCCTGAGTTCAGGGATGAGACAGAGCAACTGCTTACCCAGCTACCCCTTGGTGGCTCACAGTACATGAAGCTATGGTTTGATGAGAAGCTTCGCCGCCCCTGCGCTGAGTTCATCCCCATTGACAACATCTTGTTGCCCTTTGCCGCCGCAAACTTTTACTCCGCACAACGCGTTTCTGAAATTCAAGACATTAGTGAGTGGGAGTTTGACAACCGCATCAAGGCTGGCCTGTACCGAGACATCAGCTACATCCGCGCCAGCGCGGAACCTGAGGAGAGCGGCCCACAAAAAGCCACAAACGAGATTGAGGGCCGTGAAAGCGATGAGAACGATGACGGTTTGCGCCGCGTTTTTCACATCTACACATGGCTTGAGCTTGAGGATGACGGCTTTTCCGAGGGTGAGATGGCTCCCTACATCCTGATGATCGACGAGACCGACAACAAAGTGCTTGGTCTGTACCGAAATTGGGAGATGGGCGACAAAACCATGGACAAGTTGGACTGGATTGTCGAGTTCAAGTTCATTCCATGGCGTGGCGCATACGCAATTGGCTTGCCGCACCTCATTGGCGGGCTGTCGGCGGCGCTTACAGGCGCTTTGCGGGCGCTGTTGGACACTGCACACGTCAACAACTCGCTGACGATGTTGAAGCTCAAGGGTGGGCGCAACAGTGGACAGACGCAACAGCCCGAAATGACGCAGGTCACGGAGATTGAGGCCGCGCCGGGCATTGACGACATCCGCAAAATCGCCATGCCCATGCCATTCAACCCCCCAAGCCCCGTTTTGTTCGAGCTTTTGGGTTGGTTGGACAACGCCGCCAAGGGCGTCGTCAGCACCGCCGAGGAAAAGATTGCGGACATGAATGCCAACATGCCCGTGGGCACCACGCAAGCCCTGATTGAGCAAGGAGCCAAGGTATTTAGCTCCATCCACGCCCGTTTGCATGACTCACAGCGCCGCGTTCTTGGCGTTTTGGGCCGCATCAACCGCTGGTACTTGGATGATCAGAAAAAAGGCGACATGGTTGCCGATTTGGCCGTCACCAAGGCTGATTTTGAACGCAACACCGACGTTGTGCCCGTATCTGACCCCCACATCTTCTCCGAAACCCAGCGTATGGCCCAAAGCCAAGCTGTTTTGGCGCTTATGGAGAAGTATCCCCAAGAGTTCAACTCAAAAGCCGTGCTTGGGCGCATCCTGAAGCAAATGAAGGTGCCAAATATCTCGGAGTTGATGCCAGCGGCGGCAAAACCCGAAGAATTGGATGCCGCCAACGAGAACGCGGCCATGGCATTGGGCAAGCCAGCCTTTGCGTACCCACGCCAAGACCAGTTGGCGCACATTCAGACTCACTTGAACTTTGCGGTTGACCCAATCATGGGATCCAACCCAATGATTGCTCAGGTCTACATCCCGCAGGCCTTGGAGCACATCAAGCAACACATGATGCTGTGGTACACAAACCAAATGACCACCTACGTCACTGGTGGAACAGATATCACGCTTCAAAAGTACGAGAAGAACAAGCTGGCCAGCACGGTTGACAAGGCTGTGGCGCTTGCGTCTGATCACGTCAAGATTGATACGGCCAAGACCTTTGAAAAGGTTGTACCAATACTTCAACAGCTTGGCGAAATGATGGCTCAGTTTGCTCCAAAGCCACCAGTGGATCCCGAGTCCCAAGCCGTGTTGCAGGCGTCTATGGCAGAGACCCAGCGCCGCGCCGCACGCGACGGGGTGGAGATGGAACTCAAGAAGAAGGATCAAGAAATCGACGTGGCTATGAATGTCGAAAAACTCTTGACACAAGAACGCATGAAAACCGCAGACCTCAGCGTAGAGGAAGCAAAGCTCAAGCGGGAGCAAGAGCGAACAGTGCTTGACCTAAATCAAGCGACACAACGTAACTTAGGAGAGTAAAAAATGGCATCGTCAAACAAAACCATCCCCGGCACCCCCG
>JGI25928J51866_1000399_pt1 | contig 11029 bp, 5 predicted proteins | sample LauGreFBDMM110DN_2_FD_51866 | JGI IMG/M metagenome (IMG submission 51866)
AGATGTCTGATTGTGGTTGGAGGAACCGGAAAAGGCCTACTGGGAAAGAAAGACACACTAAACATCGACTACGAATGGCAGATTGACGTTTCAACCGAGTTGTTACCAAATTATGGTCCCGCGCTCGATGCGGAAGTGGGCACGTTTGGAATGCTCTGTTTAGACATCGAAAATAGAAGTAGAGAAGACTGGCAGCCTGACCGAGACCAAGGTCTCCGACAAGGCCCAGGCCCAGACCCATACCTACAACGAGGTTTCAAGGGATCTAAGGCCGAAGCCCACGCCCAATACCTAAGGCTCAATTGCGGCGGATATAACCTCGCCGACGGTTTAGCGCAGTCCCCGGCCATCGGCAGTTTAGTAATTGGTCATCCTACTAATCGGCGAGCGCTTGAGGTTATGTTTACGGAGCTCGTAGCCGGACTCACCCCAAATTCAGCCCTTGAAGTCTGGATAGTTTGCTCTACCGCCGGCGGAACTGGAGCCGGAATACACCGCTTTATAGCACAAACACTCGCCGCACAGGTAAAAACCACAATTAATGACGTGACTATCAAGTTCTTGTTCGTGCAGTGCGGTCAGTATACATATCGGAACCGAGGCGCTATGACCTCCAAGAATACATTTTTCACAATCGCCGCAGACATGGCGTTTATGCAGCTACAGCTGAAGCACTACCCATCGACCACCGCCAATTTTTTCTATTTTGACCTTGAACAAATTCCAGCTCACCTCGCCAACACAGAAAAATTGCTTCGCGCAGAACAAGTAGAAATGTTCACCAAAGTACTTATGACAGAGTCAGCCAAACAAGACATGCAACAGCAAATAGTCAACATGGAAGGCTCGACCGTGCTAATATTTCAAGCTGGATACTGGGGCAAAGATTTCGACTCGAGGAAGAAAACTTTGGCGACTTTGCAAGCCTTGAATCTTTCTCTAAAGACCTTAATACTCGACGACACCATTCCGGACTCGCCAAAAGCACAGACAATTTTTATTAGTGGCAGAGAAGAAAGCTGCGTCTTTATCGATGCATCACCAGATCAAGCAAATTCACTCCGAAGCGCTAAGTCCAGAATTACCGAACAAACTATTAATACCTGGTTACAAAATAATAATAAACCCCCAGACCCGGCCACCTGCACAAAACAAACTTTACTCGAGGAATGGGAAACAATTCTCTTGCCGTTTCTGGAAATTAACTCTCTCACAAACCTCACAATTAGTTTTCAGTTGCGGCCCTCGGCAGTCGCAACCACCACACATGGCCTTGGAGATGCTGATAATGCAGACTATACAGAAGGTGACAGACCCGCAGCCCCGCCAATTACAAATCCACAGCGATCACTAAATTTCATAGATATAAAAGGCTACGAGCATCTAAACACCCTCTGGGAGGCTGATGTAACGCAGGCACAAGAAACTAAAGCGTGGTGCGAATATCTGCGTACGGGAATCTCAGGAAATGACCACTGCGACCTCGAAAGAAAATTCAAAGATGCAGCCGAAGCAGCACACAAACTAGCACATGGTTTCCGATCATATTTTCGCGGAACAAGTAACAACGCAAAGTTACTACTTCCACTATTTCGAAATCTCCTGGAACTAGCAAGTAAACTCCGAATTATTGTTGACCTTGAAGAAAATCTTGCAAATGTGCTTTCTAGGAACTTAGATAAAGCACGATCAGTTCAAAGAAATGTTGCAACATTAATTCAAACCGGAGGTGGGACCACAGTTCACGATTCGCCCGTAGAGATTTCGGCGCTGTCGGCTGAACTAACCCAACGTGCGGTATCTTGGCTACAAGCCCTCTTTCAAGCACTTGGACCCACAAATGCCCCCCGATTTAATAAAATCGTCGATAACGGCGCCAATGGACTAAGCAAGACTGGATTAGCCGAAGTGTTGAATCTACCCCTCGACGCGACAGCACTTCAAATGCTCAAGGCTCTCAGCGAACCGCCAGAAACTAATGAAACTGGCGCCACCAAAGCAATCAAGCCAATCTGGTGGAAACAACAGACGCCGACATTAAATCCAACTTTTCAACCGATGGAATACGTCGTAATTCCAAAAATTCCTACGGCGCTCCGCACAGAATTTACTGAAGAACTAAAGAACCAGCCGGATTTCATGCAAGGTACCAACCTTAAACTAAAATACGAGAGATTTGGACGTGTCGGGTTATATGTCATGTACGTCAAAGCTGGCAACCTAAATCAGTTCCGAGGGGACTATGGCTCAGCGCCCAAATATCTGATGAAGCCATTTGTTCAAAATATTAGCACTACCCTCGCAACTTGGGCTGACATCGACGCAGGTGTTGGCATTCCAACAGGCAATTTCGATATCGCTTGCGCCGGCGCGGTTGGAGAGCCACTGGACTTAACGTCACTCAAGCTAGCAGGGCTAACAGAGAATGAAGTCGCAAAGATTTCCGAATACTACTTACTATATGCAAGGCACGTAGGCGTCATCAATGATACCGCTCAAGCACGGAACGCTTACAAAAACATTTAGCTTAGCGCATAGCTAAGCATTTGCTGCACAAGTAACAGTCATGAACCAAGAACTAAATCCCTTTGTGCAAACAATACCAGCGCTGATTGGCATAGCCATCATTGGTTTCCTCACTTACTTCCTTGGCAGCGAGTATCTAACGACCACCAACTGTGCACTTCTGCACATGCGGGTATTACAAGGCAGTATTGCCCTTTCGATGCTGATATGTGCGTTTCTCTACTACCCACTGCGTAGTGCACCGTTCCTTAGCAGGTTGCTGCTTTTCGCAGGTATTCCCGTAGGCGGCCTTGCACTTGCTGCTTTTCTAGGTGCCATTTTATCCCGCAATAGTGATGCCCAAATGTATTTTGGGTGCAACTGCAGGTCATTGGAACAAGCCAGATTCCTGATAAAACAGAAGCAGCCGCATGCCGCCCTGCTTTTACTGGATACTGCTGAATGCCAAGGCAATGCAGAAGCCGCCCAACTTGTCATAGAGGCAGAAGAACTAGCTGTCGATCAGTTCCTAACAGCTGCCCAAGACTTCCTAAAGGATGCTAAGTGCGACGAAGCCAGTGCGAGTTTGGACAATGCGGATGAATTCCTCATAACACGGCCGGATAGTCCTAACAAGATAAAACTAGCCGGCATAATCAAAAGAGAGAGCGAAGACTTCGAACGTGACACCAATTGCGCGAAGAAACCAAAGCCGTTGCCTCCAAGCGTGGAAATCACGGTCAGCCCCACTGCAATGGATGCCGGTGCCTCCTTCACTCTCAATTGGAAATCGGACAACGCAACCTCCTGCGTTGCCGAGCAAAGCTGGGACAACAAGATTGAAACCGCTGGCTCCGTCACTTTGGTGGCGCCAGAGACTCCCGGGGAACACATCTACGCAATTCGCTGTGCTGGTGCCGATGGAGACGCTATTGCGCAAACACGCATCACAGTTGCACCAAAGATTGCGCTTCAACTAGAGTTGCTTGGATTCCGCAGCTCGCACGGCGTAATCGACTTTCGTCTCAAATCAGAAGACACGGTTCTGACAGATGTTCAAGAAAAAGAAATTATCCTGTCACAGGGGAAATTACTCCAGCTGCAACTGCGCACAGATAACGAACCCACATGCGTCATTGCTGTGGTCGACAATTCCAGATCCATCAATCAGGGTCCGGAAGGTGAAATGGGCTTGGTGCGGGTGCGCGAAGCCATTGACACCCTCAATCAGTGGCAGGTTAACCACCCGAATGTAGAGCTTGGCATGGTTGTGTTTGATGAAACACTAAAGCGCACACTGCCCGACAAGCTTCCCCTAAAACCGGAGACCATCACGGCCACAGGCAATGGTACCTATCTGTGGTCGGCAGTCGAAGACGGCCTCAAGCTTGCCAACGAGTGCAGCCGGCGCGTTAGTCCGTTGGACCGCTATTTGTTTGTGATAACGGACGGCGCAAACACCCAAATGTCGCCATTCCCTGATCCGAAAAAATTACGGCAGACCGCGGTGGATCAAAAGACTGGCATTTGCACCGTGGGAATTGCTGGAAAACTCCTGGAAGAACCGGTCCTAAAAAATCTGGCAGAAGGATGCGACTACAAACTGGCAGATACAGCTGCCAAAGTAGCCACCATTCTTAAGCAAAATTTAGACAATACGGCGAACTCCTACCGCCTAACCACTGCAGCCGATTTTTGTCCGCTTACGCTTGAATTGCGCACAGAAAGGCTGACGGTGTGTGGGCCCTAGCGGCGCCGTAGCTCTCCAACAATATGCTGGTAGCCAAACCGACGCTGATTGTCACGCTTACGAGCGGTAAAGACAACACCTACACGCCCGGCGACCTCCGGCGGCAGGTCGAAGCCCGCTTAATCACCACTAAAATATCGGCGGCGCTGATCCAGAAAATTGGGATAATGGTTTGGTGCGAAGACGCAACGGTAGATTTTAAAAGTGCCTTCCTCACCATGCGCCAAGAGACAGGGGGTTCTCACCCACTGCTTTCTGCGGCTGCCCTGCCCAACCTCCACCAGAAACTTGAATTCCGCGTAATTATAGTTTGTGATCGGCTGGGTGCTACACAGGCGGGTTCATTGGGCGGCTTCCTTGATGATATTGCCAACAAGATAACTACTGCTGCAGAAGCCGACATTTCACTTGAACTCGGNATCCTGTTGCTCGACAATTACCCGCCACCTGTAGTTCACAAATTTACATTACGCGCGCGGGCAACATCCAAAACAGTCATGGGCACCATTGTGGAGTTTTCACAAGTGCGGGAGGCGTGTCAGCACCTGCTAGTGCTGCTGCTNAGTGCTCCTGATTCTTGGAAACAGTTTGCAGATATGGCTGGCAAAGATAAATGGTGCACCTTCGGAGCTGCTGCGGCTGTCATGGATCAAACAGAGATGGTCGCCTACGTGAGAGCTTCCACATTCGCCCGCGCAACAGAATACTTGGTGCAGAACCCAGATCCTGATACCTCNACTCGAATTANCGAAATGGTGTCGCACTTGGCNGACAGAACCAGTTGGAAATCNGCTGCGGAGAAAATATTGGCCGAACATGCCTGCACACGCATGCCAAATTCAACAGATCCCAGCCCACCTTTTCAGTTGCAGGTATCGAGGCCAAATCAGTTCGCACATCTCGAAAGCCTAGCTTTTGCAACTAACGAACAAGTATCGAAAGTACGGCGGGACCATTGGGGAGATATTTCTACAGCCGCCCACGGCTTATTATCCATGCGCCGCCAGTCCACCAACCCACTCATTACCGGCCCATCCGGTCTGCCAAACGGACTACAACATATGCGCTTAATGCTACAGCGCCTGCAAGCACTTATGTTCGCCCCGCCCTTGATTTCAACTTCGGACGCAGCGGCCGACACCAATCGCTTCATATTTTTCGGCCCAGAAATGCTTAGTGCGCTCACAAATGCGACGACCACAGCCACAAACGCCAGTCGCTTGCGTCAAAAGCGTATCGAACGCGTAGTTCTTCACCCGCTCGGTCAGCTGCTCTGGCTTGCTCCGTTTTGGCTGGGGCTCACGCTGCTGCTGGGCACTCCCGTGATGTCGATACTTGTTGAACGATTAACGAGTGGGATGCCTCATGCACTACTTGCCGCCTCCATTACCGCTATCCTTGGCACTTTGGAATGGTGGTACTGGCGCAACACCCTTACCCGATCGCAGTTCCAAATTGACAATGACATTGTGCTCACCGCGGGTCGACAGGCTCTTTATTTAACAAACAGCGCCCTATGGCGCGCCCACGATACAACCGCAGCAGCACTTACTGAGGTAAGTACGAACATCGATAACCTTTATAAACTGTTTGATGATGCCTCTATCGCGCAAACAGCAAAAATTCACGGCACAACAATCAGCTTACCAGAACTCCCTCCGCACGTATCATCTTCGCGACCTTGCCAAATGCGATCGCTGCGTTAGGTCAGCCATCGATGCCCTTGAACAAGCGTCGGATTCGGCCATCAGCCAAACTTTAGCTGACGGATTATTTCCTATCGCGAAGCGGCCTGCCGAACAGAGCTCTCTACTAGCATCACCGTGGCAATACGAACGCGCATTTCGCGAAGCCCGCAAACAGATCGAAGCAGCCGCCGATCAAGGCATTAATTCCTACTGCCCCGATTTTATTTCGGTGGTCAGCGGCCACTCACAAATGAACAATGGAGCTATTTGGGAATGGTTAATATCCGGTTCCCTACCGTTAGGGATCGCCGTAGGTAGTCCAAGATCACAGTATTTTTTTAGTAACTCAACACCTGCGCTTTGGGAGACAGCGCACGGGGGAACCATAATGCTTCAAAATCTGAATATAAGTGATCGACACTATTCGCGCATAGGTTCGCCCCTCGACTGCGAAATTGTCTGTATCTGTGCGTATGTGGATGAATCCAAGTAACAAAATGGGCAAACTGGATCTCGCTAAGTCTGACCAAAGCCGTAAACAACTGCCGAGGCCAAATTGAGCTGGTTGCTGTTTACCATTGTTGCGTTGGGGTTTGCAATTATTCTCCAATGGTCTGGCTTTGCTACCCGCTTACCAGCCACCAGTGCGGTCAATCCTCCGCAATTCCAATTCGATATAAGCACCGACCCATCCTTCACTTTGGTAGTCTCGATTAATCAGCAATTCGCTTGGCTTCTTGGACACTGCTTGCTCGCCGTAGCCGCTTGGGCAGCGCTTGTACTAATAGTCTGGCTCTGTGAGTCCCTGCTTGTCTACACCAACACACACCTCCCAAACCCACAAAGGGTTTCACAATGGCGCAGTATCTCCAATATGATCCGGTGGATGATAACCGCCATAGAACGCGGCTTCCTGTGGCCGACCCGGCCGATATTAAGCAGAAATCTTGCAGTGGGCTTGGCAATTTTCCATATCGCACTGGCTTGGATCCGCATAATTTATTTTGCAGCACAAGCCGTGATGCAAAACACTCCTGTGCCATATCAAAATTTGACTGCGCTTGTACTACTGACGTTGCTCGCTATCGGATGCTTCATCTTTCGGAAACTGCAGCTGCTGCTCGCTATATCAGCCATCCTACTGCTCTCGGATCAGCTACTGGTCACGGTTGGGCAAATTCAGCTGCAACCCGTCCTTGGATCCCTCAATGACCAGTACCTAACCCTACTGGCAGTGACAGTCCTCATCGCCAATGTCGTTGTACGCAGGGAGCGGGCACTGCGCCACAAGTCCGCGTTGCAACAGCAACAGCAAATCTTCAAGGCGACCCAGCGCACAATTACCATCAATTAACTGAATATCGTAACTTTTATTATCATGGAGCGAACCGAATGAGTGCACTCACAATTAAGTGGACTGGATGCAACTCCGTACTGCTCAGAATTGCAAAGCACCTAGATCCCCCAATCTACAAGTTCTGGGCTTTTGGCAGCGTAGTCCCGATAGGGCAGGTTTGGGTGGCATTGCCGGACGGCCTCACCACTGATGTCGATGGCAAACCGAACGTTTATCTGGCGGGCGAAGTTGTGGCTTTAGACAGCAATATCGCCAAGGTCATGCTGATTGCTCAGCTTGCAGAAAATCCAGGTGCACTGCGAATCAGCTCCACCCGTAGTCTGCCAGGTGTAGGCGACCATGTAATGCCCAAAGCTACAATCGACATTAGCTACAGCCTACACCTCAGGGATCCTATCAAGCTTCTATCACAATCTGCAACCTGGCCCGAAGACGGCGGAACCGCACTAATGCAACTGTTAAAAGACGCCATAGACATTTTAGCCACTGCTGTTGTGGGTGATGGAATAACTCTCTGGACAAGCGCAACCGTCGAAAAAGAGGCAGGGCGCATATTTGGAGATCTGAATAACGGTCTTTTGCAATATGGGCTTTGCCTTGGCAGCATTGAACGCGCCAGCAGGGCACAATTTACCGACTTCACTGCCACCCGCAAATTTCCTGATGAACTGCATGCGGTTGCGCTTCAACTACGGGCGGTCGAATTTGAACTACTTCAGGCAGTCAATCACGCAGACATCCACCCGGAGCTATTCGAGCGCATGCGCAGGGAAGGAGAAGTAGATCCCGGAGTTGGCCTGCTAAATCTAGTATTCAAAGACCGTGCCTCCAGAAAGAAAATAGAGGCGTGGCTGAAGCAGTCTGGAATTGGTGCTTACGCATTTTGCGATTACATTGCGCATCTCAGTGGCGCAGACCTATCTCCAGCCACCTCGGAGCCAGATGACACCCCTTTGAGTAACGCGGTAGTGCGCCTGATCCTAACAGGCGTGCTCAAGTCGGACCCGCTAATCGCCGGCTGATAGACCCCAGTACCTAATTTATACTGCCGCCAGCATAGCCAGCGTGTGGACCGGCGTGCCGTCCGGTTGCGCGCGGCGGCTATTGCTCAGCAGTCTTCCCGCCGGTTGTCGACACCCACACTTGGCGCAAGCACCATAACCGTCAGTCTGCCCAAACGCTCAATTTTTCCGGACGCAATCGTGCATGCTGGGTAAAGCTCGTCATAGCTCCAACCGCCATACATCAACATATAAAAATCATCAGTTTCCTCAAATCGGATCCAGTCACATTCTCCTGCATACCAGCGTCCCATTTGTCAAAGTGCTCGCTCATGTTTCCATAAACACAACGCTCCTGCCCTAGGAACTGCCACGCATCCGACACAGAGACACAGCCGCTGGGCACAGCCGTATTTCCCGCTACTTCCGGCGGGGCGATCTCTAGCTGGTCAAGCGCCACTACATTCCGCGGCGCCTGATTGACCCTGATCTCATAGTGCGTTGTATGGACGTCACTTTCATAATAATCACGCCATCCGTCATTAATCGGCTCGTCCAAATACGCAAATGCCACTAAGCGGTGCACACCGGTATCCCATTCATCAAGCGCCATGTTTGCAGTGCGACAAAACGCCGCCACACCCGTCTTGCCAGCCACGTCGATACTATCCTCAGAGTCCCAAATAAAAAGAGTGTCCGGCGCATATGCCTGGCCATCAGCGACAAATAAAATCGAGAAATGCGCCCAGTTTTGTTCAAGCCGCGTCTGGGAATCGGCACACCAGCCCCAAGTCAATCCGACCGGTTGCTCACGCAAATCGTCAAGATAAACCAAAGTATCCAGGCCGTTTTGAATTGGCTCCGGTGCCAAATCTATTAAATCCTGCATTCCCGCTTCATACAGATCTGGGATAGCAGTACCAATCCACGGCTGCGGAGCTGATTGCGGCGGGTCTGGTTCCGGTAGTGTGCCATTCATTGCAGCCAAGCGGTCACCATTCAGCTGCCCGGCAAGTAGCACATGCTGCGTCCGCCGGTAAACCTGTACTGATAACACGTCAGACTGCGCGTGGCTCCGCAGCACGTCACAATACTGTTTTACTGTTCCATCGTGAGCCAGCGGCAGGCGTTCAAGCTTCATCACCAGATCTCCGGGCAGCACACCGGCCCTATCCGCGGCGCTCCCGCTGGCAACGGAGCTTGCAAATACACCGGTTACGTCGCTGACGAGACTCGTGAATGCCTGCCCGTTTATACCGGTCACAAAAGCCGAGGTATTTCCGGCGCGCAAGAGCGGCAGCAGCTCAGTCACAACGCTAATCGGCACTGCCCATGCGTCACCCTCTTCATCTCCAGAATAGTTCACACCAACCACGGTGCCGTTATCCGCCAGTAGCGGACCGCCCGAATTGCCCGGATGCAGTTCTGCGCTATGTTGAATGGTATGTCCCAGCGCCGCCCAGCCAGACGCGCCCTGTGCTCTTACATCCACCACCCGGCCCCGGGTCGTCGCCATCTTTGGCCGGCCATGTGCGTAGCCAAGTGCCGATACCCGCGCCTGCAAGGCGGGCTCACCGCCAGCAAGCGCCAAATACGGATAATTAGCGCCATCAATCTTGATCAACGCAAGGTCAGAGCATTCATCGATGCTGACGACGCGACCCGCTCGCGCGTCGTTGTAGCCCGGTACAAAGACACGCAGCAATGATGCCCCCAACACCACATGCGCATTTGTCAGGATTTCGCCCTCTGGAGATATTAGAAATCCACTGCCGCTCCCAGTACCCGAATAGGGCAGGCCTTCCCACACATTCTCAAAAGTACCTACCGCCTCGATCCGCACCACAGCACTTTCCGGATCATCTGTTGCCGGAGCGCGCGGTATTAAGCTGCTGCCAATCACGGCCACGTCGGTTGCAAGGTCATTCAAAGACGGGGCGCGCGCCACCAATCCACTTGCGTACGCGCATCCCCACAAGCTAAGTAACACTGCAGCGCCCACCGCCTTTCTCACAACAATTTTCCCAGCAGTGACGGCGCTAGTTACCGATTGCAGCCCCACGCCAATGGCGCTTCTATGGACCACCCTGGACAAAAAAACTTGNAAACTGTTCACGCTTTCCTCCCCTGCCCTCGCTTGTCCCGGGTGCAACCAGTAGCATCAGTCGCCAGCCGCATGTCAAAGGTACTTAAACCGCAGNNTGCCTAGGTCATTATAGGTGAGCGGCACTGCGCCCGCGGAAGTACCCTTATAGCTTCTCCTGCCTTTTGCCAAAAATTTTTNGATCACTATCCACGCCACGCGCAATTCAATTGCGCCCCAACTCGGACTACATTCTTCGTCACAGCATGCGAATTTCAGTGCGGCGCACCGTATTAGTACGGTGCCATTTATAACGCGCTTCACTAGCAGTACCTCCTAAGAAACACCTACCAGCCGCGGCAACCAAGATAACATTGGTCACCACTCCCAGCAAACATTTAGTTCCCTTATCGAACTGGCCTCAGTATTACAAACCTGTCACCCATCTGCCCCACTAGCCTATAATCATGGGTCAAGCAAACTTTTGGAATCCTATTTTTTAGAGCAAACCACACCTCGCCCACTCGGCCCCATCAGCAACTATAAGGAGACCCGCAATGGTACTTGAAGCCCTGGCCCTGTTTGCACTTTGGAAGCTTGCCACGCGCTCGTCAAAGAAAAAGGTATTGCTGCGCCGGCGCCGGC
>JGI25928J51866_1000407_pt1 | contig 10970 bp, 6 predicted proteins | sample LauGreFBDMM110DN_2_FD_51866 | JGI IMG/M metagenome (IMG submission 51866)
ATCATGATTGGGCTAGCTTTAAATTGTTCGATCGCGCCGTTTAGCCGTTTTGCCCGGAAGAATTACTTCTATCCAGATATGCCGAAGAATTTTCAAACTTCACAATATGACGAGCCAATCTGCGTAAATGGATTTCTAGATGTCGAGATTGATACCGACGAGGGAATTAAGACATTTCGCGTTGAAATTGAACGGGTTCATATGGAGGAAGACACTGGTAAATCGCTACATATGGGCGGTGCTACTGGACGAATTCATGGAGCGGATTACTCACTTTTAGATTACAACCGAGCTGGAATTCCGTTGGTTGAGATCGTTACCAAGATTGTGCCAGGAACCGGTAAATACGCACCAGAAGTTGCACGTGCATATGTTGCCGAACTTCGCGACATCCTTCGCTCGCTAAATGTTAGCGATGTAAAAATGGAGCAAGGTTCACTTCGTTGTGATGCCAACGTTTCGCTTCGATTAATCGGCAGCGATGTACTTGGAACTAGAAGTGAAACTAAGAATGTGAACTCACTTCGTTCGGTAGAACGGGCCGTTCGTGGCGAAATGATCAGACATGCAGAGTTATTAAATAAAGGGGAGCGAGTCGTTCAAGAGACTCGACACTTCCAAGAAGAGACCGGTTTAACTCGTTCCGGTCGTTCCAAAGAACAAGCCGAGGATTATCGTTATTTCCCAGAACCAGATTTAGTTCCGATCGTGCCAGATGCAACTTGGATTGAAACGCTCCGTGCCGCACTTCCAGAAAAACCTTCGACACATCGCAAACGTTTGCAAGAGGCTTGGTCAGTTCCAGATAAGGAAATGGCGTCGATGATCAATGCTGATGTTTTAGAGATAGTTGAGGCGACTGTAAATCTTGGTGCTGATCCTGCAAAAGCACGTGGCTGGTGGCTTGGTGAAATTGCAAGAATTGCAAATGAGAAAGAAGTTGCAGCTACCGATCTTCCGATTACACCAAAAGATGTTGCTGAAATTGTCGCACTAGTTGCCGCAGGCGAGTTAACCGATAAATTAGCTCGCCAAGTTATTGAAGCTGTAATTGCTGGCGAAGGTCGGCCAAGTGAAGTAATTGAAAAGCGTGGCATCAAGGTTGTCTCTGATGATGGTGCGCTAATGGCAGCAATCGAAAAAGCAATCTCCGCCCAACCTGATGTGGCTGAAAAAGTTCGCGGTGGCAACGTTCCAGCTGCTGGTGCGCTAATCGGTGCCGTCATGAAAGAAACAAAAGGCCAAGCCGATGCCGCAAAAGTACGTGAATTGCTTTTGAAGCATCTGGGTCAATAAGGATTGTAAGATTCGTAAATGACTGATACCCCAGCCAACAAAATGAAGCCACGTTCTGGCTTAGTGACTGATGGCTTAGAACGCGCCCCTGCTCGTGGAATGTTGCGCGCTGTTGGTATGAAAGATGGCGATTGGGTTAAACCACAGATTGGAATAGCTTCGTCTTGGAATGAAATTACGCCATGCAATCTCTCGCTTGATCGGTTAGCAAAAGCATCGAAACAAGGCGTCATCGATGCTGGCGGATTCCCAATGCAATTCGGAACTATCTCAGTCTCCGATGGAATTTCGATGGGACATGAAGGAATGCATTTCTCATTAGTATCTCGAGAAGTTATTGCAGATTCAGTTGAGACAGTTATGCAAGCCGAGCGTTTTGATGGCATGGTTACGTTTGCTGGTTGCGATAAATCACTTCCTGGAATGATGATGGCTGCAGCCCGAATCGATGTCGCAAGTGTTTTTGTTTACGCGGGCTCAACTTTGCCTGGACAAGTTGATGGTAAAGATGTAACTATTATCGATGCTTTTGAAGCAGTGGGAGCATGTGCGCGAGGCCTAATTTCGCAAGAGCAATTAGATAAAATTGAACGCGCAATCTGTCCAGGTGAAGGTGCATGTGGCGGTATGTACACCGCAAACACAATGGCAACTGTTGGTGAAGCAATCGGACTTTCACTTCCCGGCTCGGCTGCGCCACCAGCAGTAGATCGCCGCCGCGATACTTATGCAATTAAATCTGGAGCTGCAGTTGTGGAATTGATTCGTCAAGGAATCACGACACGGGACATTCTCACGAAGCCCGCTTTTGAAAATGCGATAACTGCCGTGATGGCACTTGGTGGTTCAACAAATGCAGTGCTGCACTTACTTGCAATTGCACATGAAGCTGATGTGGATTTAACGCTTGCTGATTTCCATCGAATCGGTTCTAAAGTTCCACTGCTTGGTGATTTAAAACCGTTCGGGCGCTTTGTGATGAGCGATGTCGATAAGGTCGGTGGAATTCCGGTAGTGCTTAAATCGCTATTAGATGCTGGTTTATCTGCAGTTGTGGAATTGATTCGTCAAGGAATTACAACTCGCGACATTCTCACGAAGCCCGCTTTTGAAAATGCGATAACTGCTGTGATGGCACTTGGTGGTTCAACAAATGCAGTGCTGCACTTACTTGCAATTGCACATGAAGCTGATGTGGATTTAACGCTCGCTGATTTCCATCGAATCGGTTCTAAAGTGCCACTGCTCGGAGATTTGAAACCGTTTGGCCGCTTTGTAATGAGCGATGTCGATAAGGTCGGTGGAATTCCGGTAGTGCTTAAATCGCTATTAGATGCTGGTTTATTGAATGGTGATTGCTTGACTGTAACTGGAAAAACTATGGCAGAAAACCTTAAAGATATTGCGCCACCCGATCCAGATGGCGAAATTCTCCGCGCAACATCGAAACCAATGTCACTTGGCGGCGGCATCACAATTCTTGGCGGTTCACTTGCGCCAGATGGTGCTGTCACAAAAGTTGCTGGCGTTGGAGTAGCTGAATTTGAAGGACCAGCACGAGTTTTCGATCGCGAACAATCTGCGATGGTTGCGTTAGAAAATGGAACTATCCAAGCTGGCGATGTTGTCGTAGTTCGTTACGAAGGTCCAAAAGGTGGACCAGGTATGCGCGAGATGTTAATGATTACTGGCGCAATCAAAGGAGCTGGTTTAGGAAAATCTGTTCTACTTCTAACTGATGGTCGATTCTCTGGTGGAACTACCGGACTATGTGTTGGTCATATTGCACCAGAAGCAGTTGATTGCGGCCCAATTGCACTTGTTAAAGATGGCGATCGAATTAGAATTAATACTGTTACTCGTCAATTAGATTTATTAGTTGATGATAAAGAGTTAGTCGAGCGAAAGAAATCATTTAAACCAGTGCCACATAAGTACAAGCGGGGCGTCTTGGCTAAGTATTCTAAATTAGTTGGTTCAGCTTCTAAAGGTGCGGTCTGCGACTAATCAATCTCCACTAGATCCATATAGCTTTCGTTCCACAAATCTTCATCACCATCTGGAAGTAATAAAACCCGATCTGGCTTTAGCGATAAAACTGCGCCTTCATCATGTGAAACCAAAATGACCGAACCTTGATATTCGCCAAGCGCTGCCAAAATCTCTTCCCGAGATGCCGGATCTAAGTTATTTGTAGGTTCATCAAGAAGTAATACATTTGCAGCGCTAACAACCAATAGCGCTAATGCAAGCCGAGTTCGTTCGCCGCCACTTAATACTTTCACTGGTTTATGCACATCATCACCGGTAAATAAGAAGGAACCAAGCACGCTGCGCGCTTCAGCATCTTTCAAATCAACGCCGGTGCTATTCATATTTTCTAAAATTGTTCGCTCATAATCTAATGACTCATGCTCTTGAGCGTAGTAACCAATTTTTAAACCATGACCTGGAACAACTTCACCAGTATCCGGTTCTAGCTCGCCAGCTAACATTCTAAGTAAAGTAGTTTTACCAGCACCATTTAGCCCCAAAATCACAACGCGAGAACCTTTATCGATTGCGAGATCTACATCGGTAAAGACTTCGAGCGATCCGTAAGATTTGCTAAGCGCGGTCGCAGTAAGCGGAGTTTTGCCGCAAGGAGATGGCGTTGGGAAACGTAATTTTGCAACTTTATCTACTTTGCGAACATCAGCTAAATCGGAACGCAATTTATCGGCACGGCGGAACATGCCCTGGGCAGCTTTTGCCTTGGAAGCTTTTGCTCGCATCTTCTCTGCTTGTTTCTCCAAGATGGCAGCTTTCTTCTCTGCAATTGCGCGATCAATCTTACGACGGTGTTCATCTTGTTCACGTTGCTGCAAATATTTTTTCCAACCCATGTTGTACACATCGATAACATTTCGGTTGGCATCTAAATAGAAAACCTTATTTACGACGGTTTCGATTAAGTTCACATCGTGGCTAATAATTACTAACCCGCCGGAATATTTCATTAAATAATCACGGAGCCAAACAACTGAGTCGGCATCTAAATGGTTTGTTGGTTCATCCAATAGCAAGGTATCAGCGCCACTAAATAGGATTCTGGCCAACTCAATTCGACGGCGTTGGCCACCGCTCAACGAATCTAGTTGTTGATCAAATAACCGTTCTGGGATACCTAAACTCATCGCAATAGATTCAGCTTCCGCGGTTGCCCCATATCCGCCGGCGATACTAAATTCATTTTCCGCTCTGGTGTAGCGCGTCATTGCAACTTCAAGTTCATCGCCTTGCGCAATCGACATTGCTTCTTCAGCTTTTCGCATCCGCGAAACTATTTGATCTAATTCACGAACTGAAAGAATTCGCTCTACAACCGAACCAGCTTCATCGCCGGTACGCGGATCTTGGGGGAGATAACCGATCATTCCGGTTCGAATTACTTGACCGCCTGCAGGTTGAGTTTCACCCGCTAGCACTTTTGCTAAAGTGCTTTTCCCAGCACCATTTCGCCCGACAAAGCCCACGCGATCTCCGTGGTTGATGCGAACTGATACTCCGCTGACGAGTAATCGAGCCCCGGCTCGTAATTCAAGGCTCGCTGTTGAAATCATCAAGCGAAGTTTCTCACGATAATTTGCTTCTGAATTTCCAGATAGGCATGGCCATATATTGAGATGCGCATCTCATGGGTTGACTAGCCCCGCGGGCGTGCGCGATAATTTGGCCATGAAAACACTAACTACCTCAGTGGTGATTCAAGAGCGCGCGATCTAGAAAAATCAGATCCCGCGCTACCCTCAGTTGAAACTGAGGGTTTTTCTGTTAGTGGAGTTAATTAGAGAAGGAAAGGAGTAGGTCGGAATGAGTAACCAAGTAACTGGAGCGCAGAGCTTAGTGAAATCACTCGAGCACGCTGGCGTTGAAGTCATGTTTGGAATTCCGGGTGGCGCAATTCTGCCGGCTTACGATCCGATCTACGATTCCAAAATTCGCCACATCTTGGTTCGCCATGAGCAAGGTGCTGGTCATGCTGCAACTGGATATGCCCAAGTAACTGGCCGCGTCGGAGTCTGCATCGCAACATCCGGACCAGGAGCTACAAATTTAGTTACGCCAATCGGCGATGCTGCGATGGATTCTGTTCCAATGGTTGCAATCACCGGACAAGTACCTTCTGCTGCAATCGGAACCGATGCATTCCAAGAAGCTGACATTCGCGGTATCACGATGCCGATTACCAAACATAATTATTTGATCACTAACCCAGATGATATTGCAGGCGCGATCGCAGAAGCTTTCCATATTGCTGGAACTGGTCGTCCTGGTCCAGTGCTAGTTGATATCGCTAAAGATGCGTTACAGAAGATGACCGAGTTTAAATGGCCAACCAATATTAACTTAGCTGGCTACAACCCAAAAACTAAACCAGATAGCCAAGCAATCCGAGATGCCGCAGCGCTAATTGCGAAATCAAAGAGGCCAGTCCTTTATGTCGGTGGCGGAGTAATAAAAGCTAATGCGAGCAAACAATTATTAAGACTTGCCGAATTAACTGGCGCACCAGTTGTTACGACTTTGATGGCGCGCGGTGCTTTCCCAGATAGCCATCCGCTACACCTAGGTATGCCTGGCATGCATGGAACTGTCGCTGCAGTTACTGCGTTACAGAAGAGCGATTTACTTATTACTTTAGGTGCGCGTTTTGATGACCGTGTAACTGGAAAACTTTCTACTTTTGCGGTTAATGCGAAAATTATTCATGCNGATATTGATCCAGCCGAAATTGGNAAGAATCGCTTTGCTGACGTAGCAATTATTGGCGATGTTGGCGAAGCGATAACTGCGCTTATTCCTGCTCTAGAAGCTGAGTTTAAGAAATCAGAACCAGATTTAACCCAATGGTGGAGCCAGATGGGCGCACTACGCGCTAAATATCCAGTTGGATATGACCATCCCGAAGATGGCAGCGTTTCCCCACAATATGTAATTGAAAGAATTGGCGCTATCGCTGGACCAGATTCAATTTATGTTGCCGGCGTTGGACAACATCAAATGTGGGCTTCGCAATTTGTTAAATATGAGAAACCACGTACTTGGTTGAATTCTGGCGGCGCTGGAACTATGGGTTATGCAGTTCCCGCTGCGATGGGCGCAAAAGTTGGCGCACCAGATACTACGGTTTGGGCAATTGATGGCGATGGTTGTTTNCAGATGACAAACCAAGAGTTAGTTACATGNGCANTAAATAATATTCCAATTAAAGTTGCGATCATCAACAACGAAAGCCTGGGNATGGTTCGGCAATGGCAGACGCTTTTCTATAACTCTCGCTATTCAAATACGTCGTTAGATTCCAAGCGAATTCCTGATTTCGTTAAGTTAGCTGATGCAATGGGTTGTGTTGGGCTTCGTTGCGACACGACTGGTGATGTAGATAAAGTTATTAAAGAAGCTATGGCAATTAATGATCAACCTGTTGTGGTTGATTTCAGCGTATTTCGTGACGCAATGGTTTGGCCAATGGTTGCTGCAGGTACATCAAATGATGACATTTTGGTTGCGCGCGAGACTGCGCCTGATTGGGATTCGCAGGAGCTCTAATGGCCACCCATACTCTCTCCGTTTTAGTTGAAAACAGCCCGGGTGTACTTGCCCGCATTGCATCTTTATTTTCTCGACGCGGATACAATATTGATTCACTTGCGGTAGGTCCGACTGAAAATTCTGAAATATCCCGAATGACTATCGTGCTAAATCTTGACGGACATGCACTTGATCAAGTAATCGCGCAATTATTTAAACTTATCAACGTTATTGGCATCTCAGAAATGACTGATACTGATTCGATTAAACGCGAAGCTCTACTAGTGAAAGTTAATGCGCAGAAATCTGAACGCGAAAAGGTTGCTGCAGTTGCGCAGAAATATAACGGTGTAATTGTTGATGAATCTGACGTTTCGCTAACAATCGAAGCAACTGGGCCAAGTACAGATATCGAAGCGCTTCTCAAATCACTTGAGCAATTTGGCATTAAAGAATTGGTGCAATCAGGGTTGATCGCACTTGAGCGTGGCAGTGTCACGCTTGCAGAACGTACGCTTAGCACTTCAGGAGTTGCAATCTCGGACTCTCATAGTGCAACCGCGGATTACCAGAACTAAACCAACCGAAATATATAAAGGAGAAATATCGTGGCAACTATTTATCATGATGAAGATGCAGACCTTTCAATCATTCAAGGACGAAAGGTTGCAGTCATTGGTTATGGTTCACAAGGCCACGCACATGCACTAAACCTTCGTGATAGCGGTGTCGATGTTCGAATTGGTTTAGCTGACGGTTCAAAGTCGCGCGAAAAAGCAGAAGCAGAGGGACTTCGCGTACTTTCAGTAACAGATGCGGTAAAGGAAGCGACCGTGATTATGTTGCTTGCGCCAGACCACAAACAACGCCACATTTACAATGATTCAATTGCGCCAAATCTTAAAGATGGCGACGCGCTTTTCTTTGCGCACGGTTTTAACATTCGTTTTGGTTACATTAAGCCGAACTCAAATATAGATGTATGTATGGTCGCACCAAAGGGTCCAGGCCACTTAGTTCGTCGTGAATTTGTAGCTGGCCGAGGCGTGCCAGATATCGTGGCGGTAGAACAAGATTCGACTGGAAACGCTTGGCCATTAACGCTTTCCTATGCAAAAGCTATGGGCGGACTTCGCGCCGGCGCAATCCTCACAACATTTACTGAAGAGACTGAAACTGATTTGTTCGGTGAACAATCAGTTCTTTGCGGTGGTGCATCGCAATTAGTTATGTACGGTTTTGAAACTTTAGTGGAGGCTGGTTACCAACCAGAAGTTGCCTACTTCGAATGCTTACATGAACTTAAATTAATCGTGGATTTGATGTACGAAGGTGGAATCGCGAAACAACGTTGGTCAGTTTCAGATACTGCTGAATATGGAGATTATGTNTCTGGCCCACGAGTTATCGACCCAAGCGTAAAAGCGAATATGAAAGCCGTGCTTGCGGATGTTCAAAATGGCACCTTCGCAAAACGCTTTATCGATGACCAAGATGCAGGCGCACCTGAGTTCAAAGCGCTTCGCGCAAAAGGTGAAGCTCACCCAATTGAAGCTGTCGGCCGTGAACTTCGTAAATTGATGTCATGGGTAAAAGCCGCGAACAAGGACGATTACAAAGAAGGTTCTGTGTCGCGTGGCTAAGCCAATCGTCTTAATTGCAGAAGAACTTAGCCCTGCCACTTTAGAAGCGCTTGGTCCTGATTTCGAAGTACGAAATTGTGATGGCGCAAATCGAAGTGAACTTCTCGCTGCCCTTAGTACTGGCGTAGATGCAGTGTTAATTAGATCTGCAACCAAGATGGATAGTGAAGCAATCACTGCTGCAAAAGGTTTAAAAGTTATTGCTCGTGCTGGCGTTGGATTAGATAACGTTGACATTCAAGCAGCAACCGCTGCCGGCGTAATGGTTGTTAACGCACCAACTTCAAACATTGTTAGCGCAGCCGAACTAACAATCTCATTATTGCTAGCAAGCGCACGTTTTATTACACCAGCACATGCTGCACTTAAAAATGGTAAATGGGCCCGCTCTAAATACACAGGTGCAGAACTATTTGAAAAAACTCTNGGCATTGTTGGTTTTGGCAGAATNGGNCAATTAGTTGCTACGCGGATGCAAGCTTTTGGTATGGATGTTGTGGCTTACGATCCTTACTTACAACCAGCGCGTGCAGCACAACTTGGCGTGCGCCTTATTACGTTAGATGAATTATTGGCGCAATCTGATTTCATCACAATCCACTTACCTAAAACTAAAGAAACTGCAAACTTAATCGGTGAAGCTGCACTTAAGAAAGTTAAGCCATCGGTCCGGATAATTAATGCAGCTCGAGGTGGTGTACTTGATGAGGTTGCTCTTCATAGAGCTATTACTGAAGGCCGCGTTGCTGGTGCAGGTTTAGATGTTTTCGCAACTGAACCTTGTACTGATTCACCACTATTTCAACTCGATCAAGTTGTTGCGACTCCACACTTAGGTGCATCTACTGATGAAGCCCAAGAACGTGCGGGAATTGCGGTTGCAGTCTCTGTCCGCAAAGCCCTTTCTGGAGAGCTGGTTCCAGATGCAGTAAACGTTAAAGGTGGCGCAATTGATGAAGATATTCGCCCAAGTTTGCCGCTAGTAGAAAAACTTTCCCAAGTTGCAACNGCAATCGCTGGTGAACTTCCCGTAGCAATTGCGATCGAAGTTAAAGGCGATATCTCTGGCCACGATTGTTCTGTACTAGCGACAAGTGCAATCAAAGGTGCGCTACTTGCAACTGGCGCTGAAGATGTTACATATGTTAACGCGCCAAATATTGCAGAAGAACGCGGTTTAACTGCAACTGTTACAACCAATGCCGAGAGCCCAGAATTTCGCAGCATGATTACTTTGCACGCATCATTTGCCGATGGAAAATTTGTTGATGTTCACGGCACTTTGATGGGTATTAGAAAAGTAGAAAAAATCATTGCAATCGACGGCTTTGATTTAGATCTGCCCCCAACAAGCCACATGCTATTTCTCCGCTATGGCGATCGTCCTGGAATTGTGGGAATTGTCGGTAACACACTGGGTAAGGCCAACATAAATATTGCGGGCATGCAGGTTGCCCGGAGCAGCGAAGGTGGGGAAGCGTTAATGGCAATCACTGTTGACTCTTCAATTCCAAATGAAATGGTCGAGTTAGTTAAGAACGAAACCGGTTCTAATTCCGTTACTTCAGTATCGTTGTTGGGATAAGCCATGAGCAAATCATTTAATCTTGCAGTTATCGGTGGCGATGGTATTGGCCCAGAAGTTGTGGCCGAAGGACTCAAAGTTCTAGATGCCGTCTCTGCAAAATATGGTGTTACTTTCAATAAGAAAGAGTACGAACTTGGTGCTCGCCTCTGGCATAAAACTGGCGAGACGCTTCCTGATGCAACGCTAACCGAATTAGCGAAAGCAGATGTAATTCTGCTTGGTGCAGTTGGCGATCCAACAGTTCCAAGCGGTGTTTTAGAGCGCGGCTTATTATTGAAACTTCGATTCACTTTTGATCACTTTATTAATTTGCGACCAGCTCGGCTATATCCTGGGGTTAAATCACCACTTGCTGGCGTTAGTGAACTTGATTTCATTGTGGTTCGTGAAGGTACTGAAGGCCCATATGTTGGAGCTGGTGGCGTGCTTGCGGAAGGTACTGCCGATGAAATCGCTACTGAAGAGAGCCTAAATACGCGACGTGGCGCCGAGCGGGTAATACGAAATGCATTTACACGTGCGCAAGCACGGCCACGTAAGAAATTAACTTTGGTACATAAGAACAATGTACTTACTCGTGCTGGCAGTTTATGGACCCGGACATTTAATGAAGTCGCAAAAGAATTTCCTGATGTTGCCACAGATTACTTACACGTTGATGCAGCTTCCATGTTCTTTGTTACTAATCCAGATCGCTTCGATGTAGTTGTAACGGACAATCTTTTTGGTGATATCTTGACCGATATTGCAGCTGCAATTTGTGGTGGCCTTGGGTTGGCTGCTTCTGGAAATATTAATCCAACTGGCAAGTTCCCATCGATGTTTGAGCCAGTCCACGGTTCAGCTCCCGATATAGCTGGTAAAGGAAT
>JGI25928J51866_1000408_pt1 | contig 10966 bp, 10 predicted proteins | sample LauGreFBDMM110DN_2_FD_51866 | JGI IMG/M metagenome (IMG submission 51866)
ACCGACATAAGCCATCTAACAAGCGACGCCAAGATCACCCAAGATGTAGAAACCGTTTTTAACTTGCTGGCAAATCAAAGCAAGATTCCTAGGCTTAACAAGTTAATGCTTGCGCCTTTCCATTTGCAAAAGAATCTGATTGAACTGACCAAACAAACTGCGCAAGCGGCACACGAAGGTCAAAAGTGTCGCATCATTTTAAAAATGAACACATTGACAGACGAGAGTTTGATGGAGGCCTTAGTCCATGCAGGGCAAGCCGGTGTTCAAATTGATTTAATTATTCGCGGCGCATGCATGCTGCCAGCGCAAAGAGTGGGTTTTACTGACAACATACGCGTGCGTTCTGTGATCGGACGTTTTTTAGAGCATTCGCGCGTGTTTTATTTCGCATCTGGCAAACATGAGTCTTTGTATTTGTCGAGTGCCGATTGGATGAGCCGCAATATGCTACGCCGNGTGGAATTGGTTTGGCCGGTGGAAGATCCAAAATTGCGNCANCGCATATTCAATGAATGTCTACAAACTTACTTGCAAGACTATGTNGATGCTTGGGTGATGAATGCCAATGGGCAATATGTCAGAGCAACNCCGCCTAAATCGCGCAGCGTAACNCCCAAGGTACACNCCAGNGCGCAACAACAACTTATGGCGATGTACGGCGGAACTAAGAATTAAGCAGGTTGTTTGACGCGGGCTGCTTGGGTAAAAGCAAAGACCCATGGTGTCTTTTGCCAAGCTATGACTTCTTGGCGCAGCAAATGCACTGACTGAGGATGGCCTTCTATCCAATCAGCGTCTGCTTCCAAAATGAATTGCTTCGATTTTTCATTACAGGTAAATTCCAATCCAGATTGGTCTGGGTTTTTGCGGGCGTGGCACAAAATAACCGCCATCCGCAAGGCGATGAGCATTTTGATGAATTCAGCTTCCTCAAAATCTGCTTCTAATTTTCTTAATTTACCGCGATGCCCTAAAACAAGTAGGCTTAAGCGTTGCAGCTCTTGCATGCTGAACCCCAGCAAGTCTGCATTCTCCAAAATATAGGCGCCATGCTTGTGGTAATCGCTATGAGAGATAGCAAAGCCCACCTCATGCATAGAAGCCGCCCAGCAGAGTTTGCGCTTCAGCCTTTGTACCAAATGGGCTTCATGTTCAGAGTTCTCAATAGCCTTATTAAAAAACTGCAACGCAACGCGACTCACGCGCTGACTTTGAGTTTGGTCAACTGCAAACTTTTGCGCTAAGCGTTGGATAGAAATATCACGCACATCCGTGGCCTGATCATCACGCTCCACCATTTCAAACAATACGCCTTGTCTTAAGGCACCTTGCGCAACGTTGAGTTTGTCAATGTCTAGCGACTGCATCAAAGCGCGCAAAACACTGGCGCCACCGCCGATGACCGCACGACGGTCTTCTTTTAAACCTGGTTGCCGCACATTGTCTACATGGCCGGCACGTATTAGTTGTTTGATGAGCCAGTTCAGGCCTTCAATAGTGACTTCTCCAGCGGGCCAACCCTCGGCTTGCAATACATCTGCGACAGCGCCAACCGTGCCTGATGCACCGTAGGCGGTATCCCATTGAGACCGAGGGTATTTTTCAAGTGCTTCTTCTAATACTGCTTTAGCAGCAATTTCTGCTTTGGAGAAGGCTTGTTCAGTTAATGCGCCATCAGGAAAATACTTTATCGACCAAGCCACGCTGCCTACCCGAAATGAACCAGTGACATGGGCATGTAAATTTTGTCCAAGCACCAATTCGGTGGAGCGGCCGCCAATGTCTATTACCAAACGCCGCTTGTGGTCTGTAGGCAAAAGGTGAGAAACCCCTTGGTAGATCAAGCGCGCTTCTTCGCTACCAGAAATTATTTCAATCGGAAATCCTAATATGTCACGTCCGCGTTTGATAAAGGCTTCGCGGTTCTTGGCTTCGCGCAGTGTTTGGGTAGCCACCACACGCACCTGTGATTTTTGAAAACCTGCAATGCGTTCAGCAAAGCGCGCTAAACATTCCCAGCCACGCACCATAGATTCTTGGGAAAGGTTTCTGTTTTCATCGAAGCCACTGCCTTGACGCACTGTCTCTTTGAGATATTCAATGCGTTGAATTTGACCGTGCTCGTAACGCCCAATTTCTAACCTAAAACTATTGGAGCCTAAGTCAATGGCTGCCAATAAAGTACCTTGCTTCATAGTTTGATCGTAGTGTGGTCAAGTGACAATTGTGTGTCGATTTTAGAGGCTTGCGCTCTATTGTCAGTGCATAGTTGTAATCGTCATTGATAAACTGTCGCTTATGCAATCTCCATCAGCACTTTGTAACCTACGCGTCATCGAACTTGGGCAACTAATTGCCGGACCGTTTGCCGCTAAAACTTTGGCAGATTTTGGTGCAGATGTCATCAAAATAGAACCACCCAATACGGGAGACCCCTTACGCAAATGGCGTTTGCTGAAAGATGGCACATCGGTATGGTGGCAAATCCAATCGCGTAATAAACGTTCCATCGCCCTAGATTTAAAAAAAGTCGAGGCACAAGATATCGTTCGGCAATTGGTTAAAGATGCGGATGTCTTGATAGAAAACTTCCGCCCTGGCGCTATGGAAGCCTGGAGCTTGGGGCCAGATGAATTGCTTGCGATCAACCCAAAGCTCATCATGCTGCGCATCAGTGGCTACGGACAAACTGGTCCTTACCGCGATAAGCCAGGCTTTGGCGTGGTGGCAGAAGCGATGAGCGGATTGCGCCATCTGACAGCCGAGCCAGGTCGTGTGCCTGTGCGTGTTGGGGTCAGCATTGGTGATACCTTGGCTTCTTTGCATGGCGTGATTGGTATCTTGCTGGCTTTGCATGAACGACACACCAGTGGCAAGGGGCAGGTGATTGATGTCGCTTTGTACGAAGCGGTCTTTAATTGCATGGAAAGTTTGTTGCCAGAGTTCAGCGCTTTTGGTGCAGTGCGTGAAGCAGCCGGTAGTGCCTTACCTGGCATCGCACCTAGCAATGCGTATAAATGCCAAGACGGTGGTTATGTGCTGATTGCTGGTAACGGTGACAGTATCTTTAAACGGCTCATGCAAACCATGCGGCGTGATGATTTAGGCTNAGACGCTGGTCTGACAGATAACNCAGGGCGCGTGCAACGTGTAGAAGAAATTGATGCGGCTATNNGCGNATGGACTGCAACACTNTCTGTTGCGCAAGTGCTAGAACTACTCGATGCTGCCAGTGTGCCGGCAGGGCGCATCTATAACGTTGCTGATATTGCAGCAGACCCACATTACCAAGCACGAGACATGATTTTGCAAACTGTGATGGCAGATGGCAGCACACTGGCATTGCCAGGCATTGTTCCCAAGCTATCCCGCACACCAGGCTCGCACCGCCGCAATGCGCCAGACATTGGACAAGACACCGATACAGTGTTGCACGATATGGGTCTCACTCAGGCGCAAATCCAAGCACTGAAAGACAAGGGCATTGTGCAGTAATCTAGCGAGATGTATTGAAATAATTGATAAGAATTTAGGTAAGCTTATTTTTAGTAGTTGTAATTGAGGGCCAAAAATACCCTTCTGGTGTTGGCAACGGTTTTTGACCAACTGATTCGTTTTTCCAGACTAAGTCAATGACCTGTGACATGCCCGCTNCAGAAATATGGGGCACATCTTGANGTTGTAAGTTTTGCAATGCAATTTTTGCAGCAGTCACTTCTGCACCTAGGTGTTTGAGCGCTATGTCGATGGCGATTGCTTGATTGTTTGGGTCTAACAGCCATCGCCAAGCCTCGGCCCACGCATATTGAAAACCCTTCGCTAATTCTGGATGCGCATCTGCCCAATCGCGGTGGGCAGCAACCACAGGTCCTGGATAGCTGGGAAAAGCCCGAAGGGTAGTTGTTAGTCGCACAAACCCATCGTTAACCAAAGCTTTGTCTAGCGGTGGATTGATGAAGCTGGCCATCAAAGCACCGCTGCGTAATGCTTGCACGCGCTGCTGACTATCGCCTACCTCAACCAGTTGGTAATCGTGTGAAGCCCAACCCAGAGAAGATAACAATTTAACCAGCAATAAAGCATAACCACTGCTTGTGCCGTCAACGGCTATGCGATGACCTTTGAGTTGTTCAATATTTTGAATGGTGGGCGAAGACACCAAGGCCACATCTGGTGGATGCGACTGCGCGGCTAACACACATAAATTGGAGCCATTCAAGCCAGCACGAACAACATGGTCAGGCAGCTGCAATCCAACATCAAAGTGCCCCTCGCGTAATCCTTGCATTTGGACTGTTGATGACCCAGTATGCGTGATTTCGCAATGCACACCATGGCTTTCAAAGAAGCCTTGGGTTTGCGCAACGAACAAGGCCCAAACTGGAAAACCTCCAGAAATGTAGGCCAAGCGAAGGGGTGCGCTCGAAGAGGAGACCATCTATTAATCCAATTTAGCGCCACTAGCCTTCATAACTTCGCCCAGAGTTACAGCCTCTTCTTGGATGAATTTATCAAACGCAGCAGGCTTCATTTTGAATGGCAATGCGCCTAGTTTTTCGAACCGGTCTCGCACGTCTGGCAGATCGACAATGAAGTTAATTTCGTCGTTCATTTTGTCCAAGATAGCTTTGGGTGTTTGAGCTGGCGCCAACATACCAATCCAAAAATTAAACTGACCTTGAGGGTAGCCCTCCTCAGCCATAGTTGCAATGTTGGGAAAAGCTACTGCGCGTTTTTCTGAGCTTACAGCTAGTGCAACGACCTTGCCTTCGCGAATCATAGTGACGCTAGAGATAAGCGGCGCAAAAACATAGTCAACGTTATTTCCTGCAATATCCACCAGCATTTGAGGAGTCCCTTTGTAAGGCACATGATTGCCTTTAAGTTTGAGACCTGTAACAAATTTTTCAGCATTCACATGGGCTGCACTGCCTACACCTGCGCTGGCGTAGTTCAACCCGTTGGGCGCTGACCGTGCTTTCTCTACCAACTCCTTGACAGTCTTGACTCCTAAGCCTGGTGCTGCCACCAAGGCACTGGGCAAGCTTCCCAAAGGACTCACGCCCACCAAGTCTTTCAATTGGTAATTGAGTTTGCTATACAAAACCGGATTGACAACGTGTCCCGTGGACACCACTACAAATGTATAGCCGTCTGGCGGAGATTTGGCAACCGCAGATGTGCCAATGGTGCCCCCTGCACCTACTCGGTTTTCTATCAATACAGTTTGACCTAATCGTGGCCCTAATTTTTCACCTATAACGCGTGCCAATATATCGGTGGCACTGCCAGCTGTAAATGGCACCACAAAGGTAATTTGTTTTGTTGGCCAAGCTTGTGCATGGGCAGTCAAGGATGCGCTCCATATCAACGTGGCGATTGCAACAGTAGTATTTAAATGAATAACACTTTGTAATTTTTTCATGAATGTCTCCTGATAATGGTTGATGAAAACAATGAACCTTCAAACGTATTCTTGGTAACTTTTAGCAACATTGGCATTTTGGATTAAGTAAATTCAAGGTGCGCTGATATTCAAAAGTCCGATGCCACCTTTAACAAAGGTTTGTTCGAAAGCCTCAGCCGCTTGATCCAATGTGTAAATTTTGGGCATGTTTTCTTGTAACAGATGCAAACGGCCACTGGCTAGGTATGTTTCCAACTGAGCCAGTAATTGGTTACTAGCTACTGTGTCTTTCTTTAAGGTGTCAACACCATAAAAAGTCATTTCTTTTCTAAAAAATTTGAAAATATCAAAAGGGCAATCTCTTTGTAAAGTAGAAATTAGGATTTGCTTTCCCTTGTGAGCCAACACATCCAGCGACAGCGCTAGATAAGGACTGCCAACTGTGTTGTAGAACAAATGAAAACCGCGTTGCTGTGTTTCTTCCATCAATTTGGCAGATAAATCGGGGTCTTCCAAATTAAATAGCGCATCACACGCGTGCCCCGGCAGCGCCGCGGTTTCTTTGCGTTTGATGCCAATCACGCGAGCGCCATAAACCTTTGCAATAGCTGTTGCTGCTAAGCCAACTTTACCCATGGCACCACCAATGAGAATTTTTTCACCAGGTTGCGGAAAACCCGTTTTGGTAAAACCATCCAAAGCTGTTACGTAAGGCACACCCATGCAAGCAGCTTGTTTTAGCGTTAAGGCCGCAGGCTTTTCCAATAATGCGCGTTGAGGCAACACCAAATACGACGCGTGACTGCCATTGCGTGTAATACCCACATCACCACCTGAACCAAAAACCGTTTTGCCGAGCCATTCTTTTGGCCCTTGCTCAACTATTCCTACATAGTCTCGCCCAGGCGTTCGAGGGAAAATAGCTTGCGGCATATGGCCCAAACTAGCTTTGACATCAGACGGATTGATAGCAGCCATCAGGACTCGAACTATCGCTTCTGTTGGACCACATGTGGGCATTTGTTGTGAGACTACGCGAACTTGAATGGCCTCTGGTGAAGCGCTTGGTTGCGCTAGTTGTAATGCTTTCATATTTTTATCCGTTGTCTTTTTTATATAAGGTCATGAAAACTACGCTCATTGATAAAAAATTATGTTCGACTGGGCAATTCAAGCATGGCACGCGCCTCGCTCGGTGTGGCTAATTCACCGCCCAAGTCATGGATGATGCGCTTGGCCTTGGTCACCAACTCGGCGTTACTTTTTGCCAGTACGCCTTTTTCTAAATAGATGTTGTCTTCCATGCCTACGCGCACATGCCCGCCTGCGCACATCGCAAGTGCTACAAATTGGAATTCAAAACGCCCAATGCCAAACGCAGACCAAATAGCACCTGCGGGCAACAAGCTTCGCGCGTACATCAAGGTCTCAGGCGATGAATTAAAACCATACTTCACGCCGGTGACAAATGTCCACAAACCAGGACCTTGCAAAGTACCGTCGGCAATCAGGTCGCGTGCGAGGTGATATCGCCTGAATCAAAAATTTCCAATTCAGGTGTGACACCAGCTTCGCGCATCACATTGGCCATGATGCGCACATTGCGTGGTGTGTTGATCACTACATCGCCGCCTGAATTCATGGTGTTCAAGTCAAGCGAGCAAATATCTGGTTTTAAAACACGGATATGTTCCACACGTTTTTCAGGGACGACTAAGGTCGAGCCCGCAGCAGCAACACGTGGGTCATCGTGGCTTGGAACAAATCGCCCCCCAGGTCCTGTGGTGAGGTTGATGATGAGTTCTGGGTTGCCACGCCGCACTTTGTCAAACACTTCGCGGTAGTGTTCAAGTTCCATGGAAGGCTTGCCCGTTTTAGGGTCGCGTACATGATGTGCACTGCTGCTGCACCTGCCTCTGCTGCAGCCAAACACTCGTCTGCAATTTGAGTCGGGGTGATGGGTAGGTGGGGCGTTTGTTCTGGCGTAGTGATATTGCCCGTAACCGCGCAGGTGAGAAAGGTTTTTTGGCTCATGTCGTTTTTAAAGGTGTGTGATTAAAGATGTCTGCCGCCATCGACCACGATGCGCGTTCCGGTGACATAACGCATGGTGGTGGCGCAGGCNTGCACGACNGCTGCGACATCGTCNACGGTNCCGATGCGTTTGAGTGGAATNGTGCCNGCCACTTTTTCGTTGAAATCAGCGCCACGGCCTGGCACAAACGTGGAGTCGACGACACCAGGTGACACGGAGATAACACGCACGAGAGGTGCAAAGGCTTTAGCCAATGCGTCGCCCACCACATCAATACTGGCCTTGGCAGCGACATAGGCCAAGTTGCTACCTGTNCCTGTGAAGCCTGCAATAGAAGAGATGTTGACGATCAAACCGTCTTCTGATTTTTTAAGCAAAGGCATGAAGGCACGGATTGTTGACATCACACCGCGAAAGTTGACTTTCAAAATATCGTCGATCAACTCGTCGGTGAGTGCTTCTAAATCAGCTGCTGGAACTGCCTTGGTGTAGCCAGCGCTGTTGACCAAGATGTGTACCACGCCGCACTGCTTTTCAATTTCAGCGGCNACACTTTTGAGTGCTTGGCTGTCCGTGATGGGCGCATTGAAACACAAATGGCCACTGCCAGGTAGAGCGGCTGCTTTAGCCGCAGCAGACTCGGCGGATTCTGAGTTGTAAAGCAAAACACAGCGCGCACCCAAAGTGGCGAGTCGTTTGGCAGTGGCCAAACCAATGGCGCCTGTGCCGCCGGTGATAACGGCTATACGGTCTTGTAGAGAGTCAGTTGGTGCAAAAGTGGAGGGCATGTACTTGATTCAAAAAGAGTGGAAACGCAATCTTTATCGATAAAAATAAAAGTTTTCGAATATTATCGATGAAACCTCCAATTGGCTTGTTAAGGAATTCCCATGATTAGCGTCACTGAAGCTGCGATGCGCAGTTTTGCCACCGCCTCTGACCCACGCATGGCCGAGGTGATGGCTTTGTTGGTCAAGCACCTGCACGCTTTCGTCGCCGAATCCAAGCTCACCAAAGAAGAATGGATGCGAGGTTTGACTTTTCTAACCGCTGCAGCAGATATCACTACCGAAGAGCGCAACGAATTTAGTTTGCTGTCTGATGTGTTGGGCATTTCATCTATGGTCGACGTGGTTTCACAACCTGTTGGCGGCACATCTAGTAGCGTCTTAGGCCCGTTTCATAACCACGATTCGCAGTTGCAACCCAATGGCGTCGATTTAACCAATGGCCAAGCGGGCGAAAGAACTTGGTTGCATGGCCGTGTCGTAGATATAAATGGCAAACCCGTCGCCAACGCGGAACTCGATTTTTGGCAAAACGCAGACAACGGGTTGTACCCAGCGCAAGACGCTGCGCAAGACCCACACAACCTGCGCTGCAAAATCCATTGCGAGGCTGACGGCAGTTTTGAGTTGCTGACGATTCGTCCGCACCCCTATACCGTTCCCACCGATGGCCCTGTGGGCGCTATGTTGGCTGCAGCCAAGCGCAGTATTTGGCGCCCAGCCCACTACCATGTCATCGTCAGTGCGCCTGGCTATGTGGGGTTAGTGACCGAGTTGTTTCCTGCAGGATCGGCCTACATAGACAACGACACTGTGTTTGGTGTGCGCGAAGGTTTGATTGTTGATTTCGAACCTTGCCAGAATGCAGAAGTAGCCAAGCGGTACAACTTACAAGCGCCTTTTAATGAGGTGCAGTTTGAGTTTTGTTTGGTGAAGCAAAACTAGTTNTGCAAATGACTGACGAGGCTTTGATGTATTTATTTGAAACGCTTTAAGAAAAAAGACACTTTATAAACAGGAGACAACCATGAAACCATTTAATCAATTTATCCCTGCATTGAAATCTCTCACCATGGCAGCCTTGGCCGCTATCGTGAGTGTGAACGTATCCGCCCAAAGCGATTGGCCCAAAGCCAAGCCCGTTACCTTGTTGGTCGCTTTTGCACCGGGTGCTTCCACGGACATCGTGGCGCGCTCGCTCACGCAAAAGTTGTCTGAAATTACGGGTGGCAATTTCATCGTCGAAAACAAAGGCGGGGCGGGTGGCAATATTGCCACTACCCAAGTCAAACGCGCAGCACCGGACGGCTACACCATCTTGGTTCATAGCGTTGCTTTTGCAGTGAACCCATCTTTGTATGCGGACGCAGGCTATGACGCCATAAAAGATTTCATGCCAGTTGCCTTAGGCCCGAAGACGCCTAATATCTTCACGGTGAANTCCAGCGTTGCTGTGAACTCCCTGCCGCAATTGGTAGATGCCGCNAAGAAGTCNCCTTTTAGCTANGCATCTTCNGGCATTGGAACCACCACCCACTTGTCTATGGAGCGTTTGAAGTCTGCTGCAAAGGTCGATATCGTCCATGTGCCTTACCAACCAGCAGCAGCTATCAATGCGGTGGTAGCGGGGCATACACAAATTGCGTCTACTTCTATGCCGCCCGCAGTGCCCATGATCAAAGCCGGCAAGTTGAAAGCATTAGCAGTGACCAGCGCCACCCGTTCACCTTTGTTGCCTGATGTGCCGTCCATNACCGAGTTTGGCTACAAAGAATTCGACGACTACACCTGGTTTGGNTTTTTTGCACCCGCTGGAACACCGCCNGCNGTNATTGAAAAACTCAACGCCGCNCTCAACCGCGCNATGGAGTCCGCTGACATCATCGAAAAATTTTCCCAACTCGGAATGGCCAGTACACGCAACAGCACCACAGAATTCGGCAACTTCTTAAAAGCAGAAGTGCCTAAGTGGGCTGCTGTGGTGAAGAGTTCTGGGGCTAAGGCGGATTAAGCTAGTTCTGAAAAGTTACTGATCCTGACAATCCCTTCAGGAAACCGCGCTACTACTTCAAGTTCGCCACCCATGGCTTCGATATGACTTCTTAGGGTTGATAAATACATATCTGTTCTTCTCTCTAGCTTAGCGATTGAGGGTTGCTGAACATGCAATATTTCAGCTAGTTTTTTTTGCGACAAGCCACGGGCTTGTCGCAGTTCATTCAAAGGCATTTCAGCCAGGATTTGGTTGGCGCGTTCTGTCGACTGCGCAAGCGCCGCAGGCGTCATTTGCGCGCGAAGCTCTGAGATTTTTTTAGCCATTCATAAGCCCTTCCTTGCGGAGTTGTTCGATATGGTCATCGTAGAGATCGTCCGCTAAGGGGACGTTCTTCTCATACCACCGACCATCACCTGTTTTGTCGCCGCCCAAAAGCAAAATGGCTGAGCGGATGGGGTCGAATGCGTAGAGAGTTCGATAGGGCTTTCCAGCATGTTGTGTTCTCAATTCACGCATATGCGTATGCCTTGAACCTTGAATGCCACTGCTGTGCGGAAAGTTGAGGTTGGGCCCCCTTGCTTCTAAAAGACGCACCGAGGCATCAATAGAAATTTGCTCTTCCTCAGAAAGGCGTTTCCACCAAGCTTCGAACTCGTCCGTGTATTCGACGTTCCAAGTCATAAATATAATATAGCTTTCAAGGAATATTCCGCATAAGGAATAAAATTTCCTTCGGA
>JGI25928J51866_1000410_pt1 | contig 10954 bp, 11 predicted proteins | sample LauGreFBDMM110DN_2_FD_51866 | JGI IMG/M metagenome (IMG submission 51866)
TTCAGGTAGGCAATGAACTCGGGGATGGTCTTGGACGGCACCTTCTCGGCATTCACCACAAGGATCAGCGGCGTGACGCCGATCAGCGAGATGGCCGCGAAGTCCTTGACCGGGTTAAACGGAAAGTTGGCCGGCTGCAGGGCCGGGTTGATCGCGTTGGCCGCGATGTTGCCCATGCCGATGGTGTAGCCATCGGCGGGTGCCTTGGAAAGCAGTCCCAGGCCGATCGCCGATGCGGCACCGGGCTTGTTGTCGACCAACACCGGCTGGCCCCACTTGGCCTGCAGGTGGTCAGCCACCAGTCGCGCCATGCCGTCGGCAGCACCACCGGGCGGCACCGGCACGATCAGCCGGATCGGCTTGTTGGGGTAGCTGGCGGCGTCCTGCGCCTGCAGCACGCTGGTCGTCATCAGACAGGCGGCCAACAGGCCTCGCCACAAGGTTGAAAAACAGCTTTTCATAGTGATCTCCTTAAAAACAGTCAAGTTTTGGGACAAAGAAACTGCCACAGGCTGTCGGCCGGCTCAATGCCCAGGCCGGGTCCTTCAGGCAGGGTGAAGGCGCCCGCTGCGCAGCGCATGCTGGTTTGCACGTACTGCAGGTTGCGGTCAAATACCGAATGCTGGTACTCGTGCATCGGGCAGTTGGGCAGGGCAGCAGCCGCATGCAGGCTGGCGGCCTGAAAAATCCCGATGCCGATGCTGGCGTGGGGTATGACCTTCATGTGAAAGGCATTGGCCATGCGCGCGATCTGCATGAACTGGCTCGGACCGATGTGGCCCATCTCCGGTTGCACGATCGACATGGCACGCCGCTCCATGCGTGGCCGGTACTCGTACACGGTGCGCCACTCCTCGCCCAACGCGAGTGGCACCTTGATGCTCGCACCCACATGGGCCTGTCCCTCCTGGTCTTCTGGCTGGCAGGGGGCTTCGACAAAGTAGGGCCGGTAGGGCATCAGCTGCTCGACCAGTTGGATCGCCTCTTGTGCGGTGAACTTCCAGTGCAGATCAACCATCAGCCGGGCATCCGGTCCCAGGCCCTCGCGCAGCACCCGCATCTCTTCCACAATGCCGTCAAAGGACACCACTGCGGCATATTTGAATGCGTCGAAGCCCCGGGCCTGAAAGTCGCGTGCCAAGGCCAGTCGCTGGTCGAGCGTGGCCCCAGGCAGACCCGACACATAGGCCGGTATCGTGTTGCGGCGCTGCCCGCCCAGCAGCTTCACCAGGGGTTGACCAAGCAACTTGCCATACAGGTCCCAGACCGCGATGTCCACCCCGGCAATGGCATCCACATAAAAACCACCAAAACAGCCGCGTACCCGCATCAGGTCATAGAGGTCTTCTTGTATCACCACCGGGTCGCGCGGGTCCCGCCCCACGATCACCGGCCCCAGCACATCGTCAATGATGCTGGTCACCGCCGTGGGGGCCACAATGCCATAGGTTTCGCCCCAACCGACGGTGCCGTCGTCAGCGGTGATCTTGATCAGCACCGAGCGGTCGGTGGTCGGGTAAATCGTGCCGTTGCCCTGACGGATCAAATAACCGCGCTCGGTGACCCGCTCACCCGGCCCCAAGGCGCCCAGGTACGGCACATCGCGCGGGATGGAGATGATGAAGGACTCGACACTTTGAATCTTGGGCCCGATGTGCCCCTGGTCTTTGGTTTTCATCATGGCCGTGTGGCTGAGTTGGTCAGTTGCTCGATGTCCTCGGTCGAAAGCAGCAGGTCATTGAGGTCATGCAAGAACGCATCAACGTCCTGGCGGTCCAGCGGGTCGAGCAGTGGCCCGGCGATACGCTGGATCGGCGCACTGATCAAGCCACGGCGGTGCAGCACATATTTGGTCAAAGCCCAGCGAAATACCCCCTGGATGTTGAGTATTGGCAACATGCGCGTGAAGAGGCGTCGCACCTCATCTTGCCGCCCCGCACGATGTGCAGCAAACAAGGCCACATGCACCTCGGCAAGCTCAATGGCCGGCATGGTTCCGATGGCGCCCCGTCGTAGTTCATCGGTAATAAAGCGCCCTCCGGCACCACCGAACACGCCCAACAGCGAAGCCGGCGCCAGGGCTTGGATGACGCTCAGGCGTTGGCCGCTGGGCAAGGTCTCTTCCTTGACATAGCGCACACTCGGCACCGCCTTGAGAATTTCCACGATCACCTCGGGCGCCAAGCCAGCGCCCACCGGCGGCGGTACATTCTGAAGCATGATCGGCGCCCCGCCCAAGGCCTCGCCAAGGCCCGAAAAATAGGCAATCTGGGCCTGCCCATCCAAACAATGTGCGGGCGCGGCAATCATCAGGGCGGCGGCACCGCCACCCAGGGCGGCACGCGCCAGGCGGAGTGTGGTCTGGCTGTCCTGCGCCGTCACACCAACAATCACCGGGACGCGACCCGCCACCTCGTCGAGCACCAGTTGCACCAAACCCAGCCGCTCGCTCTCGCTGAGCTGCAAAAACTCACTTGCCACGCCGGGAAAGGTCATGCCATCAACGCCAGCACGAAGCAGGTAGCGCACCAGCCTGCGCAGCGAATCAGCATCAACCGCCTTGGCAACATCAAAAGGCGTGGGCAGCACCGGGTAGACCCCGGCCATAACTGTGTTGGATAGCGTCTTCATGGTCTTGGAACCCCCAGGAACACCAGCCGCGTAGGCAATCGGCAAGCCGGGGCTGTAGTTTCATTTGATGGAACAAAAATAAGAATTTATTTTCTTTTGTCAAACTTGTTCCATCTATTGGTACATACCCTAATACAATTTCCGGTCTGGAGCCCTCCGGCCGAGGCATGATCAAACTATGCAGACCCAAACCGTCAGCACCGACTTGATTCACGAATCCCCCGTCGTAGCCGGGGCAGGCGTGCTGGAGAAGGCCATGCACCTGCTCAACATCGTCTCGTCAGCGCCGGCGCCCATGACCTTCACCGAGCTGCTGCGGGCCGGCTCGCTGCCCAAGGCCACCCTGCACCGCATTCTTGCCACACTGACCCGCGAGGGTTTGTTGCGGCACGACCCCTACACCAAAACCTACCGGCTCGGTCTGCGCTTGCTGGAACTGGCCCATGAGGTCTGGAGCGACTTCGATTTGCGGCTGGCCGCCCAAGATGAGCTGGTGCGCCTGCGCAATGCGGTGGGCGAAACCGTGCAACTGGCCGTGCTCGATGCTGGCAAGATCGTGTTGATCGCGGTTGAAGACGCTGGGCGTGAGCTGCAAAACAGCTCCAAAGTGGGCATGAAGCTGCCGCTGCACAGCAGCGCTTTGGGGCGGGTGATCGTCGCCAACCTGGAGCCCGCGCGACAGCTGGAGCTGCTCGCCACCCTGTACCACCCCCAGGGCGCGCCGCATGAAGAACCCGCCAATTTGGCAGATTTACGGCGTGAGCTCGATCTCACGCGGGCTCGCGGCTATGCCGTCGAGCTGCCCGCACCAGGCGGGACACATGTCGTGGTGGCAGCGCCGGTTTTCGATATCGAGGGCCGCCCCATTGGCGCCTTGGCAGTGGCCGCCAGCTCAGACCGGGTCGACCTCGCGCGGGCCCACGCCTTGTCGTCCACGCTGATTGGAGCCGCGCGCGCCATCTCGCACAATGCGGGCGGGCAGGTCATGTCCATTGCGCCCCGAAAAGTGCCCGATGCCGAGCACAGTTTTGAGGTGCAGTGCATCACCCAGACCCGCTCCCTGCTGGGCGAGGGTCCGACCTGGTCGCCGCGCGACGGCTGCCTGTACTGGGTTGACATCCTGACCCCGGCAGTGCACTGTTATGACGTGCTCAAAGGCCAGAACACCGAGAGCAAACTCGGCTCCATGGTCAGCGTTGCCATCCCCAAGGCGACCGGCGGCCTGCTGGTGGCCACGCCGGGCGGCTTGATGACCCTGGATTTGGCACATAAAACCCTGCTGCCGTTTTGTCACCCCGAGTCTGAGCGGCCGGGCAACCGGTACAACGACGGCAAGTGCGACCGCCTGGGGCGCTTGTGGATTGGCACGCTGGACATGGCCACTGCGGCCAACCGGGGCCATTTGTTTCGGGTTGACTCGGACGCCAGCTGGCGCAAGATGGACTCCGGCTTCACCGTGGCCAACGGCCTGGGCTGGAGCCCGGACGACCGGCACATGTACTTCACCGACACCCCAAGGCGAACCATTTACCGCTACGACTTTGACCTGCTGGCCGGCACCATCCGCAACCGCCAGCCCTTCATCACCCTGGACGGCCGCGACGGCACGCCCGATGGCCTCACCGTGGACGAGCAGGGCTGCCTGTGGGTGGCGGTCTGGGATGCCTGGCGCGTGTCACGGTATTCGCCCGACGGGCGAGAGTTGCTGCGCATTCGCATGCCGGTACCGCGGCCAACCAGTTGTTGTTTTGGTGGCGCCAACCTCGACACCCTGTTTGTCACGAGCGCCTCGGTGCGCTTGAACGAAGCGGCATTGCTGGCCGCACCACAATCGGGCTCCCTGTTCGCCATCCGCATCCCTGGCGTGAGGGGCTTGCCCGAGACGACTTTCGCCGGTTAGCAAACAGTTTGGCAGGCTGTTTTTGCAAACTTTGCCACCCCGAGCCTTGAAACGCCGCCAAAAACCCTTATCATTGGCACTCTTAGACAGCGAGTGCTAACAGTTTCTGCGGCACACCTGCCTCAAGTTAATGAGCGCCAACTTTTGGGTTGGCGCTCTTATTTTCAACCCTGTTTCAATAACTCAAGGAGCTTTCATGAAACTTCGCCCCCTGCACGATCGCGTGATCGTCAAACGTGTGGAAAACGAAACCAAAACCGCCTCCGGCATCGTCATCCCTGACAGCGCCGCAGAAAAGCCTGATCAAGGCGAAGTGCTGGCAGTTGGCCCTGGCAAGAAAAACGACAAGGGCGAGATCAGCCCCATGGCCGTCAAGGTCGGTGACCGCGTGCTGTTTGGCAAATACAGCGGCCAGACCGTCAAGGTCGACGGCGACGAACTGCTCGTCATGAAAGAAGACGACCTGTTTGCTGTGGTCGAGAAGTAATTAACCAACGAATTCTGGAGATATCAACATGGCAGCTAAAGAAGTAATTTTTGGCGGGGAAGCCCGTCAACGCATGGTCGAAGGCGTGAACATTCTCGCCAACGCCGTCAAGGTCACCCTGGGCCCTAAGGGTCGCAATGTGGTGCTGGAGCGCTCGTTCGGCGCCCCCACGGTCACCAAAGACGGTGTGTCCGTGGCCAAAGAGATCGAGCTCAAAGACAAACTGCAAAACATGGGCGCACAGATGGTCAAGGAAGTTGCTTCCAAGACCTCTGACATCGCTGGCGACGGCACCACCACCGCCACCGTGCTGGCCCAGGCTATCGTGCGCGAAGGCATGAAATACGTGGCCGCCGGCATGAACCCGATGGACCTCAAGCGCGGTATCGACAAGGCTGTGCACGCCCTGGTCGAGCAGCTCAAAAAGGCNTCCAAGCCCACCACCACNTCCAAAGAAATCGCGCAGGTTGGCTCGATTTCCGCCAACAGCGACGAAGCCATTGGCAAGATCATTGCCGATGCGATGGACAAGGTTGGCAAGGAAGGCGTGATCACCGTTGAAGACGGCAAATCACTCGACAGCGAACTCGACGTCGTCGAAGGCATGCAGTTTGACCGCGGCTACCTGTCGCCCTACTTCATCAACAACCCCGAGAAGCAGGCTGCCCTGCTCGAAAACCCCTTTGTGCTGCTGTACGACAAGAAGATCAGCAACATCCGTGATCTGCTGCCCACGCTCGAGCAAGTGGCCAAGTCCGGTCGTCCGCTCTTGATCATCTCGGAAGACGTCGAAGGCGAGGCGCTTGCCACGCTGGTGGTCAACACCATTCGCGGCATCCTCAAAGTGGTGGCTGTCAAGGCCCCTGGCTTTGGCGACCGTCGCAAGGCCATGCTCGAAGACATCGCCATCCTGACCGGTGGCAAGGTCATCGCCGAAGAAGTGGGCCTGACCCTTGAAAAAGTCACCCTGGCTGACCTCGGTTCTGCCAAGCGGGTCGAAGTGGGCAAAGAAAACACCATCATCATCGACGGCGCCGGTGCCGCAGCTGACATCGAAGCCCGCGTCAAGCAAGTGCGCGTTCAGATCGAAGAAGCCACCAGCGACTACGACCGTGAAAAACTCCAAGAGCGCGTGGCCAAGCTGGCCGGCGGCGTGGCAGTGATCAAGGTTGGCGCTGCCACCGAAGTCGAAATGAAAGAGAAAAAAGCCCGGGTTGAAGACGCTCTGCACGCAACCCGCGCTGCCGTCGAAGAAGGCATCGTGGCTGGCGGTGGCGTGGCCTATTTGCGCGCCAAGCAGGCCGCAGGCACCGTCAAAGGCGCCAACGCTGACCAAGACGCTGGCATCAAACTGGTGATGCGCGCCATTGAGTCACCCTTGCGCGAGATCGTGTACAACGCCGGCGGCGAAGCCTCGGTGGTGGTCAATGCGGTGATGGCTGGCAAGGGCAACTACGGCTTCAATGCTGCCAACGACACCTATGGCGACATGATCGAAATGGGTATTCTGGACCCCACCAAAGTGACCCGCACCGCACTGCAAAACGCAGCATCGGTGGCGTCCCTGATGCTGACCACCGAGTGCATGGTGGCTGAGGCACCGAAGGACGAACCAGCCGGCGGCGGCATGGGCGGCGGCGGCATGGGCGGCGGCATGGGCGGCATGGGTGGCATGGGCGATATGGGCATGTAATCTGCCCCACCTCCTAAAAGCCCTGCAGGCGTCAAGTCTGCGGGGCTTTTTTTATGCTGCTACTTGGCGATGCCCAGAAAAACCGCCAGGCTGCGCTCGACCTCGATCATCGCGGCGGCACCGGCCACGCCAAAGGCAGGGCCGAGTCGTTCGCGTTTGACGGTCATGGCCTTGTCCACCATCACCTGAGATGGCTTTTTGAGCCCGTTGGCTGCGTCGGGTGCAACACTGACCCGAATCAGGGGGGCCTCAACCAAAAGACTCGACACCAGCAGCACCGTCACCGTGCCATGGGCTAGAAACAGGTCGGACTGAATCACCAAGGCGGGCCTTGGCTTGCCAAAATCACCCGGCATCGCAACGGTCACGAAGTCGCCTCTGTTCATGCAGTCCAGCCAGCAACCTCGGCCAAGGCCTCGTCCAGGTACTGCATCAGTTCTGCATCGGCAAGGTCGGCTGCAGACGCCAGCCCGGACTGACGTTGGCACTCTGCCGAAAAATGCGGCAAGCGGGTATCAGGCACCCAAATTTGCACCGGCCGTAAGCCGGCAGCCCGCAAAGCCTTGCGCCGCTTGGCGGCACGCTCGTTGATCGTGGCCACCATGACAGCGTCCTTGAAGTTGTGACATGTCACTTTAGCATCAAAAACCGTGACATGCAACGCCTGCCCGATACGCCTGCCCTCTGACCACCGGCGTCCGCGGTTGGCGCCGTCACAAGGTCAAACCTTGTGGTCAACAGCCACTGGTTTTTTCAAGCCAAAAATCGCCTCGAAGTCGGTGTCTGTATCCACCTCCCGCATGGCCTTGATGCCCGCTTCGACATGGCGCAAATGGTCTTGCATCAGGCGGGCCGCCTGCTCAGGCTGACCCTGCTCGATGGCGCGCACGATGTCCTCATGCTCCTGGTCGGTACAAACCGAGCTGTCCTGCGAGCCGTGTTGCGTGATGATCAGGCCGGTCAGTGCCACCAGACGGCGCAGGTTGTCGGCAAACAGGCGGTTGCCGGTGGCCTCGGCCAGCCGCAGATGAAACTCGCCCGTCAGCTTGGCCAGGGCCGCGCTGTCGGCGTCTGAGCGTGCCTGTGCCTCAAGCAGCAAATGCGCCTGCAGACTTGGCACGCTGGGGTGCGGGCAGGTCTGGCAAAGGTGGACCACCACCCCGCGCTCTAGCGCCTGGCGCACCTGGAAAACATCCTGCATGTCCGCCNGCGTGGGGCTGGCAATGAAGGCNCCGCGGTTGGGGTGCAGGTCGACNATCAGCTCCTGGCTCANGCGAAACAGCACCTCACGAATGCGNGTGCGGCTGACATGGAACACGGTGGCGAGCCGCTCCTCGCTGAGCTTGGTGCCNGGCTGCAGNTTGCGCTCGCTGATGGCGGCGTAAATCCGCTCGTAGATGTCTTGGTTGGTCAGGCGATCGGTCACGCCAAACATTCTACGGGGCACGCAAACGCTGCAGCAGGCCAGCGGTGGAGCCGTCCAGNCCCGCGGTGTCGCCCGAGACCAAGCGGGCCTCGGCATCGCGCGCCAGCACCTTGCCCAGCTCCACCCCCCACTGATCGAAGCTGTTGATACCCCANAGCGAACCGCTGACAAACACCCGGTGCTCCTGCAACGCAATCAGCGCGCCCAGACTGGCCGGGCTGAGCTCGTCGAGCAGCAGCAGTGTGCTGGGCCGGTTGCCTGTGAAATGCCGGTGCCCGCCCGCATCAGCCTTGCCCAGCATCAGCGCCTGCGCCTGCGCCAGCACATTGGCCAGCAGCAGCCGATGGTGGCCGGGCAGCGCATGGCGCGGGCGCTTGACCGCCACAAACTCCACCGGAACCACCGCCGTGCCCTGGTGCAGCATCTGAAAATAAGCGTGTTGCCCATTGGTGCCGGGCTCACCCCAGAGCACCGGCGCAGTGGCAAAGGGCAGGGTCTCGCCCGCTGCGTCAACCCGCTTGCCATTGCTCTCCAGCTCGAGCTGCTGCAAGTAGGCCGGCAGGCGGCGCAAGGCACTGTGGTAGGGCGCAATGCTGCGGCTGGCAAAGCCATGAAAATTGCGGTACCAGACATCGAGCAGGCCCAAGCGCACCGGCAAATTGTGTTCGAGCTCGGCCTGGCGAAAGTGCTGATCCATGGCGTGCGCACCGGCCAAAAAATCGCGAAACCCCTGGGCGCCTATGGCGATGGCCAGTGGCAGCCCAATCGCCGACCAGAGCGAATAGCGGCCACCCACCCAATCCCAAAAGCCAAACGTGGTGCGGATGCCAAATTCCTGGGCAGCTGCCACATTGGTCGTGAGCGCCGCAAAATGGCGCGCGGTATCGGTGCCTCCCTGCGCCGCAAACCAGGCCTTGGCCGAGGCGGCGTTGGTCATGGTCTCGATGGTGGTGAAGGTTTTGCTGGCAATCAAAAACAGCGTGCTCGGCGCTTGCAGCCGCTGCAACACGGCGTCAAGCTCATGCCCGTCAACATTCGAGACGAAGTGAAAGCGCCGGCCCGGAGCCGCAAACGCAGCAAGCGCCAGCACCGCCATCTGCGGCCCGAGGTCAGAGCCGCCAATGCCAATATTCACCACATCGGTGATTGCGCTGTCCTGGCGCACCGCCTCGGCGTAGGCCAGCATGGCATCCAGCGTGGCATGCACCTGGGCCAACTCAGCCGCCAGGTTTTGTGGGGCAGACCCACCGGGTGTTTCAAGTCCCTGCGCCGGGTGGCGCAGCAGGGTGTGCAGCACCTGGCGCTGCTCGCTGTTGTTGATCACCGCACCAGCAAACATGGCGTCGCGGTGCTCTGCCACCCCGCACTGCCGGGCCAAGGCCAGCAGCAGCCCGTGGGTGGCGTCGTCGATCAGGTTTTTGGACAGGTCGGCGAACACATGAGGCGCACTCAGGCTAAAGCGCTCAAAGCGGCCGGCGTCGCAGGCAAAAGCCGAGCGCAGGTCAAACGCCCGGCCAGCGGAGGCAAATGCAGCCTGCAAATCGCCCCAGGCGGGCGTTCGGTCGCAGCGGGTTCGACTCATCTGGGCACCTCCAGCGGGTTGTCAGTTCGAGCCGCTAGTGTAGTGTTGCATCCAGTTTAGAACTAACGCGGCGATTGGCACGAATGAGTTTTTCCAGGATATCGGCATTGACACAGCTCGACGATCTGCTGCCACTGACCGTNAGCGTCCNAGCTGTTCACATGACCATCGCTTCGAGGCGGAAAATGCCTGCAGCAGCGCGAATCTCTTTCATGTGACCATGACCCGGAAGCGTCTTGATCTCAATCGTCACCAGACCAACTTGTGCCAACTGGTCTACATCACGTTTGACAGCGCTGCGGTCGCGATGCAGTCGCCCAGCGATGTCTGTGATCGAACCCGGTTCACCCTTGACACTGCGGAACACGTCAAGTCGGCTGGCAGTCAGCAGGCGCAGGAGATCGGCCGGATCTTCAAAGCTGACAGTGCGCTCCTCTGGTATCGGTTGACCAGCGTCAGCCAATCCTGCCAAGACCTTCCCTCTGCGAAAGAACTCTTGTTCATTACCTACTTTAAGGGTGACATTTTTCATACGGCTCTCCTGAGTGCAGTCCAATCGGTCTGGAACTGATCTTCTGTATCTTCAAAACTCGTGAATTCAACCGCCGCCACAACGCCAAAATAGTGCCGGTGGTGATACCCATGTTGGTTGTCATAACCCACCACGCGTCCGTTGTCGCCAGCATGCAGTGCATGGTTGATGTAAGCAAGGTTGTACCGAGTCACCTGACCTTGCGCATCAACCCAAATTTCACGCCGAAGCTGACCATTTCCACGCTTTTGAGTCACGTGGTGCGTGTCATCGACAATTTTTTGATCAGCCATGACATATATTATCATGGCTGCTTCCCGGGCATGCATTGACGNGACTGGCTGCAGGGCACTTCGACATAGGTGCCGAGATTGAGATCAGTGGCCNGACTGCCGGTAGTGTGGTGGTGATTCCGGNCATAGCCCTCNGCGGNTTACCCCAAGGTGTTGGCGCACGACGCGTACTGGCACCCAAGGCCATGCGTCGGCCCGCCGGATGACCGTTCGATGTTTGTCAGGCAAAAGGGAACCCTCTCGCTTGATCTCCGAGTTCTCTGCAGTCGTGCCCGGCATCGATGTACCGGGCGCATCCCACTACCACCGGCGGCGCGCGGCCGGGCAGGTCGCGTTGGATGCCTTCGATTCCGGGCGCGAGAGTCTTGTCAGATCGTTTTTCGGCTCGCCGGTGAGAAAGATCGGCGGGG
>JGI25928J51866_1000411_pt1 | contig 10954 bp, 9 predicted proteins | sample LauGreFBDMM110DN_2_FD_51866 | JGI IMG/M metagenome (IMG submission 51866)
GTGCCCTAGAATGTTCTTTCTGTTCCACCGGTAAGCAAGGTTTCAATCGTAATTTAACGGTGGCGGAAATTGTCGGCCAACTATGGTTGGCAAACAATGCGCTGAGGGAGAGTTCTGGTAGCGTAGAGGCACAGACGGCTTTAGATGGGAATGAGGTAACTCAATCTAGCGCACGCAGTCGCGCCATCAGTAATGTGGTATTTATGGGGATGGGTGAGCCGCTGGCTAATTTTGAGAATGTAGTTGCGGCCCTTGATCTGATGTTAGACGATAACGCATACGGGCTGTCGCGTCGACGTGTAACGGTGAGTACTTCCGGGCTCGTCCCTGCGATGGACCGGTTGGGTGAGAGATGCCCAGTTGCATTGGCGGTATCGTTACATGCCCCCAACAATGAGCTGCGCGACCAGTTGGTGCCAATTAATCGCAAATACCCGCTCAAAGAGTTATTGGCGGCATGCCAACGTTATCTGCAGTTTGCTCCTAGGGATTTCATCACTTTTGAGTATGTCATGTTGCACGGGGTTAATGACAGCATCAGCCATGCTCACGAGTTGGTTCAGTTGGTAAGAGATACACCCTGTAAATTCAATCTGATCCCATTCAATGCATTCCCGAACTCGGGCTACCAGCGTTCGTCGCCGGAGGCGGTAAGACTGTTTCGAGATGTGTTAATGCAGGCTGGACTGGTGACGACGGTGCGAAAGACCCGCGGCGATGATATTGCCGCTGCCTGTGGTCAGTTAGCGGGTCAGGTATTAGATAAGACGCGGCGGGTGAGTCGGATGGATCAAGAAATGATACACGCGACAGGATGAGTGAATTCTGATAGTTTTGGTTGATATTGACTAAGGCTGTGCAGATTCAAGTGTAGTAGCAGCGCTAGGCGGAGGTAGTTTCAAGTAATGGAAACTAGCGATACTGATGACAATGGCCTAACAGAGGCAGGGGCAGCCGAAGCAGTACAGAGCGTAGGGCAACTGCTGCAGGAGGGGAGGCTGTCTCGTGGTTTGAGGGTTGAGGATGTGGCCCAACATCTACGGCTGTCGGTACGGCAGATTGTTGCATTGGAAGAGGGTGACTACGGCAAGCTTTCTGGGGGTACGTTTCTTCGCGGCTTTGTACGCAGTTATGCTAAGTTGGTGCGGATAGACTTTGCACCATTGCTGTTATTACTGCCACCACCACAGATTATTGCTCCCCTAGCTGAAAAAATTCCTTTCCAGGAGAGTCAGAAATCAGTATGGCGTAGATTGATCGTTGTAGGAGTGTCGGTGGCGGCACTGTTGCTACTGGTTTATGAGATTTATCAAGGGAATGAGACGGCTCAGCAGCCGGTAGCCCGGGCCACTGTTGCACCTGAAATCAAGGTTGAACCGGTGGCAGAGCAGTTGGAGTCTGAGCTACCAAACTTAAGTTTGTCTAGCGATCTTGCACCTGAGCCAGTGTTGCAAGAAGTCGCGGTGGTCGAGCAGGTAACGAGTAATCTATCTACGCAACAACGAGAAAAAATTGTATCGGTTGTTGCAGCTCCAGATCAAGTGAGTAAAGGGGAGGGGGTTCTTCGTTTCACGTTTGCAGGGGAGTCTTTGGTTGAGATCAATGATGGCGCTGGCAAGACGATCCTGTCTCAGCTTAATCCCCCAGACAGTCAACTGGTGATTCGCGACAAGGCGCCGTTCTATGTGGTAATTGGAAATGCCGCTAACGTTAAATTAGTTTACAACAATAAGCTGATAAATTTGGTGCAGCATACCAATACAAAAGGTGGGGTGGCGAGTTTGTCACTCGAATGATATTTAACATTTTATGAAATTAACTAACGACCATAATTATGTCCCAGAATAATTTCACTAGACAGCGCCGTCAGAGTGTTGGTGTGCGGGTCGGTTCGGTCACTATTGGAGGCACTGCACCGGTGGTGGTGCAGTCAATGACCAATACCGACACCGAGAATGAGATTGCCACCGCGGTACAGGTAGAGCAATTGGCTCGAGCAGGATCGGAGTTAGTACGTATTACTGTCAATACTGCGATAGCAGCGCAATCAGTATCAGCCATCCGTGCTCGTCTCGATGACATGGGCTGTTATGTTCCGTTGGTGGGAGATTTCCACTTCAATGGACATAAGCTGCTGACGGAGTATCCGGACTGTGCTAAGGCGCTCGCAAAATACCGCATTAATCCTGGCAATGTTGGACATGGGAAAAAACGCGATGAGCAATTCTCTGCCATGATCGAGACTGCCTGTAAGTATGATAAACCGGTACGCATCGGTGTTAATTGGGGTAGCTTAGACCCAGAGTTACTCGCACGTGTAATGGATGAGAATGCACGCTCTCAAGATCCTAAGGATGCCGGTTATGTCATGCGTGAGGCCTTGATCACCTCTGCCCTCGAGAGCGCCGCCAAGGCAGAAGAAATTGGTTTGAGTCGCGATCATATTGTCCTATCGTGCAAAGTGAGCGGGGTTCAAGATCTGATCGCGGTTTATCGGGAGCTGGCGAGTCGATGCGACTATGCTTTGCACCTAGGATTGACCGAAGCGGGTATGGGTTCGAAGGGGATTGTCGCCTCCACCGCTGCACTAGCGGTACTGTTACAGGAAGGTATCGGCGATAGCATTCGCATATCATTAACTCCAGAACCGGGTGGTGACCGTACCCGTGAAGTAATCGTTGGACAGGAAATTCTCCAGACCATGGGGTTGCGAGCATTTGTTCCTATGGTGGCGGCGTGCCCGGGATGTGGTCGTACTACCAGCACATACTTTCAGGAGTTAGCGGAGAGCATCCAGAGCTATGTGCGAAGCCAGATGTTGGTGTGGCGAGAACAGTACGATGGTGTAGAGAACATGACCCTGGCTGTGATGGGATGTGTGGTCAATGGGCCGGGAGAAAGTAAGCATGCCAATATCGGCATTAGCTTACCAGGGTCGGGAGAGAAGCCAGTTGCCCCAGTCTTCGTTGATGGACAGAAGACTGTCACACTGAAGGGTGACAATATTTCTGGAGAGTTTCGTCAGATTGTTGATGATTACGTGAAGGCAAAATACCCGAAGAAGTTAGGCAATGGTTAGAACCATCCAGGCCATCCGCGGGATGAACGATATCCTGCCTGACCAGGCGCATCATTGGGAATTTTTTGAGCAGACCGTGCGTGAGTGGATGGCTGCTTTTGGCTACCGCAGTATCCGCATGCCGATAGTTGAGCAGACAGATCTATTCGTACGCTCCATCGGTGCGGTAACCGACATTGTCGAGAAGGAGATGTACACCTTTTTAGACCATCTCAATGGAGAGAGTCTGACACTGCGACCGGAGGGCACGGCTTCATGTGTGCGTGCAGCGCTGGAGCATAACCTGCTCTATTCGGGACCGCAGAGACTTTATTATTCTGGTCCGATGTTCCGTCATGAGCGGCCACAGAAGGGACGTTACCGGCAGTTTCACCAGGTCGGCGTGGAAGCTCTAGGATATACCGGCCCAGATATCGATGCCGAGCATATTGTCATGTGTGCGGCCTTATGGGGCAAGCTGGGTATCGCTGATGTGAGATTAGAGATTGGAACGTTGGGCAGTGTCGAATCGCGTAATCTCCATCGTGGACGGTTGATTAACTATCTGGAACAGCATCTGGGTGAACTTGACGAAGATGCTCATAGGCGCCTTCATAGCAACCCGCTGAGGATACTTGATAGTAAAAATCCGGAGATGCAGCAGATCATAGATGGTGCACCGAGACTGTTGGATGATCTGGATGAGGACTCTCTCAAACATTTCGAAGGGTTGCAGCGATCCTTGCGTGATCAACAGATTGATTTTGAGATTAACCCAAGACTGGTGAGGGGGTTGGACTACTACAACCGCACTGTGTTCGAGTGGGTCACCGACAGACTGGGTGCACAGGGCACGGTATGTGCTGGCGGACGTTATGATGGGCTGGTCGAACAGATTGGTGGCAAGTCTACGCCCGCCTGTGGTTTTGCCATGGGTATTGAGAGACTGCTGGCGCTGATGCAGGAGTGGGGTAAGGAGATACCGCATGTCGGGCCAGATATATACGTAGTACATCAGGGTGAGAATGCGACCAGATTTGCTTGGGAGACTGTAAGGTACCTTCGTGATGAAGGCCTCAAGGCCATCCTCCACTGTGGGGATGGGGGCTTCAAGTCACAAATGAAAAAAGCTGACGCCAGCGGCGCACGTTTTGCAGTTATTATCGGGGATGATGAGGCGAATTCTACAGAGATCACCATTAAGCCATTACGTGAGGCGGTAGAGCAGGTCAGAGTTGGATTGGCGGAATCGGTGAATCTGCTTAAGCAGATTTAAATAGAAGGCGTACTTAAACTTATTCGGGAAGTTAAATGGCGACATATGATCTGGAAGAGCAGGAAAAGATAGATGGACTTAAGTCCTGGTGGGAGATGTATGGGACGGTGGTGATCGTGGTAGTGGCAACACTTGTCGCCAGCGTTGTTGGTACGCAGGTGTGGAATCGCTACCAGAAACAGCAGGTTGAACAGGCAGCTGAACTGTATGCTTCGCTGCAACAGATTGATGAAAGCGATGACCCAAAGAAGATTTCTGCTGCTGCTCACTTGCTGATAGAAGGGTTTCCCAGTAGTGGCTATGCTCCGCGTGCTGCAATGGCCTCCGCGCGCGCGCGTCTCGAGGCGGGAGATAAGCAGGCCGCTAGAACTCGATTGCAATGGGCGATGGACCATACCAAGGAGAATGAGCTGAAGGATCTCGTACAGCTGCGACTAGCGGGTCTGTTGCTAGACGAGAAGAAGTATGACGAGGCGCTGAAATTAGTGGAAAGTAAGCATAGTGAATCCTTTAGCAGTCTCTATGCGGACCGCAAGGGGGATATCCTCACCGCCTCGGGTAAAGTTCCTGAAGCTCGTGTAGCCTATCAATTGGCGCTCGACAGAATCAATGCTGAGAGTGCTTATCACAATATCATCCAGATGAAGCTTGATGCCTTAGCAGAGACCAAGTAGCTTACGTGAGAAGATCCGCAACGAAGTGTATCGGTAACATCCTGCGTCACCTCCTCCTACTGATGTTGAGCCTGGCGCTTTCTGGTTGCGCCAGTCTCTTTGAAAGAATTGCGAGTGTTACGGATCTCGACGTATCGCCCATCGTAGATCTATTTAAAACGAAGGAGCCCGAGATCAGCGCTGAGCAGACTGCACGCCTGAAGCTGATCGCCGCACCGCGTCCGTTGTGGCAAAGCAGCATTTCTGAAAAAAATATGGTGGCGGTTCTTTCGCCAGCATTCGCAAATGATGCGGTCTATGCATCGAACTCAGAGGGTCGACTTATGCGATTCGAGCCCAGTACTGGTAAGCAGGTCTGGATTAAGGATACTCAGAATATGCTCTCTGGTGGAGTGGGTGTGGGTGAGGGGATGGTGCTGGTTGGGTCCTTCAAGGGGGAGGTGTTGGCATTTGATGAGACGGGCAAGTCCCTGTGGAAGGCACAGATCTCCAGCGAGGTATTGGGTCCGCCCCAAGTGGATAATGGGGTGGTAGTCGTCCGCACGGGTGATGGCAGAATCTTTGGATTGGATGCGACCAATGGGCAGCGTAGGTGGATGTACCAGGGCGCAACTCCGTCGCTGACTGTGAGGAATTCCAGTCGTGTACTGATTAAACGTGACATGGTATTTGCTGGATTTGCTGGCGGTAAATTGGTGGCATTAAATCTATCAGATGGTAATGTGAAGTGGGAATCGACCGTATCGCGTCCACGGGGTGCGACTGAGTTGGAACGCATTACCGATATCACTAGCCTGCCGGTGGCTGATGAATGGCAGATATGTGCTGTAGCCTATCAGGGTCGTATCGCCTGCTTTGAACTCAATAATGGTAACCAGATCTGGGCGAGGGAGGCATCCAGTAGCGCCGGACTTGCTATGGATGATACTTATATTTATATGAGCGAGGCCCATGGTGCGGTGATCGCTTACACAAAGAGCAATGGAACTACCTCATGGAGGCAGGAGATACTTAACGGTCTCAGACTAACGACTCCTGCTGTCCGAGAGGGGCGTGTGGTAGTGGGTGATTCTCAGGGGTATGTGAATTTTTTTAGGGTTGACGACGGCGCAATTGTTCTTCGCGCAGCGACCGATGAGAGTTCAATCTTCGCTCATCCGGAGCACTTACCAAATGGGATTTTGGTACAGACTCGGAAGGGCGGGCTCTATGCGTACGGAATACAGTAGCTGAGTGTACCCATGAAGCCCACCCTCGTTCTAGTTGGACGGCCGAATGTCGGCAAGTCAACGCTCTTCAACCGGTTGACTCGCAGTCGCGATGCGATCGTTGCAGATATCCCAGGCCTAACGCGAGACCGTCATTATGGTCATGGAAGGCTGGGCGATAAGCCCCATCTAGTGGTAGATACCGGTGGTTTTGAGCCAGCTGCTAAAGATGGAATCCTGCATGAAATGGCCCGGCAAACTCTACAGGCGGTTGATGAGGCCGATGTCGTATTGTTCATTGTTGATGGCAGACAGGGTCTGGCAGCACATGACAAGATAATTGCCGAGCAGTTGCGTAAGACGGGCCGCAAGATTTTATTGGTAGTTAATAAGACCGAGGGTATGGCGACCTCGGTCGTCACCGCCGAGTTTCACGAATTGGGACTGGGTGAGCCCTGTGCCGTTTCCGCCGTACATGGCGACAATGTGAATGAACTGATAGACCTAGCACTGGCAGACTTCCCCGAGCAACAAGGTGAAGAGGAGAAAGACAAGCACCCCAAGATAGCGATCGTGGGACGTCCAAACGTGGGCAAGTCGACGCTGGTGAATACACTCCTCGGAGAGGAGCGTGTGATAGCCTTTGATCAGCCGGGCACGACTCGGGATAGCATCTATATTGATTTCGAAAGCAATGGTCGGCAGTATACCCTGATCGATACCGCCGGCCTGAGGCGCCGCGGGAAGGTTCAGGAGCTCATCGAGAAGTTCTCGGTGGTGAAGACTCTGCAGGCAGTGGAAGATGCGAATGTGGTCGTGCTAGTGTTAGATGCGAGCAACGAAATTTCTGACCAGGATGCGCATATTGCTGGATTTATTCTGGAGGCGGGACGTGCTTTGGTCTTGGTGGTAAATAAGTGGGACGGTCTGGACGAGTATCAACGGGATAATATTAAGCGTGAGATTGCCCGAAAACTTGCTTTTCTACTGAGCTTTTCCAAGCCTCAGTATATCTCTGCATTACAGGGTGCCGGCATGAAGGGATTGCTGCCATCAATCGATACTGCATATGCCGCTGCGATGGCAAAGCTGCCTACCCCTAAACTCACCCGCACGCTATTGGCGGCGGTAGAAAAACAAGCTCCTGCACATACCGGCGTATCGCGCCCTAAATTGCGTTATGCCCACCAAGGGGGCTCCAATCCGCCGCTAATCGTAATCCATGGGAGCGGCCTTGACCATGTTGCCGAGACCTATCGGCGCTACCTCGAGAACACCTTTCGATCGGCCTACCATCTCGAAGGTACACCACTCCGTGTTGAGTTCAGGTCGAGTAGTAATCCATATGCCGGCAAGAAGCCGGGCCCATTAAGCGAGGCCGAGGCAAGACAGGCTCATCGCCGTCGACGATTTGGCAGAAAGAAGTACGGTTAGGTGGAGAGGCTGAAAAAAAGATTACGTTTTTTTAGTGTAATATCCGAGGTACGCTTAGAGTGAACTCTGGAATGGTCGCGTCGAAGTAGAGGCCATCTTCTGCCACCATCTGATAACTGCCTTTCATTGAACCCATTGGAGTAGATATTGCGGTCCCGCTAGTGTATTCAAAACTGTCGCCAGGCTTCAATAATGGCTGCTCCCCTACCACGCCTAGCCCACGTACTTCCTGAACGCTACCGCCACCATCCGCGATGATCCAGTGGCGGCTGATGAGTTGTGCTGCGACCGATCCGGTATTGGCGATGGTGATGGTATAGGCGAATACATAACGGTCAGAGACTTCATCCGATTGTTCTGGAAGGTAGGTGGTGTTAACCGTCACATTGAGCTCATATTTTTTATTTTCAACCATACCCGCATTGCACACTATTTTTCGAATCAGGGCAAGGAGTGCTTGAAAAATATTCTGCGTTTGGGATGAAGCCAGTGGCCCGTAGTACCCATTTCCGAGTAAAATAATGTTTTTATTATAGGGTAGTTTTCCATGGCCAATTATCGCATTGCTCCGAGTATTCTTTCCGCGAACTTTGCCAAGCTGGGCGAGGAGATAACCGCTGTTGTTGATTCGGGTGCGGATATCATTCATTTTGATGTGATGGACAATCATTACGTCCCAAACCTAACGATCGGTCCGCTGGTGTGTGAGGCGATTCGTCCCCTGACTAAGGCCATCATCGACGTGCACCTGATGGTGGAGCCGGTTGATCGGATTGTTCCTGATTTCGCGAAGGCCGGGGCCAATATTATTTCTTTCCACCCCGAAGCGTCCAAGCATATCGACCGCACCATCGGACTGATCAAGGAGCAAGGGTGCAAGGCTGGTCTAGTGTTTAATCCAGCAACACCGCTGCATTATCTTGATCATGTTCTGGATAAGATTGATCTGATCCTGATCATGTCGGTCAACCCCGGTTTTGGCGGACAGAAGTTCATTCCAGAAGCATTGAACAAGCTGAGGGCGGTACGGGCTCTGATTGATGCTTGTGGTAGGGAGATCCTGCTTGAGATTGATGGCGGTGTGAAGGTAGACAACATCGCCGAGATCGCGCGTGCAGGTGCTGATACCTTTGTAGCTGGTTCAGCTATTTACAGTGCCGGCAAGGATAGCGATCCGCACCGTTATGACACGGTAGTGGGTGCACTGCGCGCCGAATTGGCGAAGGTCTAGCCGCAATAATGATCAAAGATTTCCAGAAGGCTGCTGATTCAGCAGCGCAAAAGGGAGTGCTGCTGCCGGTCAAGGCGGTGATGATCGATCTGGACGGTACGCTGCTCGATACGGCTGGCGATCTTGCCGCTGCTGCGAATAGCATGTTACGGGAATTGGGAAGGGAGGAGCTGCCGGTTGAGACTATCCGCTCCTATATCGGTAAGGGTATTCAGAAGCTGGTAAAGCGGTCACTGACAGGCAGTCTCGACGATGAGCCTGATGCCACTTTGTTTGCCAAGGCGATGCCTATATATGAACGCGAATATGCCAACACTCTGTGTGTCAACACATTCCCCTACCCGGGGGTGATCGATGGATTGAATGCTCTCCAGCGGCAGGGATTTCGCCTTGCTTGCATCACCAATAAGGCCGAGGCCTTTACCCAGCCACTGCTACGCGGTACTGGTCTGTTAGATTATTTTGAGATTGTCCTGTCCGGTGACAGTCTGCCGAGAAGGAAGCCTGATCCACTGCCTCTGCTGCATGCTTGCAAACATTTCGGCATCTTGCCGAATGAGATGCTACTGATTGGGGACTCGCTCAATGACACCGAGGCCGCGCGTGCGGCAGGATGCTATGTCTTCTGTGTACCCTATGGCTATAACGAAGGGCGGGATGTGCGTGAACTCGATTGTGATGCCATCGTCGTATCCATTGATGAGGCGAGTAGGCTGGTCTGCAAGTCACCATGACCGAAACAGAGTTCAATGATCTCGCAGGGCAAGGCTATAACCGTATTCCTATGGTACTGGAGACGCTTGCTGATCTTGACACACCGCTTTCAGTCTATCTCAAGCTTGCCAACCAGCCCTACTCATATCTGCTGGAATCGGTTCAGGGAGGTGAGCGTTTCGGGCGATACTCATTTATTGGACTGCCTGCCACAACACGTATAGAGGCGCGCGGCGACGAACTTAGGGTTATCAGTGGTCAAGAGACGCAGGAAATAAAAACGGATGACCCATTGGCATTCGTTGAGTCCTATCTGGCGAACTTTAAGGCGGCGACCTCACCGGGTCTGCCACGTTTCTGTGGTGGTCTGGCGGGTTATTTTTCTTATGACGCGGTACGTTACATCGAACACAGGCTTACCGGCCAAGCGCGACCAGATACACTTAATACCCCTGATATTTTATTGCTTTTATCCGAAGAGTTGGCGGTAGTAGATAATCTATCGGGTAAGCTTTATCTAATCGTTTATGCCGACCCGACAAAGGTGGGCGCATACCAAATAGTACAGTCACGCATGAAGGAGTTGCTCGGACTGTTACGTAGACCTCTGCAGATTCCGCTGGCAGCGCCATTCAAAGTGAGCGCGGCTGTGTCTGAATTCAGCGAGGCAGATTTCATCTCAGCAGTAGGACGTGCGAAGCGCTATATCTTCGATGGCGATATCATGCAGGTAGTGCTATCACAGCGGACCAGCAAGCCTTATGTGGCATCACCGATGGCACTGTATCGAGCTCTACGCAGCCTCAATCCATCCCCCTATATGTTTTATTATCACTTTGGCGAATTTCATGTGGTCGGTGCTTCACCTGAAATTCTGGTACGGCTGGAGGGCGATATGGTTACAGTACGACCCATCGCGGGGACTCGTCCACGCGGCAAAAATACGCAGGAGGATGCAGTCCTTGCGGCTGATCTGCTGGCCGACCCGAAGGAGCGGGCAGAGCACGTGATGCTGATGGATCTGGGAAGGAACGATGTTGGGCGAGTTGCAGAGACCGGTACGGTAAAAGTGACCGAGAATATGAAGATCGAGAATTACTCGCATGTCATGCATATTGTTTCTAATGTGGATGCCAAGCTCAAGCCAGGTCTGAAAGCGATGGACGTGCTTAGAGCCACTTTTCCAGCGGGGACTGTGAGCGGTGCACCCAAGGTACGGGCGATGCAGATCATCGACGAACTGGAGGTTTCTAAGAGAGGTATCTACGCCGGTGCGGTGGGTTATCTGGGGTTCAATGGTGACATGGATCTCGCTATCGCCATCCGTACCGGGGTGATCAAGGATGGCATGCTGCATGT